>OLQO01000250.1_pt1 | contig 54168 bp, 62 predicted proteins | sample 1672281 | NCBI WGS metagenome assembly OLQO01 (sample SAMEA3136667, study PRJEB25190) | human gut metagenome | biome: human gut; feature: human-associated habitat; material: faeces | place: Austria | collected 2013
TATCACAAGCAGTGCCTCAGATATGTTGGTAGGTAAGATTGCCGGTGTGGACGTACAGACAGGTGGCGGTCAGCCAGGTTCTGGCGCACAGATTCGTATCCGTGGTGGTGCCTCTCTGAATGCTTCCAACGACCCTCTCTATGTAATCGATGGTTTGGCTATTGACAACAATACCAATAAGGGTATGAGTAATGTCTTGGCGATGATTAACCCTAACGATATCGAGAGCTTCACAGTATTGAAGGATGCTTCAGCTACCGCCATCTATGGTTCTCGTGCTTCTAATGGTGTCATCATCATCACCACCAAGAAGGGACGTGCAGGCCAGAGACCTACGGTTACCTACAATGGCGATATCACAATATCTACCATCCAGAAGAAATATGAGGTGATGAATGCCAGCGAGTACAAGCAGGCTCTTACCTCTTTAGGAAAAGATATAAGCAGTTTGGGTTTGGGTGATGCCGACACAGACTGGCAGGACGAGATTTTCCGCACTTCTGTCTCTACCAAGCACAGCCTCAGCATTCAGGGTGGTTTGAAAGATATGCCTTATCGTATTGGTTTAGGCTTCGAAGACAACAACGGTATCGTTAAGACCAGCTGGATGAAGCGTTTTAACACTTCTGTCAATTTGGCTCCTTCCTTCCTCGACAAGCACTTGAACTTCAACTTCACAGCGAAGTATATGTTCGAAAAGGACCGCTACGCACAAGCAGGTGCAGCCATCTCTAACGCACTCCGAATGGACCCCACACAGCCCGTTCGCGTAAACGATGAGAAGTACGACTGCGTAGGCGGATATTTCCAGTATCTGGGCAACAAAAGCGACAAGGTTACAGATCCTAATTGGAAAAGTACGCCTAAATCTCAGTATCCTCTGAACCCTGTGTCTATCCTTGACACTTACAAGTGTATAGCCAAAACTCATGACATAACTTCAAATTTGGAAGTAGACTATAAGATTCATGGCTTTGAAGACTTGCATTTGCATGCATCCATAGGAGCACAATACACTGATGGTAGACAAAATGAGGATACAAACAAGTATTCAGCAACAGTCGACTCGAATACAGGTTCATCCAACAACTATTTTGGTAGGTATCTTACTAACCATCAATACAAATACAGTATTGAAGGAAAAGCATTTGCTGAATATGCCCATAAGTTTGGTGTTCACGACATCGATATCATGGCAGGTGCTGAGCAGAGCCACTATCACAGATCAGGATATGAATTCGGAAGTGGTATTGATGAATACCTGAGAGATACCAATCCTCAGTATGAAGCTACAGAAGGTAAATGGAATTATGAGAATGATCCAAAGTTCCAATCTGACGAGTTTTGGAAAACCCATAACTCATTGGTATCTTACTTCGGACGCTTCAACTATAACTTATTAGACCGCTATTTGCTTACAGCAACCTTCCGTGCCGATGGTTCTTCACGCTTCAGAAAGGGCAAAAAGTGGGGTTACTTCCCTGCAGCTGCATTTGCCTGGAAAATCAGTAACGAGCCATTCATGAAGAACGTAAAATGGATTGACGAGTTGAAGCTCCGCTTGGGCTGGGGTAAGACAGGTCAGCAGAATGGTATTGACGACTTCTACTATACTACTCTGTACAGAGTCAGCAACAGTTATGGACAATATCCATTCGGCGACAATTATTATCCTACTTTACGTCCATCTGCAAGCAATTCTGACCTGACTTGGGAAAAGACTACAACCTACAATGCAGGTCTTGATTTCACCGCTCTCAATGGTCGCTTCGGCTTCAACGTAGATGGCTACTATCGCAAGACTACCGATCTGTTGTCTCAGGTTGCTGTTGCCGCTGGTACTAACTTAAGCGACAAAATCTTGAAAAACGTTGGTTCTTTGGAAAACTATGGTGTGGAATTGGCTTTCAATGTGAAGCCTATCGTCACCAAGGACTTCGTATGGGATGTATCCTACAACGTAGGATGGAACCACAATGAAATCACCGAGTTGGAAGCAGGTAAGTCAGACTGGGTTAAGACAGGTGATGTGATATCTCGTGAAAACAACACAACGGTACAGGCAAACAAGGTTGGCGCACCTATTAACTCTTTCTATGTATTGCAGCAGGTTTACGACGAGAATGGCAAACCGATTGAGGGACTTTATGTTGACCGTGATGGTAACGGAATCATTGATGATGGTGACCGTTATTGCTACAAGAGCCCTGCACCTGATGTCATCATGGGTCTCACCACCAAGTTCATCTACAAGAACTGGGACTTCAGTGCAGCCTTCCATGCATCTATCGGCAACTATGTGTACTACGATTTCCTGAGCTCAAAAGCTAATTTGGCAGAAATTACAGACTACGGTAATAATAACACGACAGCTGAAGCTATCAATCTTGGCTTTACGGGTTCAACATTAAAATCGAATGTTTACAGCGACTATTTTGTACGCAATGCTTCTTACTTGAAGTGTAGCAACATGACATTGGGTTACAGCTTCCCTGCATTGTTCAAGGCTGGTGCTGAAAAGATTTGCAGCGGACGTATCTACTTCACCGTACAGAACCCATTCATCATTACCAAGTATAAGGGTATCGACCCTGAGGTAAGTAGCGGTATGGACAAAAATCCTTACCCACGTCCAATAAGCTTCCAGCTTGGTTTGAATCTTAACTTCTAAAAAACAAAAAGGAGACAATTATGAAAAAGATATTTATAAAGACTGCAATGGCAAGTATGTTGTGCATGGGCTTTGTCTCTTGCGCAGACGAACTGAACATCAAGTCGGTAGACCCACTTAATCACCAAACATATACGGTAGAGGGTCTCTTGGCTAAGCAGTATGCAACCCTTGGTCTTACAGGCCAGAAAGGTCCTGCTGGTTTAGGCGATATAAGTGGCGACGAGGGTGAAACTGGATTTATCCGTACAGTATTCAACCTGGAAGAGTTGATGACAGACGAAACTTTGTGGGCTTATCAGGCAAATGAAGGTATTGCTCAAATCACCAGCATGGATTGGGATAAGGATAATGCGCGTGTAAACTGGGCATACCAGCGCCTCAGTTTTAACATCAACCAGTACAACTTCTTTATTACCGAGCAGTCAGGCAGCCTGAGTGAAGACAAGATCGCAGAAGTTCGCTTCCTCCGTGCACTGAACTACTATTATTTCCTTGACCTTTATCGCAAGGCTCCTTTCAAGGACACCTTCGATAGTAATCTCCCTACCGAGAAAAGTGGCAAGGAACTCTACGAGTGGTTGGATAATGAGCTGACCACCATCGAGCCTCTGATGGCTGAGGTGGGCGCTTATAACACAGCCAAGGATTTTGGACGTGCCGACCGTGGTGCAGCATACGCACTCCATGCCCGCTTAGCTCTTAACTCTGCCGTTTATACCGATGGTCAGATAAAGGATTACCAGAAGGCTATTCATTATTGCGACGAGATTATCAACAGCGGTAAATATGACCTTTCTCGTGTGGCAAAGAGTGGCTACAGCGGTTATCAGCAGTTGTTTATGGGCGACAATGACTGCAACCCAGATGCCAGGAAGGAAATCATCTTCCCTATCCGTCAGGATGGTGTAAAGACTCGCTCTTATGCAGGAACTTCATACCTCGTAAATGCTTCTACCATAACTGGCATGCCTTATGCAAGCACAAGTGACCCATGGAAGTGTCTGTTTGCACGTGTAGACTTGGTAAAGAAGTTCTTCCCTAACGGGGATATTCCTAAGGCTACCGATGAGGATCTTTTGTCCAATCCATCAAAAGATCAGGTGATTGCAAAGGATAATGAGAAGGGTATCAGTACAGCCGATGTCGTAGCACAGGCTAAAGACGACCGCGCCCTGTTCTATATGGGTATCGGTGGATGCAGTGACAAGGTACGTACTCTTACACCAGGTGATGCTATTACAGGCCCTCTGAATGGTGCGTCTTTTGTGAAGTGGACCAACCTCCATGCAGATGGTACAGCACAACACCATCAGAATTTTTCAGATACCGATTTCCCTATGTTCCGCTTGGCAGAAATCTATCTGACCCGTGCAGAGGCTAAGTACCGCCTCAATGGCAGTCAGGATGGTTTGGCTGACATCCAGTATGTTCAGGAACGTGCCAATCGTCAGATAAAAGCTTCATCAGTAGATGAGCAGACTCTTATCGATGAATGGTGCCGTGAGTTCTATATGGAAGGCCGCCGTCGTTCCGACTTGGTGCGCTTTGGCTTGTTCACTGGTTCCAAGTATCTCTGGAGTTTCAAAGGTGGTTCAGAAAATGGTCAGGGTATTCCTACAAAATTCGATATCTATCCTATCCCAGGCGATGAGATGAAGAACAACCCTAACATGACACAGAACCCAAAATACTAATTGTTAGGAAACAAGATTTAATTTAAAAGAAATCAATTATGAAAAAGATATTCAAATTCATGTTGCTGCCAGCATTGGTACTCCCTTTGCTCTTTACATCCTGCGATGAAGACAGAGACAGCAACCCTACATTGGACCTGAGTCATCTTGCGGATGGATTTGTATTGAACACTCCTGCTCTTGCAGAAAACAATACCTACGACCTCTCCAGTGCAAAAAGCTTGGTATTGACATGCTCTCAGCCAAATTATGGTGGAGTGCCTTATTCTGTGACGTACTATGCACAGGTATCTATCGACCCTGCATTTGTCAGCGATGCTACAGCCTCTCATGTTGAGTTGGCAACACCATCCTCAGATGCAAGCAGATTGGAATACATAGCTTCCGAAGTAAACGATGCTGTGGTATCACTCTTCAAGGCTGCCAATCCTGATGCAAGTGTTCCCGCAGATATGCCAATTTATATTCGTCTTCGTGCGGTGATTCCCGTTACATCATCGTCCTATTTAGGAGAAACTTTCTCAAATGTTATTACCCTGCCTTCTGTCAAGGCTGTCTATCAGGCTCCTGATGCGAAGTTCACCGATAATCTCTACTTGATAGGTAGCTCTATCCAGACTCCATGGCAGAGTTGGAAGGCTATTCCACAGGTACAAGGTGTAGCTGGCAACTACTATGGTATCGTCTACTTGCCTGCAGGTGGTGAGTTCAAGTGGGGTACAGAAAACAATGACTATCGCGGCATCAACCGTCTTAAGGAAATCAACGATGAAGCCGGTGCAGAAATCTCTGCAGGTGAGGAACAAAACATCAAGGTAGCCAACGCTGGTTGGTACACTCTTCTCTTCAAGGGTAAGATTACCGAAGACAAGAAGAACATCGACTGGACACTGACTGTTTACAAAGCTCAGGTTTGCCTGATTGGTGCTTGTATTGGTCAAAGCGATTGGGGCTTTGCTGATGAAAATGCTCTGACTCCTCCAGACGATCCAAGTGGTGATTGGGTTTCTCCTGCATTCACTGCCAGCACAGAGCTTCGTGTATCTGTCAAGGTCGGTAGCCTCGACTGGTATAGTACAGAGTTCACTGTTCACAATGGCGAAGTGTTCTGGCGTAAATATGATATGCCAAACAACTGGGCTGAGACTATGGGTGCAGATTACTCTGTAACTACCGCCCCTGGCAAGAAGTTGTATGTCAACTTTGATACAAATAAAGCAGAAGTTAGATAATTTAAGATGAAAGCAAAATGAAAAAGACATTTTTATATAGCTTAGCAGTCTTGGCAAGTGTATCACTTGCCAGCTGCAACGGCGACTACGACGATTGGGCTAATCCTCAGACCAATCCACAGGAAGCCTCAGTTGCCCAATATGGTATCACCTTTACAGCGGGTCCTGAAGCAGAATGTAATATGCCTGACGAAGATGGAGTCATCAATCTCGTCACAGTCAACTCGACAGATGCCAATGTTACAGGTTATACACTGAAAGACTTGAAAGTGAACGGTGAAGCTATCAAAGGCGAAATCATTGGCAACAACATTCAGGTAAATGCAACCGAATTGGAGAAGATTCTCTGCAAACAGAATAAATCACGCGCAAGCGTTGCTCGTGACATCAACGTTGAGTCTAAGGTTTCTGTCAACTTGGCATCAGGTGATGCTGTTGCCATCAACACAGTAGGTGAAACTACAGCCAAACTTAAGCCAACCCCAACTCCTGCTATCGATGAACAGGGCTACTACATGCTTGGCGAGGTAAACGGAAATAACTGGACTGCTACAAGTCCTGTATGGATGACCAAAGTATCTGATGGTGTTTACCAGCTCAAGGTCACCACAGAGAAAGACAAGAACTACTTCAAGTTCTACGAAGGTAGCAAGTGGGACGAAAGCGGCAACTGGGATGTTATCAACAAAGGTGTCATGGGTTGCGAGAAGGACGGTAGCGAAGATGCTTCTGGTACAATCTATTATACTGGCGACAGCTGGGGTACTCCACAGACCATGGTTATCGCAGGTAAGGGCACATGGATTGTAACTCTCGACATGAACAACCTGTCTTACTCTGTAGGCAAGCCTATCCTCTATATGAAGGGCGATGCTAACGGCTGGGATGGATATGACTATCTCGCAGGTGATGATGGTGTACACTTCACAGGTTTCATGTACCTCAATCAGAACGGATTTAAGTTCACAACAGCGCCAGACTGGAGTGGTACTGGCTATGGTGAGAACTTCTCCACAGCACCTGATGCTGGTAACATAGTAATGACAGAACCTGCAGGTTACTACAAGGTAGATGTAGACTTGTCTGCTAAGACTTATACATTGACTCCTATCACTTCTATCGGTATTATCGGTGCTGCTGTTCCAGTTACTGGATGGGATAGTGACCAAGATTTGACTTACAACGTGGAAGAGCGCTGCTGGGAAATCAAGGACATTGAGCTAAATGCTGGCGAATGTAAGTTCCGTGCTAATGATGACTGGGCAATGCAGTGGGGATATGATGGTGAGAAACACTGCCGATTGTGGCTTTAGAAAGCTGTTTCTTTGCTTATAAATAACTGATAATCAATGATTAAAAAGAAGATTTCAGCAAATTGGTAGTATCGCCAATTTCCTAAATAATCGTAAAAATATGCCGTTGGTGGCTGTTTTTATGGTATATTTTGGTATATTTGGGCGCATTTTTCAGCAAATAATAAGCAAAGACAAAGCAAAACAATATGGCAAAATCAAATATTAGACTTGACACACGTAGGGCATTAAAAGATGGTACGTACCCGGTGCAAATCGCCCGGGCTAACCTCTCGGTCGGCTCCGGGCTTGCACTATTAAGAAAACAGATTTTATTTTTTTCTTCGTAGATATAAGAATATAGTGTAAATAATCGCCGCTACGCAACATAAAACCCCGATATGGTAAATTGTACGCTGATACCATTTTAAGGCTTTCACGCCTTGTTTCTGTGGCTCTCTGTTGGCTTGTTTGTTGTCTCGGCTCTGCACCCCATTTGCTTGCAGCTTATGGGTGCCGGTGCTGTCCTTGCTCTGGGTGACGTTCTCGGCTTTCTTCTGGGCGGCTTTCTTGCCGTGTTGGTATGACTTTACGCCATTGGCTTTCAGGTTGCCCAAAGTGTCGATCGTGAGCGTACCGCCGTTATTGGCAAACTCGATGTACCCCCAATCGCTAAAATACGTTAGTGTGGTCCGGTTGTCGGTTCTGATAGTACCTACGTGGATGCTATCGGTTGCTAACTTGGTGGTGTCGGTTTCCTCTCTTGTGGTTGTGGATAATTCCGATACCGCCTTTTTGGTAGTCTTGCAGCCTATCAGCCCAAACAGGGCTAACAGCATACAGATAGTTATAAACTTCTTCATCGGCTCATTATTTAATGTCTTTGTACTCCTTAGTAGCGTCAAAACTTGGGCACGCCTTGGCCGCAAAGTCTCGGTGTCCGTGGATTGTAGCGTTAGGGTAACGGTGCTTTAACTCTGTAAGCAACTTTACCAAAGCCGCCTTTTGCTCCGGTGTTCGGGTGTCCTTTGGTGTCTTCCCATCGGATGCCAAACCGCCCACATACACCACACCAATACTATTAGCGTTGTGTTTCAGGCAATGTGCCCCCACCTCGCTTTCTGGTCGGCCTGGTTCTACCGTTCCGTCCAAATCTACTACATGATGGTAGCCGATTCCGTTCCAACCTTTAGCCTTATGCCAACGGTCGATGTCTGCCGCCTTAAAGTTCTTGCCCTCGGCGGTTGCCGTACAATGTACGATAATCTCATTAATCTTTCTCATATTAATAACCATTTTGTGGGTCACGTTTAGTGCAACCCTTAATTACACACTTATAGCGTTGTAGGTCTAATTCTAACTGCGCCTTTTCCTTGTTGAGCTGCAAAATATCTAAATTCTGCTTTCTCACTAAATCGGTTTGCTCTGCAAATCGTTGCTCTTTATCTTTGAGTTGAGTTTGCAAAAAGTCCATAGCCTCACGCAAAACATTAAATTCTACGTTGTCGGCCTCGGCTTCCTCCTTTCGGCGGTTGGTCTTTCGATTCATCACATATTTAATCATTTCCCAACCGCCCAAAGCGGTAATAACCGATACTACTATTTCAATTATCTGCATGGTGCTCGATGCTGTTAAGTTCATAAATCACTTTTCCGTCTCGCTGCTCTGTTACTACTACATACCTTGTAAGTAGCAATCTAAATAAGTCCATATCCAACCTATCAGATGATAGGGTAATGGGTGCTTTATCAGTAGTCGCCATTTCTAATTCTCTGCATTGTTTGATACCTCAATTTATGTTTGTTCTTAATTGCCAATACCTCGTAGTGCCCTTTGATGTACACATATTCTTTAAATACGTGTGGCTCGATCATGTTAAGCACTTTACGGCGCATAGCATATTCGTTGGTATGCCGTAGCAAACCTAAATATGAGTTGATACTACATACTGCGTGTAATACCTGACGCTCGTTGTTAGCCTTGTTTAGCCGTCTGACCGCTGCGACAAAGTTTGTTATTGTTCTGTTACAGGTATAGACACGTCCGGGTTTGACTATTGACCCGGTAAACTCCACGCCTTTGCTGTAATGTTGCAAATAAAACTTCTTCTCATTCAGTCGTAAACCTAACTTGGCTAATAGCTCACGTATCTTAGGCATTAACGCCAATAGCTTTTCTTTGTCCTTATGGATGCAATAGAAGTCGTCTACATACCTGCCATGATGTTTTATACCCTCATTCTCGATATACCAATCAAGCGTATTAAGTAAGAAGTTTGCGAATATCTGGGCAAACAGGTTGCCGATGGCTACGCCTTTACCCTCACCATTTGTAAATAGTGATTTGTTCTTATCCAACTTCTCCCAATAGCTTAAAGGGCTGTGCCGTTCACAATTCTTTTCGGGGCTGTGTAAAATAACGACACGGCAAAGGTAGCGCAAATCGTCTATGTCTTCGCCTTTGTAGTACCTGACTATAAAGCGATCTACCATTTCAGCCAATAACTTTTTGTCGATGCTCATAAAGAAACCTTTTAAGTCAAGTTTCATAATGTGGCAATCTTCCGTATAATTATTGCTGCACTGCCTTATATCTTCTTTCAGTGTATTAATACCATAAAGCTGCCCTTTGCCTTTCCTACAATTAAATGTACGCTCGCTAAATATTTCCTCAAATAGTGGCGTTAGGCGCAAAGCTATGTAGTGGTGTACGATTCTATCCTCAAAGGATGCTGCAAATACCTCTCTGTATCTTGGGCGTGTTACGACAAAGCAAATAGACTTACCCGGTTGATACGTTCGGTTATTGATTCTATCACGCAAAGCAATCAAACGGCTTTCGTAGTCCATTTCGTAAACTACTGCACTTGCTGTTCGTCTTTTGCTATGACGGCAATCAAAGTAAGCATCTAAAAGCCACTCTGTCGTTACCATTGTATATTATCATTTGTCACGTTTCTGTCTTCTGTAAATAGTGCTGACACTGCCCTAACTCTGTTCGTGTTGCTGGCCTTAGTGTTCCAATTGTTCGTATTACCGTCGTTGAGGTTCAGATTCCATGCGTTGGTAGCACTGTTCTCGGTTGGCCGCAATCTGTGGTTTATTATCTTGTTCTTAGCCGTAAATGACGGCATAAACCCCATTTATTACGGAAAACTGCGCTCTCGGTCTGTCGTAACATTCCGATTCTGGCTACAAAGCGTATTAACTACTTTGTTTTTCCACGCTGACGATTGTTTACCTATTTCGTCCATTAACTTGATGATACTTGCAAATTTTCCTCTGCCTTTTATCCATTCCCTTTCTCCGGCAATTCTCATTAGCGTTTTCATTGTCTCAAACTCTGCCTGAAACTCGGTTAGGTGCTTTACTGTCTCGGCTTTGTCCTTATTGATGTACGCCGCCGCTATCTCCTGCATCAGATTAACGCCAATTTCTTGCAGCTTTGCCCCGATGGTGAATTTGTAGGCACGTGGGAAATTGGGCACTATATCCAAAATGATGTCTAACAACTTGCGTGCATCTAAATAAATCTTTGTACTTGAAACTAATTTTACCGCCATTGCTTGTTTATTAAATTGCCTTATAATGGTACGGCTTTCGCCGTACCTAAAGGTTAAAGACTAAGAAATTAAGAATTAAACAATAAATGCTGACACTGCCCTAACTCTGAGCGTGTTGCTGGCCTTAGCGATCCAACGGCCCGTACCAGCGCTGAGGTACAGAAACCATGCGTTGGTAGCACTGTACTCGGTAGAAGTCCAATACCAATCTTCAACTAACTGGGTGGCTCCGGTAATTAGGGACAAAGCATAATTGATTTTTGTCATGTTGGCGTAAATCATAAACATTTCGCCCAACGATGGCAACCACCATTTACCTGCTGTCAAACCCTTGCCGTTAGCGTTTGCACGGCTATACAGATTGCAGTAGCCCGGTGCATACTGCGCCGTATTGGTGATTGCATCGGCTTTGCTTGCCTTGATTGTAGCCGCCGTGTTCGCCTTACCGTTCCAATCGTTCATCGCCGTGACACGATCGGTTGTTGTCGTACCGCCTCCGCTGATAGCTGCGCTACTCCACGTTAGTTTAGAAGTTGATTCGGTAGGGGCTACGACTAAGATTTTGCCGCCCTCGACCACTACCACGCCGTCGGCAATTTCGCCGCTGTTCTGTAACGATGTCCACTTATGAGGCTTAACCATGAGTGGGTAATCATCGCTCTTACGGTGGTACATGATAAAGATACCATCGTATAAGCCGTTAAGGTTCATACCTGCCAACAAAGCGGTTTTGAGGTTCGCCAATGAAATAAGCGTAACCTTTCCGTTTGCGTCCGTTACCGGAAATTTCTGGTCGTTGTTGATGGTCGTTACTGTTGCCTGGCCACTCAACTTTTTTGTTTTCTTTACTGCCATAATCTAAAATGTATTACTAAATTATTCACCTGTAAATTGTCCGCTAATTGCATACCATGCGCCACCAATACACTTAAAGCGTATGTAGCTATCTGTTGCCGTCGTAACGCTGTCATTTTTAAAATTGGTGTACCCAACATTAATTTTTTCTACCGCTAAGTCGCTTGACACGATGGCTGCATTTTGCTTAACATATAGATCGTCATTGGCCTGTGCTTTAACGATCGTACGATAACTTAAAGAACTCGACGGCAACGATTTGGTAAAGATATTAATCTCTAAGCCCTCATAGTTAGCTGCCTTTGGCAAAACTATAAACGTCCGTTTAGTCGGATTCTCCACATAGTAGAAGTTGTACGGCTCGTTTACTGGGTCTATTGTGTACGTACTGCCGGGCGTTACTTTTCTGACTGTGCCATAAAACATATTGGCTTTCACTGACCCCTCAAAAGAACTATTACCTTTTACCGTAATGTCTTTGAAAGTTCCGCTATTGCAAATAACTTTGCCGCCTTTTGCCCAAAAGACGGTGTTATTATTAGCATCTTTCATTTCGATAGCCTCCACACCCAAATTTTTGACTAAAGCGTACTGCGCTAACAGTATCTTTGTAGCCACAATTTCCACCGGGTCGGCTAATTGCCAAAGTCCACTATTGGTGTCGGTCGCACTTCTTGGGTAATTGCTTGCAGTCTTGGTGTGCGATTTAATGCAAGAATAATAGTAGCCACCATACAAAACTACGTCCTTGTATTCCTCGCCGCTTGCTCCTGACTGAAACATATAGCCTACGGCGCAATCGCTCCACGCTTGTGGGCCTCGTAGTGCCGGGCCTCTGTCGCCTTTTGCTCCGGGTTGCCCATCGGCTACGGTATTTATCTTTATATTTCGGGTAAAGGTTTTGTTTCCAACCTTAATTGTTACTCTGATGCTCGTATTAGGGGCCTTGTTAGCCTCTATCGAAATATCGTATGTATAGACGTTTCCGCTTAGACTGCCTTTGTAAGAAAACCCCGATACCATAGTAGCCAATCCCGAACAACTAAAACCATCGTCTCCGTATGATAGGGCGGTATCACCTCTATATACTTTAATATTGACTTTATAGGTTGATTTGGTTGTGGCTTTCTTGTGCAAAATGTTCTCCGGCGATATATCAATGGTTATTGCGTCCACGCCGTCGTTTCCGTCTTCTCCATTTTCACCACTTGCAATGTAGTATAGTGATTGAGCCGTTATTATAGCCCGGTTTGTGTCGATTGCCGTTACTTTAGCGTAAAGACTGATGGTAATACGTTGTTTGTCCGATACCGTGCCATTAATAACCATCGTGTCACCTACGGAAAAATCAGATACATTTATGATTCCGTCCCAATTGACTGACCGCCCACTAAGTCCGTAGAACTGCGTCCACTCCTTGTAGGTATAGTTATATACGTTTCGGGATTGGGCGACAATTACGCCCTTTCCCTTGCGTATAAACTTAACTATTCTTGTTATTGACACACCCATAGGCTTAACTTTCTGATGTTATCGTTACGCTGATGTCTCCACCACTTTGCAAACACATATCACGTGTTACGGCATAGCTTGCAACCGCTGTGCTCATATCTTGTTTGCTATTGAGGTAAACACCTGCTGCATCTTTCACAACAAAGAAAAACTTAGCGTCTTTGACTGCTTGGGTGTTCGTTCCACGCTTGACGATCCACGGCGTATAGGTTACTTTGCCGTTGCCGCTTTCATCTTCGCTTATCGCCTCGTCTTCCGGTGTCGGGCGTGCGTCGATGTCGTAGGGGTCGGATGCGTCCATAACGCCCTGTATGTCCTTACCGATTTCAACGCCACTACGATTAACTGTTACCCGGTACTCTCCGTATGTGTCTATGCTGCTGCCTGACACTGTAAGCGTCTGGGCGGTCTGTCCGTTGATTACCTCCCAACCACTGGCTCCCATCTTCTCCCACACGTAGGTTAAATCTTTGGTGATTTCCTCGTAGTTCTGGTATGCCATCGCCTTTAAAACGCAACTGCCGCCCTTGTCGGTAATAACAAAGCCCTTGTTATCTCCTGCGACGATGGTAACACGATAACTTGTACCTGTTGCTTTCTGCACTGGGATTGTATAGGTAGCTTGGATATTATCGCTTTGTGTGCCATAACTGATAGCTGCCACCATCTTGATAGTTACCGGGGCAAAACCTGCGATTTCTACCAAATTCTTAACAATCTGCAAACCATAGTAGATGTTGTCGCCGCTTGGCGCAAACTTCTTAAAGTAGCCTGCAAAAATGCCGCTTGACGTATCGCCGTTAAACTCGATTTTCGTACCATTGAAAAAGTACTGCATACTATCAGGCGTTGCCACTCCCTCGGCTACTCGGCTACTCATACAGACAAAGTTAAGTTTCGGCTTTGTCTGTTCAAAGTTTGGGAACACCTTAGTAACGTCGGATTCTGTGCCCTCCCATTCTTGGTAGATGTCACCATCTGGGCACATGATCAATGCCGTATAAGTTCCTGCCTTTGCAATAAACTTAATCGTTCTGGTTGTACTCGCTTTGCTCATAGTTCCTTACTTTTTGGTTTCACTTTCTGTTTGCTCACTCTCTGACGCTTCCGGCTGTTGGCCGCCCTCCGCATTTTCCTCGTTGGCCTGGCCCTCGTTGCTGTTGCCGCCGTTGTCGGTGCTCTCTGTGTTCTCACCCTCACCATCTGCGCCCTGCTCGGTGTTAGTGTTGTCGCCTACGATAGCATCATTAACGTTAGCCTTAATAGGCTGCTGAAAGCGTGCATCGGTTGCCATCGGCAAAGGTCGGCAAATAGTGCCGTCTTGCTCACTTCTCGCCTCATGCGGCATAAGTGCTATACCTCCAATCTTAACCAATATGTCGTTAAGTTGGGTTAGTGGGCCAAACTTCAACATATCGTTTTGCCAAAACAGATAGTTGCCATCACTTACCATGTTACGGTCATTCTCCAGTTGCAAGTATCGTGCAACCAATGGATTTGCTTTAATGTATCTTGCCATAATCTTATATTGATTAAATTGTTATTTGATTAATATTACGTTATCGTCTGCATCAACGAATACTGCGCCGTCGCTGTCTTCCCATGCACACGTAGGGCCAACGTCCTTAACGTCCAAACCATAAACACCGCCTAACGTCTGACTAACCTTTCCAGTTGAAAGCGTCGGTTTCATTCCATGTGCTATGAGCGAATAGTTAAGCGTTCCTGACTGGGCATTTGTAGCGACGTACCAAAGCGGCAATAACTCACGTTCCGGATTGTCGATCGTGCCGTTAGCGTTCCAAATCTTCGCCGTTGGCGCAATCTCTAACAAACCACTTGGTAGGTTGGTAGGTAGTTCGCCGATGTCGTACTCAAATTTTGGGATTCTACGGATAAATGCCACTAACTTAGTTGGGGCGTTGTCCGATAGTGTCACGCTGCTCGGGTTTCCGTCCGGGCTATACTTTGCCCTGCATCGCAAATAAAGTTCTGTACCCATGAGGCTACGATTAACGGTACAACTGTTTCCGTCTGCTGCTACCGCTACGTCATAGTCTAACGTGGTGTCGCTGCCTACGGCGGTAAATGTTCCATCGTCTCGCATTACCTCCCACACAAACAAACGCTTATTCTCTGGGCACTCATTAACGCCCAATCTCAATGATGCGTGTACCGTCTGCGTGTCGGGGTCGCTCAATGGGTTGTAGATAGTTTGGGCGGCTGCATCCAATACCAGAAGTGGCGTGTATGCTGTGGCGTTCTTGCATTGTACTTGGTACGGCTTGATGATGTGGTGTACCTGATTAGTACGTGGGTCTTTGTAGTCCGCTTCAAATCGTAGATTCATAGGTATCTGCGGCTTGGCGTTCTTCTTGATCCTGATACGTCCGGCATTTGCACCCTTGCTGACTACCTCAAAGTCGGCGTTAGTGCTGTCTATTAACGTGTCGGCTGCTCCTCTGTTCACCTCATACCAGACTACGTTAGTGAGGTCTTGATTAATCAAGCCCGGCGTTAAAACCTCGTCTTTGTCAAGTCTGCCGATATTCGGCTGCACTATTAAGTTAGATGCGTCTATGGTGTAATCGGGCGTATATGTGTCGGTGTCTGCGTCGTAGTTCTGACTATCCGATACGCCGCCCTCAACCACCATGCTAACATTAATTTGCAGTGGCTTAAAGTTGAAATCAAATCTTTTTGTCTTCATAACTGCGCTATGTTTAAATTAATACTCGTAACTGACTGCCGCCGTTGCTGCTTCATTGCCCATGCCGTCACGTAAAGTAACGGTAGCCGTAAAGCGTGTAACTTTAGGCATATAGCCGTTAAAATCCATGTCCTCGGCTGTGAGGTGCAAAGACTTTCCGGTATTGGCGTGGCGCAAACTCCAAACGTTGTCGCTCACCGTTCTCTCGTTGCCCTCTGCGTCCTCGCTGTATCTCGTCCACATTACGTCTGCGTCCAAAATATCGTCTGTGATATTCATATTATACAGAGTTGCCACGATGGTTAGCGTGAGGTCTATTTTGTCCGGGTCTAAGATACTTTCAGGCTCTTGGAAATCTACGGCAAAGTCTGGGTTTCCCTCGATCATCGCCCAATCGGTATTGTTCCATGCCGGGGCGGTCGTTGTGAGGTTCTTGCAACATCTGTACTTGCAGCCATTAAACCAAACGTCTGATGTCTCATACTCTCCGGTGTCCGGGTTGATGGCATCACAATAGTACTTACCGCTTTGCGTCCACGCCCCACGATCCACATACGTAACCAATGGCTTACCAGTCCACTTGTTAAGTCTGATAACGTCCATTGTGACGATACCCGGTATATACATATAGTCTAAACCATCACGTATTGGCAAAGGGTTGCCGTTATCGTCCAATAACTCGTACACAAATTCGGGCAAACTGCCGAAAGCTGCACCATAGTTAGCGTTATCCAAAATCGGCTTAGTCACTCCCTTTAGCTTGACGATTCGCCCCTCTGTGCTCGACAGGTACAAACAATCTTGGCGTTTCGTGTCCGTTTGATTTCCCCATCGTGCAATCTTCATCATTTCACACGGTGGGTAATTTTTGCCGCTCGGTACTTCGGTGTCCGGGTACTGCGTCACCTCTATGTAGTTGTTAGCGGTATTAACGCTATTAACCCTAAACCATGCCGTGTAATACTTTCCGCTACCTTGCGCCAAAGTATTGATGATACCTTTTAGCACATTGTTTTCGGCTTGGGCGGTAAAATATCCGTCCCATTTGCTTCTCAGGTGCAAACCAAAACAACCATCGCCCAAATCGTCCACGCTCTCGATTGTGTCCGCTTCCGTTAGAAGTTGGTCGCCCTCGATTGCTGACAATCGGTTTACTATCAATTCCAGACACTCAAAGTAGCTGCGCACTCTTAGGCTTTCCACTTCGGCGTTACCTTGTGCGTCAATACCTGCGCCCTTACCTGCATACAGGGATTTGACGAACTCGCCAAAGTGTGCGCCGTCCTTGAATATTGCCAAACCGATAGCCGTTAAACCCTGCTGAAAAGTAATGTGCCCTTGCGCTATGTCGGCGGTAATCTTCGACAAAAAGCGGTCGTTAATCGGGCTATCCTCTGCAACGTCTCCGGCTAAATCGGAATAGGCGGCACGGCTCGCATATCCGGCACGGTTTGCTTACTCGGCTTGCTCTGCGTGTGTCGCTATATCGGCTTTGGCTGCGTGCTTGGCTTCCTCGGTCATTTTGCCGATACTTCCATAGCTGCCGCCTCCAGTGGATGCCCCACCGCTGCCGCTGTTCCTGGGTTTTGCTATCTGCTTAACTTCGATCATGTGCCAATCTCCTTTAATGTGAGGTCGGCACGTCCCTCAATAAGGTTTCTGCCGATGCCCTGCACGAAAAATTCTTTGTTCAAAGCCTCGTGGCGGTAATGGTTAAACAGGCTAACAACATTATCAATGTCTCTTAGTTTCTGTTCCATTACGATACGTGGCTTATGGTATTCAGTATAATAACTATCCACGTAGATTTGTTCGGGCTTTGCCTTAACGTTGCCGTTTCGGTCGTACACCTCTAACACTCCGTCCCCGGTTGATATATTCAGCGGCGTGGATAACTTCACCGTGTTGCTAACTCCCAACTGGGCACACTCCGTGGCGGTCAATGCCGAATTTATCTTAAACTCCAAATCGTCCTTTTTATTCACAAAGGTTTCTTTGGTGTCGCTCATATAGATGATATCGTTATCATCATTGCCATTGCTGATTAGTCCATTATCGCTATAAACTTTAACCTCAAACGACTTAATCAGGATGCTACTAACATGGGCTAAAAGCGGTACTGATGAGCTGCTCCACTTTGTATGCCTGAAAAAGGTAGGGTGACGGCGTGTGATAATGTCCCATGTAGCATTAACAGGGCCTAATATCATAAACCTAACCTGCCCACTTATCTTGTCTTTCTTCTTAATAGCTATGCCCGTTCCCTCTGCGTCGATTCCAATTGTATAGGAAAAAGTCTTTTGCAAATCAAATTCCTGTCCTATTATCTTGTCACCTCGCTTAGGGTCTATGCCAATAGTAAACGACTGCTGATAATATTCATCATCACTACTACATTGCTCACGTTCCTTGTATGGCTTCCACACAAAATTTTTGTAGGTTTCTTCCTCTTTATCCGTGTATGGAATAGGTTTGCCGTTCTCGTCTGTATCACCTTGATCATTGTCGGGCGTCTTTTCCACTACGCATTTATCGCCGATAATCAGCATACACGCCAATACTGCAACCTTACTTATCTTGTCGCTGCCGTCCCCAACTGCGCTATAATTGAATTCGTACTCCTCCGGGCCTTCGCCTGTATATGGATAAAAACCGTTATTGCCGCTTTCGTTCCATGTTACTTCCTCGCTTGGTCTTTCGGCTCTCCAGTAACGACGTGTATAATAACGCCCATCTTTGTTGTTGCGGCTTGGTACGGTCTTGTGCCAAAAATACATTGGTGGCGGTGTTGTTCCGCCTCCACCTCCGCTACCTTGGTACGGCGGTCTGTCCCCCATCTTCTCACGCATACTGGAAAAATTACCAGTAGTCGCCATTATTGGATTTAAAATAAGTTTGCCGGACAATACTATATAGTTAGTAGTGTCTTTGTCTGACGGCGAAAAAACGCCACCTGCCTTATTACCAATGTAAACCGCATACGGTATATTTTTCTGTATGTCGGTAACATTAGGGTATGTTTCTGCTTCCTTGTTGTTTCCATTACCATTAACCGACACAACTAAATAGTTAGTCATGTTTACCTTAGATGTCGGGCTATTATCGTCGTTAGCGGTATTAATCTTAACACTACCCAAACTCATAATAGCTGCACCCGGTGCCTGCCCCAACCACATAGGCAAATTATGTTGGTTCGTTCCGTCGCTGCAAAAGTAGTCCACTAAATCAACCTCGGTGTTTCCTTTCATCGGAAACGTCCAATACTTATTTTGCCATACTTGCACAAACCAATCAGTAATAGCACCTCCACCATAGGTAGTGCTTTCATCATTCACCATTGCTTTCATTGCATAATATGCGGTCTTTCCCTCTCCGTCGCTTGAATACTCGGTGAGGTACTTTTGCTTATTGATGTATGGGCTAACCAACAAATCATCGTCCAATGGGCTTTCTATCACGCTTTCGATGTCTTCCACCTTGGCGGTTAATAGAAGTTGGTTATATACGTCGCCTATGCTTATCGTAGTATCGCAATCGGCCACGTTAGCCAAAGCGATTGTTACGGCTTGCTGCGCCGTTGTCTTGGTGCTGTTGGCTACGATGTCATGCCAAATAATCTTATCGGGTGTCGCCTTGACGGATTCCCACGAAAAGATATAGAAGTTAAAGCCGTCCTGCACAATATGTAAGTTAAGGTACTTCAATAGTTCCTCCAAAACTTCGTCTTGCTGCCAAACGTCGCTTTCATCATCACCCATAAACAACAAATCAGATATAGAAAGCTGCCTTAATACCTGATAGCGGTTTGCGGTCTGTGCATCCACTGCCTTGCTGCCATCATACCAGAACTTAATATTTTGGTTGCCCAATATATCCAGCCCCCCGGTAACACCTTGCAGTATCTCGGTGGCAATATCGTAAAAACTACGCTGCGCTGCCTCTGCCTTGACGAAAGCATAGATAACGCCCAATGCTCCCACATTCTTATACTTGCTATACTGCAAAGCACTAAGCGCATCAATGCAATTTAATTCCAGTTCATCCCATCTGTTGTTATATGGCTGTGACAAAGTTTGCGGCTCGATGAACCCGGCAAAGATACACGTATCGTTTTTATAGATGTTTACGACTGCATCACGGCATGAGGTACTAAAAAGGTCTTTAATCAGGTTGCCGCAAAGCAATCTTATTTTAGCCGAATTTCTCAAAAGCACATCGAAAGTGTCGTTTACCTCGTTTTCGATTTCTGCCGGATCCTCGCTAAAATATACATCTGCCTTTTCTGTACCTATTTCAATAGTCTGCGTGCGATCGTTCCCGGTAACGATGTATACCGTTATCGTATCGCCCTGCTGACTTAGAAAACTGCCGTGTATATACATATTAACTGATTTTTATTTGTTACACATTATAGTTCTTGCCGCTCTTTTTCGCCACTCGCTTAACATCTGTAATCATGTCAAGTATCTTGCGTGCGTTGGCATTCATATTGATGTTTACCTCCGTGGCTGTCGGTTCAATGTCGTTTGTTATGTTCTGCATCGTTACCGGCTGTAACCTCCGCTCCGTAAAGGTAGGCGGCTGAAACTTGCCGTCGATCATGCCGAACAATCGGGCTTGCTGAAACTTGTTTAGTATCATCTCGCCGCTGTTCACTCGGGCAAACTTCTTGTCTCCCGATGTAGAAGTACCGCCGATAACACCACCAGTGGCAAATCCCGAAACTGCTGCGAGTGCCGCGATAACTGCCGCCACACCTGCCGCAATAGCCACCAGGTTCAAAGGGAACGGCATTTTTGCACCGCTCGCCGTGGCATTTGCTACCGCTTCGCCGCTCTTGGCTGCCGTGTTGGCTGTTGCTGCTGCCGCTTCTCCTGCCGTTGCTGCGGCATCGGTAGTGGATGCCGCAGCATGTGCTGAGGTTGCAGCCGTGAGCATACCGAACAACTCCACAATACCCTGTATGCCCTCGGCAATGGAAATGAAGCCGTTAATAAGTCCCGTCACCTGCTGCCAGGCATCGCCGTTGCCCTCCAGCGCATCACTTATGCCCTGAATGCCGTTGCCTACACCTTGGATGCTTCCCCAACCGCTTTTGATGTCCCCAAACACCTTGTCAAAACCCTTGCTGTCAAGTTCAATCTTTATAGGCTTCAATCCGATTTCTGCGAGTTGTCGGTTTATCTCCTCAATCTCTTTCAGTGCCTCGTCCTTGCCAATAATTCCTATCTCGTAGTCGGTTTGTATGCGGCTTGCCTTATTCTGGGCGTTGCTGTGGCTCTGTCTCTTGTCGGCTGCACTTCCCTGCACGATGTATGCCGGTTCTGTCTCTGCCTTGATAGATACCTTACCCTTTGTAGCTTCGTCTATCTGCCGTTGTATGTCGTCTATCTTGGCATCGGCTTTCACCCTTGCATCTATTGTGGTGGCTTCCTCAAACTCCTGCTGCGCGTCGTGCAACTGTTCTTGCAGTTCCTCGATGTAGGTTTTGAAATGTACCTCTATCGGCTTAACGCCCAACTTTTCAAGCTGCTTGTTAATGTCGGCTATCTGCCTTTCGGCATCTTCCTTGCCGATAAGTCCTATTTCAAAGTCCTGCCTTATCCGGTCTATGTTGTGTTGTGCATTGGTTCGGCTCTGTCGTTTGTCGGCATCGCTTCCCTGCACAATGTATGTTGGTTCTGTCTCTGCCCCGATTGATACCTTACCCTTTGTAGCTTCGTCTATCTGCCGTTGTATGTCGGCTACCTTTGCATCGGCTTTTACCCTTGCATCTACGGTCATGGCGTTGCCCATTTCCTTTTGTGCCGCCGCCAACTGCGCCTGTAGTTCCTCTACGTGGGTTTTCGGTTCATCTTTCTTGTCGTCCTTGATGGTCGTTTTCTTCGGGGTATCCTTGGCGTGTGGGGTAGTCGGCGTACCAGCCGTAATAAAACTACGTGCTGTGTTCAGCCGTGTGGTGAGCTGCTTTTGTGTGGCACCAATCTGTCGGTTTACGGATTCAATTTCCTTATCTACACTATTAATCTGTGTGTTTCCGGAAACATTCGTACCGTTGTACCTCTCCGCTCCAACCTTGGTAAATCTCCACTGCCCATCGCGGCCAACCTTGCCGTAACGATCGCTACGCCAACTTTCGGGTACGATGTCACCCTCTTTGGCGTGTCTGCCTCCCTGCTTGGCATCGTCGGCAATAGTCTTGGTGATCTTCTGCTTTTTATCAAGCAACTCAATTTGACGCTGATACAAAGCCGTGAGTTTTGCCGCATACGCTGCCGCCAATGCCCTTTGCTTGAATGCCTCCACCACTGCATCGGTCTTGCGGTTAAATATGTTCTCGGCTTCCGTCACGTTACCGATTTTCAAGCGCAATTCATTGAAAGCACTTTGGTTATCCTTTATCCACGCCATTTTCTGCTGCTCTGTGGATAATGCGCGCCAACCTGCTTTCAATTTCTCATATTTCGCCATGAGGTCGGCGTATGTGTTCTTTAGCGCACTGTCGTAGGCGGTTTTTATGTCGTCGGCTGCATCGCCAAAGCCTTTCATGCTCTCGGCTGTGTCCTCTGCCTGGGTCTGCGCATCTGCCGACTTTGAGGTAAATGCCGCTATAACCTCAGTAAGCGCAACGATAGCCACGCCAACGCCTGTAGATATTAACAAACCCTGTATGGCAAGTTTCAGCGTTGTAGCACTCACCGCCGCACCGCGAAATGAAGCTGTCATTACTTGTACCAAAGCATTCATACGCACCGATGTAGCGTTCCATACAAGCGAAGCGGCATTCATTGCCATTGTGCGAACCTTGACAATAGCCTGTATCTTTGCAAGATTCTTCAAACCGCTAACCATTGCAGAAACGGCAATCACGGTATTGCCAATCTGTGCCGTAATGTTGAGTACCGGCATAATGCCACCCATCGTTGAGGCTATAGCGTCGCCAACTTCTGCAAACTTGTTTTTGAGTATCTGCAAACTTGCCGCTCCGCTGCTGCTCATAATGGAAAAAGCATCGTCTATAGTTCCGGCACTGCCTTTCATCGCTTCCACGTTCTCATTAAACTTGGCTGCGAGTTGTCCGGTGAGTGGTCCCAATGCTCTCAGGCTCTCGGCACTGCCGAATAACTTACCGTAGATTTCCTGCTCCAGCATACCGCTCTTGCTGGCGTATGCCTTAACGTTCTTATCTAAGTCGGTAAGGAAATTACGCATACCTCCTGCCGCCTTGATAGCTGCCGCATCAAACTCGATGCCCATTTGCTGTGCCATCTTGCTTGCCTCGCTTGACGGCTTCACCAAAGCGGTAAAGATAGCGGCTAACTGGGTGGAAACTTCTGCCGTGTTACCGCTCACGCCCGTAAGCGTTGCAAAGGTCGCCATAAGTTCGTCAATGCTTACACCCAAAGTGGCGGCATTGCTCGTAACTTTCGGTAGGGCTTGTGCAAGCTGCTCGAACGATGTTACACCATTCTTGGCCGTGAGCTGTATTTTATCCTGCACGTCGCCTGCCTTGTCCCACGACAAACCATAATTCTTGATAATGGTAGATGTAACCTTTACAGTCTCGCCCAGATCAGCAATACCGCCCACGGATGCCTTAGCCGATTTCTGCAAAAAGGCTATCCAGTTGTCTTCAGGCACGCCATTGCTGATAACCTGGTACAATCCGTTAGCGAGTTCGTCACGTACTACCGGAATGTTTTTTGATAACTCGGCTACCTGTCCTTTGAGTTTGGCAAAGTCCTCGCCGCTCTTTCCTGCCATCGTGTTAGCGGCGTTCATGGCTGCGCTGAAACTGCGGCTTTCCTCGGTAACGCCGTTGAGTGCTCCCGAAATCTGCGAAATGGCATTGGTAACGTTATTAGCCGCCATTACCGCCTGGTTGAAATTAACCAAAGCCGCGTTTAGTTTTTGGCTGCTTGTCTTGGCAGAATCAAGCACACGGCGCAACTCTTCCGCTGTAGAAGTAGCTGTAACCAACTGCTCTTTGCCGTCAACAACCAGTTTAACGTTAAATTTTATTTCTTTTGCCATATTTTCAGCGTATAAGTAACTAAGTAATCAATATTTTTTGTATCTTTGTGGCGAAGCATTCAAACTAAGCGTTATGGAAAAGGATTATAAGAACATCAACTGCATACCAGAAGCCGCAACCAACGATGTAGCGAGTAAGCCCGAAAAAGAAATCAGGGCAGAACTTGTTAGTGTCGAAGTTGTAGGCGAGGATACGCCGCACAAGCATTCAAACAAATATGAGGCTTGGGGCGTAATAGCCTTGTTGTCTCTTGTTGTCTGGGTTATCTGCCTGACGTGTTTTGCTTTCAATAACCAATCGGTCAACGGCTTGTTAGCCCTTGGCGGCTCTACCGCATTGTTCTTCCTGTCTATTGGGCAAATGGTGCTTACGAGTTCCGAAGAACTGAATGGCGAAGCTATTTAGCCGTTTCCCACTTTTCCCAACACTTCCTCAAAACGTTTTAACGCATCTTCCTTAGATACTGCCGGGGCTGCTTTCGTATGCTCCGGCTTTTTCTTCTCCCATGGAAAGGGTAGAAGTCCGTGGGGCGTTAGCCCTTTCTTTGCATACGGCTGTATGGTTATTGCCGCAAGCATACGCATACGTTCCCAACTGTCTTGATACTGCGCCGTCCGCTCCTCGCTGTACGCCTTGTATATGTGGCTGAACTCCTCGGGCGTGAGGGCGCAAAAATCATTGTAGGGCAAACCGATGTTGCCAACGGCTATGCCCAGAATGTCGAAGATGCCTAACTTTTTTTTCGCCCTCCGTGTCGGTGTCCTCGGGTGCCTGGCCCGCCGTGGCGTTCACGGTGTCCGTCCACTTGTTGAGGTCTTCGGGCGTGAGGCTGTCGGCAAAGTCCATAAGCGACATATCGAATTTTACGCCATCGTGCTTACAGGCTGACGCCACGCAACAAAACAGATAGGCGCACATATCCGATAGGCTGTTGCCTAACTCCGTCACCTCCTTGCCGGTTTCTTTCTTAAAGCGAAGCATAGCCCCTATAGTCTGCCTACAGGGGTATGCCTTGCCGTTGATCATGATTTCAATCTTTGACATAAATCAACAATTAACTAATAGTTCAACAAATCAAACATTTATCTTAAAAACAATATGGCCTTTGTTCCATGTGGGCGTTACTTGCCCACTGCCTTGCCGGTGTCTGTTGCCTGCGTCGCAGTCGCATCCTTGCCCGGGTAGGTCTCAGGCTCGCCGGCGTTCTCCAAAGACACGCTGTAAGTAGCATCGTCCTGCGCCGGGCTTGTCTCCTCCAATGAGGCGATAACAAAGTTACCCTTTACATAAGGTTTCGTGTCGCCGCCTCGCTTGAATGCCTCAACCTCCACACTTGCGCCCTTGCCCCAAAGTGGTGCAATCTGCTCGTGTCCGTTCTCGGTCTCGCCATAGAAGCGCAAACCCTCGGCACTGATAGAGATAGACAAACCAGTCACTCCCTTGTCCTTCCAAAGTCCGCTGCTCTTGGCGGCACTCGCTACAGGCTTGACGGCACGGTCTTTTGTCTCGCTGTTGAAAGTGAGGGTGTGGCTTGTGCAATGTCCCACCGCCTTGCCTCCAACCTTAAGCAAAAGGTCACTACCATTGATATATCCAGTATCTTCCATAACTATAAAAACTAAATGGTTCTAAATTACTTAAATTCTGACTTGATAAACAAGCTGCTGCACAAAAGCATCATCCTCGTAGCCCTCTTCGCTGTCGGCAAGCGTACAACTGCGCATCTTCACGCCGTCGTGTTCTCCGCTTGCGTAGTCGAGTGCCTGGCGCACTGCCTCGGCAAGTTCCACGCCCTCGGCATACTTTGCCGTATAGCAAACCACCTCCATAGTCACGGTGTCGGCTCCCGGCGTTCCCTGCTTAGTGGGATTGTGCGCCAATGCCGCACGGCGGTATAATATATAAGGTAGTTGGGCGTTGTCTATCACGATGGGGAAAACCTTGTTTGTTCTCCGCTTCACTTCCTCGTTAGATAGAAGAATATCGCGAATAATGCTACCTGCGCTTAATGATGTCTTTTTCAGTGCCATAGCTATATGTTATAAAAGTCCCTGCTTTCTTGCCGCCTTTTCCACGTTGTTCTGCAAGTTGTTGAAAAGGTTGGTTTCCACGCTGTCGGCGGTCTGTTGCTCTGTCTTGGCGAGAAAAGCGTAACGCTTCATCTTGCCACGGCTCCCACCGCCTCGTAGATACTGCCTTATTTTCTTGCCCGTGAACCTGCTTTTACCGAAAAACGATGAAATACGCCGTCCTACATGTCTTTGGCGTGTTCCGTCCTCTGCCCACATCAAAACAGGCTTTTCCATGTTCTGACGGTTGAGGTGGATGCCCTTGCGCCTACCGTGTGGCTTAACGCTTACCATGAAGCCCAGGCCGTAGCGATCGGGGTAGGTACGCACATAGATGCCGCTTGAAAGACTGCGCTTCGTGCCACTGCCAATGCCGCTTTGTCCCAGATTGGAGACTGCCGCCTTTTTCAGGCGGTTGCCCTCCCTGCGCATGGCACTTCGCATAGCCTTGCGTTGGTCTTTCACGTCGAGTGCCTTGTAAACATCGGCAAACGGCTTGTTGATGTCGGTAACGGTTTCTTTCATCGTTCTGGCTGCATATACATTAAGAAAACAGATTATTGCAAAATCTGACTACTCGTTTACTCGTTCACAAACTAAAGTGTTCATACCCCTATCAATGTTTGGGATGATGGCAACCACCGTATAAAGATAGCCGCCCAACTGCTGCACCCTCCAATTTTCTTTAACCGGGTGTGCGTCCCTCACATTAAATTCGGCTCGATAGTCGGGGAAATGTTCGCCCACTTCCTCGCTACGGTTTCCGCTCTGCTTCTTCCTCTCTGCCCATACGGTACGTATAGGCTCGTAGGTTGTCGCTTCCTCGCCGTAGTCGTTTGTTGTCGCCGTAGGCTTCAACAACTGCAAACGATATTTCATTTCTCCTGCTCTCATTCCGCTAATTTCCGATAGGGTTTAATTAAGGCTTGTAGCGAATCAGGCACGGCGTGCATCTGCACGTTACTCACACTTTCACGCTGATTGTACCAATGTGCGCCCAACATCATTATAGCGTGTTTTATGGGGGTAGGTACATCATGCCCGTTACCCATCTGCGCCAATTCCTCTTGGGTTCTATTGGTCGCTGTGATAACTGCGCTTTCTGCTGTATCTAATAGATGCTGCAAATACTCGTCATCATCGGCGAAATCATCAGCCCTTACGTGCTTCTTAAAAAGTGCCAAACTCACTACTGCCATAACGTTATAACTTTAAATTGTGATTACTTACTTAACCCTTGGTGCCTGCTGCCGCTGCCACTGCCGGGTCCTTAGACAACATGGCAAACGCCTCCTCACGCAATGTGGTAATAGCGTAGTCGGCATTGAGCACGAAGTCGATAGAGTTCTTACGTGCGAGTGTATAAGGGTCGATGATGATTGACATTTCACCAAACAAGCCCTGTGGGGCATACTTGAATGAGCCGAACAATACCGAACCCTCAGCCACGTATGAGCTACAGAATACCGGTACACCCGAAATCTTGCCGTTCTCATCAACGATAGCCTGGTTTGCACCGCTCCACTTTGGCGTACCCTCCAAAAGTGCCTTTGTGGTCTCTGTCATTACGTAGCAAAGTCCCTCCGGCATGATGTTGGCACCCAAAACAATGCCCTTGAGTGCAAGAAGCTCGGCGAGGGTAGGTGCTTCACCCTTATAAGTCTTCTTGTTAGCTGCCTTGAGGTTGACGAATGGGCCTACAAGATTTGTAGCCTTTTCCACCTTTACGGTGCTGAACATGATTTTGTTCATAAGGGCGGCTGCCGCAACTGGCATATACTGGGTACATACAAGCTGCAAAAGGTCGTCGGTCTCGTTGAGTGCTTCACGTGTGATAGGTACGGCCACACCGATACGCTCAGGCTTTGCCAAAAGCTTGCTTGCCTCGATTTTGGTATCACCCAGTTCCACGCCCTCATCATTGATGGTAGCGGCGAATGTCTCGATTACAGGCCACTGATAGTTACCTTTCAGTCCGGTGAGCAATGGCGAACCGATTGCCGAAAGAATGGTCTTTGCATACAATGGTTCTACGATGTCGCCCATGGTGACCGGTGACGGATTGGTAGAACTGCCCGGATTGAGATAACCCGAAGAATTGCCGCCGAAGTCAGAAGCCACGGCGCGGCTGATCTTCAACTCAAAACGCTGTCCGGTCTTGACGCACTCACGCATCTGCTTGTTTACTTCCTCGATGTCTTCACGGCGCATAACCTCTAACGTAGGGGTAGCCGCCTTGATCTTCATTTCGAGGATGTCCATTTCACGGTAAAGGGCTTTACGCTCTCCCTTTTCCGCATCGGTGAAGTCTTCGCGCTCCTTGTCGTTCTCCAGGCCCTGCGCAATTTCTGCGAGGCGGTTTTTGATTACGTCCATGCGCTCGTAGGCTTCACGAAAATTAAACTTTCCTTTTTTCATTTGTCAATGATTAAAATTAGTAACTAAAAAACATATATAGAAGCCGCCTCTACAGATTGCGGCCAACACTTGCTATGCGCTCACGCACCGCATTGATACGTTCACGCTTCTTGCTCTCGTCTATCTGCTTGGGCTTCGGCTGCTGCTCAAACTTGATGCCTGCTGCTTCCACCTCACGTTTGCTTACGTCTGTCTGCTCGTAGGCTGGGTCGGTGGTAATGGTAAAGTCGTAAACGTTGTCAATACGCTTCACGTGGCGCAAAAGAATATCCTCGCCGTCGTCGCCTTTCTCGTCCAGACGCTCGTAGCTCACGGCGTTCTCACTGTCGCCCTCATCGGTGGAATAGATGAATGAGCACCCGGCAATATCGCCACGGCTTACCAGTTCCAAAGCCTTGTCGCCGTCAACAGTGTGCGGCATTTCTGCCCAGAACTTCACACCCACCTTGTCAACCTCGTAGCTTAAAGTACCATTGCCCTTGTTGCTGCGTGCCAAAACCAACTGGCGGTCGTGGAACATCGTGAGTTTGATGTCCTGCTTATCCAGCATCTCGCGTGTCACACACCCAGGTTCCAGTACCTCGTAATAATTGTTCCACCAATCACATAAAAGACGGCTACGTACACCGAACTTCAGTGCATAGCCCTCAATCGTGCGGCTTTCCGCTCCGTCGGTAGCCTCACGAATGCGAAGCCCCGACACAATAGCTATTGTTCTTTTCTTTTTCATTCTCCGTTGTTTTTATCGTTGTTGTCATTTCCCTTTGCAGCTGTGCCCGATAGCTTTTCACTGCCCAGCGGTGCAAGATTGGTAGAAAGATAAACCGTATCGCCTCCGTCGATGGTAGGTTGGTTTTCCATCCTGCGCCAATCGTTCACGGTGTAAATGCCGCTCTCGATCGTCTTTTTCTGATAGTCGGCGAGTGACTGCAAATCCATTGAGTAAACACCCCGGCGGTCAAACAGAAAACGGCGTTTGCAGCACAAAGACCGCGGTATCAGCTTTCGAGTCAGCTCGCATTCTATACGCTTCAATATCGGGTTGAGCGTGTTGGAAAGAAAAGCCACGTTTGCCATTTCGGCACTTTTGTAGTTGCTGCTCGTATCATCGAACACGAAAGACGGGTGAACACCAAAGAAACGGCATACCTCGCGCACCGTAAACTTTCGGCTCTCCAAAAACTGCATATCCGTAGAAGAAAGCGAAATTTGCTTAAAGTCCACCTGCCCCGGCAAACTTACTATGCGCTCGCCCCGGCTGAAACGGCTATCCACGCTTTCGGCGGTCTTCTCCAGTTCCTTGTCCTGATACTCGCCAAATCCCGTAGTGGTCTTGTCGTTGCTGATAATGCCGCGAACACTGCCGCCATTGGTAAACCGGTTCTCTGTCTCCGCATCTCCTGCCGTGGCAATATCCATCGTGCGCCTTGCGTGGGTCAGCACGCTTTCACCCCTGCGCCCGTCTGAGGAATGCAAGTAAAGGTGTATGATGTCCTTTTCCTCGAATGTGCCGAACACTCCATTATAGGCATCGGCTATGTAGTAACGGCTGTTCAGTGGGTCGTGGGTCACGGTGTGAGGTCGGCAAAGCACTAAGTCGGTCAACTCTCCCAGTACATAGCGTGGGTAGATGTAGGCATTTCCCTCAATGAGCATCAGGCGCACCGCCATCGTCCAAAAGTCAAACGCCGACATTTCGGGTTGAGGCTGCACGGTCAGAAGATAATGCAGATCACTTGCCGTGTCTTCCTGATAGCGTCCATCCCTGCACCGCATATACTGCAAACGTAGGCTCGCCACGCTCTCGCTTAGAAGCGTCACGCACCGATATACCGCTGCAACCGTCATGGCATCGCCGCCCCAGGCCGAAAACACCGCCACGCCGCCACCAGTCCTTACGGTGGTGGGGCGCGCGGTGCCGGCTGTGTCAGCACCTGTTGCCTCACGGCTGAAAAATCGTTTTATGTTATTCCAAAATGTTGCCATCCGTCGTTTCATACAAAACCGCCAAAGCTACGGCAATTTGAATGCTGTCAACTATCTTACTGTTTTCGCTCCGACGGTGTTCTGTCCTTTAATTATGAGTAAAAAATCCGAGGCTCCCACGCCAAACGGCTAATGAGCCGCTACAAAAATACAATCGTATTTTGCAAAATCCAAATGCCGTTTGGCGCATCGTGGCACACGTTGGCGCAACGTGGTAAAATTATTAGTTTTTTAAGAAAATAGTTTTTGGCCGTTAGGCTAAAAGGCACAAAAAAGCCGCTACACCATTACGATGCAGCGGCTATGTATGTGGGTTTTGGTAATGTCGGGATCGTGTCCCTATGGCTTGTTTGTCACCGTCTTTATAACGGCATCCTCGGTGAGCCATTCAAGCGGATACATGGCATCAAGCAAACCGTGTATTCTCAACTCGTAGTCGGGTGGCAGTTCCTCCAGCAACCATTTCACGTAGTCGCGTGTCTGCCTGATCGCATCACGGAACGTGTCGGCATTATATACCGGCATTCCGTCACGGTCTGTTATCACCAGACTTGTAACTTTCTTAGGCTTCTTGTATCTCATCGCGAACCTCCTTTCTGCAAAGTGGCGTTTTCGATATCCACGAAGTTGCAGCCGTTCATAAGAAACTCAAGTGTGCCCTGCACGCATCTCAGTTTTAATCCGTTGATGCTTTCCTCTGGGTCTATCTTCTCCAATAGGGTATCTATGTAGTCGTAGACCTCTTCAATGTCGGTTGCCAATGCACTTGCAACATACTCGTTGCTGTCAAGTATAACTGTACTCTTCTGTTCTTCTGTATAACGTTTCATATCTTATTCTCCTTTATTCATTAAGTTCATTAAATTGTCTGTGTCCATTCCCATCATCACGCCCACGGCCTTTACAAAACGCTGCATAAGGTCGGTTGGGGTCTGTGGCATCATTGCCGCCGTCGGCTTGCCCTGCTGAGGCTTTGCCGTCTCGGTCGGCGTCGGTGGGGTGGTAGGGGCTTTTGGCTTGGTCTGCTGTGGTGCTTGGGTTGCCGCTACAGGCTTGCCGTGGTTCTTTGGTCCCTGTGCTCTGCGAAAAGCCTTGCGGACCTCACTCTGCATGTCCTTGTCTATGGTCGTACAGTGCTTGCACATCACTTTGAATGCCTCTGCCGTAATGTAGTACACTACACCCGTCGGGCTTTCGTAGCCCTTGCCAAAGCCTCGGTTTACCGTTCTGCCACATCTGAAAATGACGCTACCAGGGCGCACGAAATATTTTTTCATACGCTGGATGCTCTCACAAACGTAGCGGTGTTCACGCCCTTGCAGCTTGGCGAGTGTAAGCGACGAAACCACACGTCTGCCGTTGTAGTCCTCAATGATGATGCCGTCCTCTGCTGTGGTGGTCTGCTGCTCGGTTGTCTGTGGCTCTGCCTGGCGCTTTCTGCTCTTGGCTAACGACATAGCTGCCACGCGTGCATCTATCGCCGCCTCCTCTCGATCCTCTCGCTCCAGAAGTTTCTCGTACTCCTCGGCTTCCTTTCTGTCGTGCTCCTCAATGGCTTTCGCCATCTGCTCGGCTCTTATCTTAGCCTCCATTTCGTTGAACGCCTTGATGTAAGCCTCTTTCCACTTAGCTGCCGTCTTTCCGGTAAAACCCATAACAAGAAACATGAAGCCATCACGGGTAATGTAATACATTGGCAACTGCTTTTTGATGTTGCCATTTTGGTAGTCGATTTTAGAAAGCGCAAAATTTCGCTCTCTAAATTCTTCGCTGCAATCCAACGACTTAACGGCTTTCAGAACATCTTTGTGCTGTTTGCTGAAAACCTCCGCTACTCTCAAAGATGTAGTAACGGCGTGCTCGTTTTCTACTGCTACCAAACTTAACTCTTGGTCGGTGGGTGCAACCTGCACCACTTCCGTTACCTGCTCTACAGGATTTTGATCTGATACGTTACTTGACATAACTAAATGACTTTGACAAAACGAAAAAACCGCGCTACGTGCTGTCAGGTCTCATTTAGCAAGAACCCCGGGGCATTTCTGCTACCCGACACGGCGCGGCTATCTCTTTATATAGAAATATCCTATTATACTTACTATGGCATGGATACAAAAATAGCCGCTACGTTACGGTGAACGGCGGCAACATCTGTACCGCTAAATGAAATTTGACACTGCAAAGATACATAAAAAAGTTTAAAGCACCAAAGATTTTCGGTAAAAAGTTACTTACTTATACCAAATTTTTGTATTTTTGCATTCAAATTACAAATTTTAAGTATAATAAGCATGAAACAATTACTTATAGCACTTGCCTTTCTTGCCCTCGGAATGTCGGCAAAGGCCCAGGTTGAAAACTTAGACGAAGTGGAATTGTTGGGCACATGGGAATATGTTAGCGGCGATGGAATATTTACCGGACGTTTGCCCATCTACAACAATAGCTACCGCAAACCTGTAGGCTTTACTTTCAACGACAACCAGGCATCCGTAATAAAGTGGGAATACGCTGGCGACAGCTACGATTATCAGCAGTATGGCGGTTATTGGGTTAGCCATACTTCCGAAAGATACATATTGCATATACTTTCCAATCAGTCGTATGATTCTGGCGAAACAAAACAAGGCGATGTTACTACCATAAATTTTGTTGTTTCCAAATTTGCTAATGGCGAAATGATACTGCAAACTCTAAGCGGTAACGGTACTTTGTATCTAAAGAAACAATCCGCTTCGTCTGTTTCCTCTGTCAAGGCTGACGCAAAGGCAAACGGCAAAGCCTACACCCTCGATGGCATGACCGCCACCGACACAACAAAGGGCATCATCATTCAGAACGGCAAAAAGAAGATACGCAAATAAACAAACCCCGATAAGTGATTGAACCTATCGGGGTTATATCCTATGACAATATAATACGACCCTTGAAAGGGCTATTGTTTCTTATTGTTGATAAATATAGATGCGATGCTTGCAACAGCGGCGAGACCAAAGACACCGGCAAACCATGCACGATCAAGATAGAGTGCATAGGCCGCAAGACCAATTGTAACAACAATAGACAAAAAGGCAAAAAACATTCCCCACCAATTCATTCGTCCCACCTTATGCTCATTATAGCTAAGTATCTTTAGCTTTTTCTCATCTTGTTTGTGACGGTGCTGTTGTTCACGCTCCGACGATTTAATGAGAAAATCAACTATCTTAGGGTCGATTTTCTGATACTCCGCTAACTCTTGTGGTGCTGGCAGTATGTTGTCGTCAACCGAAACGGTCTGCTCTATCTGGTTGCCCACGGCATCGCCATTGGCGATGTTGGTGCCTTTAATTGAATATGATTGCTTAGCCATTACTTAATTTTAAATTTTCAAATGCCCTACGCACGTCGTGCGCCACGTTGTCACGGTCTTTTCTGAGGTTCTCCATATCGGTGCGCCGATTTGATGGCATTGAGAAAAACTCATGCTTTAATGCCTCAATTTCGGGTGAATTCTCCTTGTATTTGTTAGAAGAAGCACTGCGCAAAACGGAAACTCCATTCTTGACGAAGTGGGTAATATCGTTGATGATGCACATAATTTTAACCTCCTTTTAAGATTATTTTTATATTACTTTTGTCCAACTCTGTAGATCTTTCTCATGTTAGCGTTGATAAATCCGCATGACGCAACGGGCGGCAAAACCTTTGCCCCGTTATTTGGAGTTAAATGCCAAACGAGTTGCGCCCTAACAGACACGTTCTTTCTCCTTGGAGTTGGAATACGTCACGGCTGTACCGAAATTCTCCCTAACGAATTCGGCGTACTCAATGACATCGGGGCCAATCTCATTGAGATATTCTATTTCTCTCCAATCCTTTTCGATTACATCCTTTGGGGTGTTCTCGAAGTAATCTTTGAGGCTTTCAAAAAGATTTCCCATAATTCTTAATGTATTTAATGTTTTGTACTTTTGGACTGCAAAATTAATATTTTTAATTCAAACAGCAATATTTTTTGCCCATTAGTTACTTACTTATACGAATATTTAACACTAATCGTCCTAAAAAACTCATTCTAAGCGCATTTTGCGGCAAAAACACGTAAACTGGTTGTAAACGGGTTTACAACTGTTACACTATTGTTTCACACCGAAAACGCCAAATTATCGGTACGGAAAACGGCGATTTCCATACGGCAAACCGACGATAACCGTACCGATAATCTCACGGCTCACCCAGGGCATCCACTATCAGGCGCACTTGTGCCGGTGTAAGACTGCGGCTGCGCTCTGTGTAACCAATGGCGGCAAGCTGCTCCATAAGCCCGGGGTATAGGTGCATCCATCGGCGGAATTTCTTCCACGCCGATTCGGGCATGATGCAATTACAGTACTTTGCCGCAAGTTCCATGCGGCCGTACTCCCTTATCTTGAAATTATCTTTGTTCTGTTCCATGGGTGCAAAAGTAAGGAAAACAAACGTGAAAATACAATTAATCGCTGCCTACAACAGACGGTAACAGGACACAACGGCGCATATCCGGATTCTTGCCAAAAATGGCTGCTATCTTTGTGGCGGCAATAGTGCCAAACAACCTTTTAAACGCAAAAGTATGATACGTTACAAGAAGTACAAAAGCAATCAGACGGGCGTAACCAAAAACAAGTGGTACGGCCGTGCCGTTACCGAACTTATGGAGTTTGAGGAATTCGTAAAGCACATGGCAAACCATCACTGCGTGTTCGGTGAGTCCACAATCCGCGGCGTGCTGATCGAGATGCAGATCTGTATGCGTGAGCTGCTGTTGGAAGGCAAGGCGGTACGCCTCGACGACCTCGGCATCTTCCGCATTGGCCTGGAAACCTCAGCGGCTACCACCGCCAAGGAGTTTACCGCCGACAACATCAAGGCTGTGCGCCTTAACCTCTATCTCGGCAAACGCTTCCGTGCTGCGGACCTCTACAAAGATGCCAAGTTCCGTGAGGCTGGCAAGTATGATGGCGGCGGCGACGATGGCGGCGAGACTGCCGACACCCACGATGAGGGTAGCAACACCAATGGCGGCAATTCGTCAGGTGACGGCGACACCAGTGGCGGCAATATGTCGGACGGCGGCGGCTCCACCGATGATTCAGCCTATGTTGATCTATAGTAATGACTTCTGTAATTAGTGGCGGAATATCGTCAATAATGCCGTTTTTGAGCATTTTGGCGGCATTTCGCCACTTTTCCGTATAGTTTTACCTCTCGTAGGTATAAAGTAGCCCTAACGTCATTAAAAGCGTTATCGCCCCATCTATCTTGCGGTATTGTGACACTTTGAGCGGCTTTTTGTTCTCCAGATTGTCGGTATCTATCACGCAATTCTCCAAACAGAAAGCGTTAATAGGGTTGTCGTTAAACTCTATCTTTACCGGATCACTCCATGCAAGCATCTCAAAACTTTCGACTGGTAGGTTAAAGTTTCCGTAGGTCTGACTAAATGGGGTTAGCACGTTCCTCGCTCCGACTGACTTTAAGATACTCGTTAGCTCCTGCGCCTTGTAAGCATCATAGCCGATACGGATAATATTAACCAACTTACTGCGCCGTAGTATGTCCTCGGTAATCATCGCCGTGTCTATCTTCTGCCCTTTACAGAAAATAAGATACCCTTTTTCGTTCCAAAGCCTATAAAGCTGCTCGTTGGGATGCCCTTTTAACGCTCCCTCCGGGAAATAATAATCAGTGTGCGTGTAAAACTTCTTATTGCCCGATAGGTACACGGTATAAGATACTGCGCTAAAATCATCATGCACCGACAAATCAAACGCCACGGCACAATCTGGGCGGCCCTGCACCTGATCTATACAGAAATTGCCCAATAATTCTTTTGCCTTTTCGTGGGTAAACCACGTTTTTTCGTCGTTTATCGTGAAAATATTAAGCAATTTCGTGCGAAAAGCCAACATATTTTCGGCTGATAACTGGGCGGTCTGATACTCATTTTCGTAGTAGTCCGGTTGCACCGTGATACCTAAATGTGGCTGCACCTTTGCCCACGTCTTCGGGCTGTCCTCTGCATCGTCCACATCAGGCATGAAGATAGATGCAAACATGGTGTCGCTTTCCGCTTCACCTCGTAGTACTGCCATCACTCCGTCAAGTTCGTGGGCAAATGGGCCATCTACCACATCGCTTGCCGTTGTGATAATGATAGTTAGCGGCTCACGCCTTGGCCCCATTGATGTTGTCAATACGTTTTTGAGGTCTGCGCCATTCTTACCTGCCGTGTTTCTGGCCTGGGCGTATTCGTCCATTATCACCAATGAGGCAAACAAACCATCTTTGGTTTTGGCGTTGGCTGTCAAACATTGTATGAGGCTATCACGTCCACGGTCTTTGAAAGTAATCTTTTCACGATTAACCCTAAAGTGCTTTTCCTTTGGGTCAATATCAAACATGATGTTTCGTATCTCATCAAAACAGATTTTCGCCTGATCGTAGCTATTTGCGCCCACGTATGCCTGGGCATTGTTATCGCCGAAAAGCATATCATAAACCGCCAAAGCTGCGCACGATGTCGTTTTACTGAACTTTCGGGGCACGAATAGGTAGGCGGTACGTATCAGTCTGCGCCCATCGTCTCGGGCAAAGCCATAGATATTAGCAAACTGGTAGGCCTGCACCGGGGTTAGCTTATAGCGTGTGCGCCCTCGGATGCCACTAAACCGCAAAGCCTCGTAGAACTTGAAAAAACGCTTTACTCGCTTGGGCTTCCAATCGTACTTATCAAGCATCTGCAAAAAGCGTCTTACTCCCAATATCTCATACAGGTTGTGTGCGTCTGGGTGGTCTATCACTCCAAACACATAATCGCCGATACGCTTATCTGTTTCAATAAGCGCACGGCGGTAGCGGTCGGCGTATGTACTGCGCCCCTGCAGCAACTGCTCCGATACCTCGGCTTTCAGTTGTCGAAATCTTCCTTTTTCTTCTTCTGTCATTAGTCGTCGCCCTCCTGCATCGCTGCCATAAAGTCGTTAAAACTATCGTTGTCGCTCTTTCGTTCCTTGCTCTCGGTGTTCATGCCCAAAGCCCTTAACGCTTTCTGTCCCTGCTGCAACAACTCAATATATAGCTTTTCTTTCGGGTCGATCGTCTTGCGCTCGTTACCCTCCCGGCTATACTCCACGTTTACGGCCTGGTGTCCGTCTGCCATGATCTCATCGCCCAAAATGTCGGCACGTACCAACAACTTAGCCGTAATATCTACTTGGTATGTAAGTTCGGCGGTATATTTGCCTTGCTTCTTTAGCAACTTCACGATATACGCTTTCTTACTCTTAATCTTGGCGGCTATCTTCTTGTTGTCTTCCTCTGTGGATGGCTCCGGCAAAGTCTGGCTAACTGGCAATGGGTCGGCGGTCTTCGGCTGCGCCTTATCGCTGTAACCTCGCTTCTTGCCCTTGGTCTTCAGGTAGAAGATAATAGCCGTTGTGTCGTTGGCATTTATCGACTGCATCAACTTGCTTTCGACAAAATCTACCTGCGTCTCGGTGATCTCGTCCACTTTCTCCTTAAACTCTGGGTCTGCGTTGTACCATCGGTAATAAGTACTGCGCCCTATGCCTATCGCCTCGCACGCTGTGGCTATGATGCCGTAGCCCTGCGCCAAAGCCTCCAAAAACTTTTGTTTCTTTTCTTCCATGCTGCGTTACTTTTCAAATGAGCGGATGCCGTCGAAGTAGTCTTTGTAAAACTCAAACAGTCCCTTATCAACTGTTATACTTCCCTGCTCCGTTCTTGGGTTAGTGTTAATGTTTGCGCTTGTCTGTATGCCGAAATAAAAGCCCTCATCGTAGTTGCACCCTGCGTATATCTTGCTGTGGTTCTTGAATACTGCGGCACGTCCTGCCTCTGGGTGGTCCTGATAGAACTTTTGTGCCATCTGCCACTCAATCTTATAGCTGCCCGGGAATATCTCGCCCAAATACATATCAAGTTTCTTAATGCGCCCTTGCTCGTACCATTGCCGTACCTGCAAAATATCCTCTGCCGCCATGCACCATGTCGATAGTAAACAGTAGTCCAAATCATGCTGATTAAGCACCACTTTCAGGTAACTAAGGCTATCCACGTCCCCGGCGGTGATAAAATTGTAGGTGGTATGGTCTTGCAACTTGACGTACTGCATTGCCTCCAGTAACTTGACCTCGCTAAATGCCCGGCGGTACTCGTAGCGTTGCGATAACTCGGTACACTCCTTTGTACGTCTGTGCGCTCGCTTTGCCTGGGCGGTTGTTTCGGCTGTGGTTTCTTCCGGCTCCACCTCATCGGGTGGGGGGACTTGGGTCTGACCTGCGCCAAAGCTGCCAAATCCAAAGCCTGTGCCATCTTGGTTTCCAAACTTCATAAATCTTGCTTTTTAATATTAACCTACGCACGTGGGCGTTTTTATATCGTGCCAACTATGCCGGGGCTTTGCATCTGGGCAAAATCCCCCACGGCCCAAAAATCGGCTCACGTGTGGAAAAGGGGGTTGGTGAGGTTTAGCCCACACGCTATGCCCTTAAAAAAAGTACCCCCGGGGTCTCAAACCCGAAAGTCTTAATGATTCCGTCCACTTCTTCATCGGACAATCTAAACCATTCTCCTTGTACTCTCTTGGCATTATACACACTATGCAAATGTACTTCGATGTCTCTATCTACATAGCCTATAAGCTGCACTTTCTTTGTACTAAGTACTTGCATACGTGTATGTATGTCTTTAGATTTTCCAATCTTTATCAAGCCATTTGCGTTGCTTCTGGCTAAGTATGTCTGAAAGTACGTCTTTGGTCTAAGTCCTATTGATTCGGCACAAACTTTATTTCGCAAATCAAATAACTTGGCTTCGTCCATAATGGCTTTTGCTCTATCCATCATTTCGGCATATAGCTTGTTTTTCACTATCACCAATTGCTCACCTAATTCAGCGTTGTATCTGCCCAACACGCTATTGAGTTTATTGCAAATACTGTCTTTCCATTCTTCCAACTTAGCTTTGTCTTTGCTCGTTCGTCTCATGGTCTGACCTTGAAACTGTATCTCTGCCGTATATGATATACCGCCATTCTTACGCTTACGCTCATAGATTGAGCCATAAACATTTCCGCCTTTGTGTTTCATATCTCCGTTATTTCAAAAATTTATTCACAAATCTTTTCAGGTGCTCTTTGGCCCGGTTCTTTGCTTGAACTTTGCCGCACCTGCCCATATCCGTATGTACCTTAACGTGGCACTCATGGCATAGGGCTTTGAGGTTAAAGTAATCAAACATCAGGCGTTCTTTTTCCTGCTTCGTTAGTCCATCCTCAACCGGAATAACGTGGTGTACCTCGGTGGCTGCTGCCACTCTGCCCAATTCCTCGCACCTCTCGCATAGTGGCGTATCATTGAGTTTGTCACGTCTCAATCGTAGCCACTTGGCCGTATGTATCAGCCTTATATAGTCTTTATCCTTTGCCATACTCTAATATTCGTCTTTGATGTCTATTGTTGTGTGATACTTCCTTACCAAAAAGTTGAGGCTATCCAACAAAGATTGCTGTACGCCCTGCTTGCCACTTAATGCCGTGTTGGCTCTCTCATCTACGGTGTTGGCACAAATCAACTTATACACCTGTACTGGGTACTGCTGCCCCTGTCGGTGTAATCGTGCGTTGGCTTGTTGGTATAACTCCAGATTCCAACCTGTGCCAAACCATACGATATAGTGCCCACCTTGCTGCATATTCAAGCCAAACGCCGTGCTCATAGGGTGGGCCAATAGTACGTCTATCTTTCCGTCGTTCCATTCTCTCAACTCCTTTTCACCCTCGTATGACTTGACGGTATAGCCTTTCAGCTTCTTTGTGATACGTGTTACATCATGCTTGAACTGATAGAAGACTAACACATGATTGCCGTTTGCAGCCTCCACGATCTCGGCTAACTTATCCAACTTCTCATCGTGTATTTCGTGTACGTCCTTCGCCTCATCGTATATTGCACCGTTGGCAAACTGGCTTAACTTATTCATCAGTCCGGCGGCACTATTCGCTAAGATATTGGCATTTTCCCCGGTATGCAATTCGGTAAACTCCAATACCTTTTCTTTCTCAAACTTGTTGTACGCTTCCATCACCTTTGGCGACAAAGTAAGTTTGGTTTCGTGGGTGATCATGTCCGGCAACTGCAAATAGTCCTTTGCTTGCATTGATAAACAAATATCAGAAATCTTGTTTTTGATAACGTCCTCGCACCCTTTTTTGATGTCGCAACGTACTATTACGTTGTTCCACTTGTGGGTCTCAAAGTAGGTTTCACGATACTTCGTTACGCTCTTGCCCAAACGCTCGCCCATGTCTATACAGTACATTTGTGCCCATAGGTCTATCAGTCCGTTAGGTGCTGGCGTTCCTGTAAGTCCGATAACTCGATTAACCGTTGGTATGGCTGTACGCATCGCCTTAAATCGGTTTGACTTAGAAGATTTGAAACTCGTTAGCTCATCAATCACCAACACATCAAATGGCAACTGACCGCCGTACTTTCCAACTAACCAAACAAAGCTATCACGTCCGATAACGTAGATGTCGGCTTTAGATGCCAACGCCAAATTACGCTGCTTCTCTGTGCCCATCACCTTTGCTACTCTTAGGCTTTGCAGATGGTCCCACTTTTCTGCCTCGGTAGTCCACGTTGTTTCGGCTACCTTTTTCGGTGCTACCACCAAAGTACGGCTAACCTCGCAATCGTCCATTAGCTGTTGTACTGCTGTTAAGGTCGATACCGTCTTACCTAAACCCATATCCAGAAATAAACCGCATCGTGGGTGGTCTAATATCCACTGCATCGCTGTTTTCTGATATTCGTATGGTCTGTACTTCATTTTTCTGCCCTCCAAACTTTAATTAATTCGTCGATCGTCTGTTTGTTGTCGATTGTATAGACTTCGTGGCCCATACTTACCAACTCATTTTGTCTTATGGTTTGTATCTTCGTTGGCTTCTTGTCTTTACTTTTCAACTCCACCCAAACAACCTTACCACCATGTAGGCATACCACTCTATCAGGATAACCCACCATGTTTGCATTTGAGTATTTGAGGCAAATGCCGCCAATGGCTTTCACCTCTTGCACCAAATATTTTTCTATCGCCTTTTCCGATACCTCGGCGTGGCGTGTTATTGCTTCTAACTTCTTCATATTTCCTTACTCCTTAGAGCAACATTCTATTTTCAACATTCTATATAGATATACTTAATACCCTATATATAGGTATTTTATAGTATATAACTATATACTACAACTTATACTACTTTTTATGTTGTTATTGTTGCTATATATAGTTATGTATTGATTATCAGTACTTTAGAAAGCAACAAAGTAAGCAACAAAGTATTTTCCTTTTTGTTGTTGTTGCTCATTTTACAATTGTCTTTTTCAAATTCAGCCTTAGAGCAACATTGTAGCAACATTCTACTTTGTTGCTCTTAAAGGTCACTATCGTCTTCCTCTATTGGTCTGACAAATGCCCTTTGCTTGCCATATATCGGAAACGTCAAAGTAGGGCGTTTTTGCCAACCTAATTCGTCTAAGACTTTATTAACCTTTCGGGCTTCATACTTATAATCTTTGCTGCCAACATCACGCCCCAAAACCTCACTGAGAAATTCGGCGGCACATACTTTGGTACGTGTTTCCGTTCCTGTCTCATCCAGTGGGTCGGGGTTCTTAATGTAGGCACGTCGGCGGTTTAAGTCCCATGTACTCCAGTCGGTCGGCAACTTCATATCTAAGTATGCCTGTATCATTCCCGGTAATGGGTCTTCCTGATTATCGTTGAACTCACCCTGACGCTTTCGGGCTTCCACTTCCAAAGCCTCGCTAAGATACAACTTTTCGCCATCCTTATAGCGTTGCACGGCTTCTGCCCATAACTGATTACGGTCTGCCTCGATCGCTTGGCGTGGGTCTCCATGCTTACGTAGTTCTGGGTTTACACTCATTACCCAAAAGCGGCGGTTTCCGGTCTCACCCTTTAAGAAATATGTTTCGTTGGTCGTACCGCAAAAAACGCATTGCCTCGGGTGGGATTCCATCACACTACCATACGCCGGGCGGTACATATCATTCTGACGGCTTATGTAGGCTTTCACCTGCTCCACGTCTGACCGCTTGATACTGCCCAACTCCGGTAACTCGATAACCCAACCGTTCCGGGCTTGCTCCATGCCTTTTGTACCCTCCATCGTCACCAAACTATCGCTAAACCAATCGCCACCCATCACATTGAAAAGCGTCGATTTACCGATACCCTCGGCTCCGGCAATAATCAGGCAATAATCATATTTGCACCCTGGGTTCATTACTCGGGCTACTGCCGCCGTAAAGTGTTTACGTGTCATAGCTCTGTTTAGCTCATTATCTTCTGCACCCACGTAGTCGATAATTAGGCGGTCTAAGCGTGGCACGCCATCCCACGTTAGACTATTGAGGTAATCACGTATTGGGTGTACTCTGTGACGTGTAACGACTGCTACCAAAGCATCTTTAATTTTGTCCTTTCCAGTTACTCCGTACTTCTCATCTAAGTAGATTCTTAGATTTGCATCGTCAGTATTACCCCATTGTGTCGCCTCGGCGTTCCACGGCAAACCACCTGTTATGTAGTTAAACCCATTAAACAGATTTTGCCATATATGGTTTTTCAACCTTGGGTCGTTCTCCAGAATAGCAATAATATTGCTTGCTGTTGATTTGATGCTGCCTTTCTTGTCAAAGTCTAATTCAGCCATCCACTTATCTGTATTTTCAGATACTGCGCTGTCCCCGGCTTCCTCTGTTTCGATGTCGGCAAAATCATCATCGGCCTGGCCCTGTCGTTCCTTAGTAAGTAAGATTCTTACCTTTTTGTCTTTTGCTACGAAATCCTGCATTTTCAGGTACGACGGTAAACGTGTGTTGTCTGTTATCTTCGTGCCCTCATCCTGCACACCAAACAAATGTATTCGGCAAAGGTCAAAAGCGTTGCAAAGCTGCTTACTCGCCGGGTCTGTTTCGTGATTGCTGTATGCAAACTTACCCTCATAGCAAACCAAACCTGCCGCCACGCTACCATTAATGTAGGTGTATCGCCCATCGTGGGCGGTCTTCTCGTACACATCAGGTAGAAACGTGTCGATTGCATCCTCTATTGAGTAGGCACGGCAAAAAGCACCAATTAAGCCGGGCTTTTCGGTCGGATCACCTACCTTTTTCAATTCGTGTACGATGATGTCACCCTCTCGGCTCGATACTGGCCAAAGTGCCACATCTCTATAGTCGTGGTACTGCCTTAGAAATTCATCAACGTTGCACGCCTTGCCGTCTTGGTACTCAAACACATATTCGCCGTCTCTGCTTGTAGATGGATAATAAAACAATCTCGCTAACTGATAGGTGGTATCGTCGAACACCTCAATGTTAAGTTTGCTTGCTATCATCCTGCAAAGTGGCTCGTACTCATTTGGGCGTACCTGACGGCTCAATGGGAACACCAAACGAAAGCGTGGGTTTTCGGGCGTGTGCTTGTGTGTGCTGTATAGCATCGCCGCAAAGTCAAAGTTTAACGTGAACTCATCCCAAAGGTCGGGTGTACCGTAGTCAATATCAAGCGTGGCAATACTTCGCCACATCACGTTAGCGGTCTTTCGTGTGCCACCTGATAGGTAGCCACCGACAAAACCGCCCACATCCTTTATACTGCTTTGTTCCTCCCTGCTCATCTTGGCGTACTCGCTTACGCTTTCCGTTGTTCGCTTCGTTTCGCTGCATCGCTCTACCAACTTCGCCCATGTGGTCGCTTTGTTCTTCCACTTCTTTGCCATACGGCTATGGGCTGTTGCTATGTCGATCGGGAAATCATTGTTTAACTTTATCTGTGCCATACGTCAATCTTTCTAAAGATTCATACGATAACTTATCTAAGATACCCTTAAAGTACTTGGCATCTTCCTCGGTGCTTGCCTTGATAGTAACCGGACGCACACCGATTTTGCCTATTGGTGGGTGTACCACTAATATGAAAGGTCGTGGCTCATCGTCCAACTGCTCGAAAAGGTATTTTAGGTTGCTTGCCCTAATAACCTTAAACCTTATGTATTTGAAATCTTCTGCCATATTGTTTTACTTTTTAAGATGATCGGGTAAAAACGAAAGTATATGCTTTATAACCTCTACCGTCCAACCATTGCCCAACATACGGTATTGTTGTGTTTCTGATACTTCCCATTTATACCACTTTGGTATAGTTTGCAGTCGGGCGCACTCTGTCGGCGTTAATCGTCTGACTTGCATCCCCCCCACTAAGGCGTTAATCGTCTGCCCTCCGTGTCCGTTCATCAAAGCCGGGCTTTTGCCATCAGCTGCATAAACTCGGTTTTGTTGGTATGGCTGTGTGCCTCCACTTTCACGGCTCGGGTTTATCTGCTTGATTCCGTCTTTTGGCTTGCTCACTAATAAATTATTTTGTTGCCACGAATTAGCGGATAACGTAGGCGACTTTTCGGTATTGATAGCACCTTTGTTTTTGCCTCGTGGTCGTTGCATTATCAAGTTATCTTTTGCCACTGTCGTTAAACAGTTGGTCTTACCGGGGTTCGGGCTTTCCTCAAAGTGTTGTGGCTCGCCTCGGTATGATCTGCCCCTTTGGGCTACACAAATTAAGTCTTTCACGCTACGCCCCCCCACTGTCAATGTACACATTTTGTCTGTTTCCTTATGGAAAATAGCCTTAAAGCCGTTGCCGTGTTCCTCCTGACGTTTGTTGTATGCTAATAACTTTTCTACATATTCAGGACTAAGGAAATATTTTTCATTGACTTCATCCTGTAAGATGTCTTTTATAAATATGCGTCGGTCTGTCGGCTGTGGTATTGCGCTTTGAGGTAAACCGAATAAATCACACTGCGCCAATTTGATGTTAGTCCAATAGATACGTTTTCTAACTTGTGCCGATACCAAAGCACTATTTATATGAACGCCTACGATACCCAAAGCCTCATTAATAACCGCCTCCCATCGCTTGCCCATTTCAACATTTTCAAGCATAAATAAGATGTTTGGGTTTGCCTCTCGTAGCTCGTTAAGTATTCTGACGTACTCCCAAAATAAGTAACTTTGCCCCTCAAACTCAAAGCCCTGTTGTTTTAATTCCAGATACCTTGTTAAGGTCTCGATTTGTTCTTTGCTTTTGGTACTCATTCCTGCACGTTTTCCGGCAAAACTAAAACACTGGCATGGGCTGCCACCTATCAGCAAATCAATTTTGCCCAAACTCTTAGCGTCCACTTGTCTAACATCGCCTAACTGCACGGTGTCGGGAAAATTCGCCATCGTGTTTTGGATTGCAAACTTATCTATTTCGCTTGCGTAGTATTTATCAATCGTTACGCCCAATTCCTTTAACGCAATTTGTCCGCAACTCATGCCGTCGAATAAAGAAAGAATAACCATATTATAAGTACCAAATCTTAAAATACCGCCAATCTATGCAACCGGGGCACTGCTCGCAAACCTCACACTCTGATATTTTACAAACTCCGTAGCCGGGTTTGTCTTCATCAGGATCGTATGATAGGCACGTTTTGCAGTACATCTTTTTCATAATTGGCGGTATTGGTGAATAATGGCACGGCTTTCGCCGTGCTAAAGATTAAAAACTAAAATATTAAGGGCTAAAAAATAAATGCTGACACTGCCCTAACTCTGCCCGGGCTGCTGGCCTTAGCGCCCCAATTGCCCGTACCGTCGTTGAGGTACAGAAGCCATGCGGTGGTAGCACTGAGCTCGGTAGAAGTCCAATACCAACGGTCTTGCAGTTTATCGCCCTTGGCAAACTCCAAAGCTGCATTGATAGCCTTTTTGTTGATAAAGATACGGTACAACTCGCCTAAAGATGGTATGTACCAATCATCGGCTAACTTTATCTGTGGATTCAGAATACTACGTAAATGGTTGGTGTTTCTCGCTCCGTCCATGTCTGCTACTGCATCGTCGTAGTTGTCTGTATAGTAGGCTTGGTCGTTTTCTTCGTTGCCATTTGCCTTTATTGTTAGTGTGATACCATCGCCGTTAGCCTCATCGTGCAAAGCTATCTTAATGCCAAAGCTACCCATCTTCAAACCGATAGCCTCTACCTCGCTATCCATGTTGTCGTCTTTGGTGTACTCCAGTTCAAACAAAGTTGCTTTGCCGTCGGCGTGTACCAAATAGATGCCGTCCTCCATATTGCCGGATTTTGGTAACTGCGCCTGTACTGGCTTTTCGTCCTTACCCATCACAAAGGTATTGGCTTTCTCCGCATCTTCCACGTTGCCACACCATTGTAATAACTCGTATCTGAATTGCTGCACGTCTGATAGTGCCTTACTTGTCTGTATCTTCATTTTTGTATATGCTTTATATTGTTTAATCTTTTAAATAATATGGGGTGGTGTACCCTGCACCTTTGAGCGGCAAATCTTTGCACCACGGTATAGGCTCACTAAACAAAGCCTCAACCATCGGTAACGTCTGGTCTTTCGTAGCCTCAACGATGATTTCATCGTGTATATGGAAAACTACGTTTAACCCTCGTTGCTCGGCTCTAAGTATCACACAACCCAATATGTCACGTGCCGTAGCCTGTACGATGTTCTCGGTTAGCTTACCGCCGTAGGTTCTCAATTTTCCCCACTTCTTCGTTTTTTGGTTCAAACCCTCATACTCGATAATTTCGTGGTCGCCTCGCCAACCGTCGTTTGTCTCAATTCCAACCTCTGTACGTGGGTAACAAATAGTCCTGCCACTTGGTAGGGTAATTAGCAACATACCCCAACGATAACTAATAATAATGCCTCGTTGTATCTGCACGCTTTTTCCGGTCTTAATGGCTGTGATAGCAGCTTTCTCGACTGTACGCCACAATTTAACTATATGTGGGTTACTGTCTCGCCATTTGTTCACGATGTCTTTTTCCTCGGATTCTGTTAAACCTAACTTCTTACCGCCCATCGCTTCCAATGCTGATACACCACCGCCGTAGCCCAAACCCAAAACGGCTACTTTGCCTTTCGGTCTCAAATCTCCGTTTGGGCCATGTTTCTGAACTGGCACACCAAACATTTTGCTTGCAGTCTCACAATAGATGTCGTGTCCTTGCCTGAAAGCGTCCAATACCCATGTTTCCCCGGCTATCCATGCTATCACACGTGCCTCGATCGCTGAAAAGTCGCATACGTGGAACGTGCAACCGGGCTTGGCTACGAAAGCGGTACGTATCAACTCGCTAAGTACTTGGGTAACGTTTCCGTAGTTCATTTCAAACTCTTCCAAATCGCCCTGCTTAACCAAATAGCGTGCATCATCCAGACTTTCCAGATGGTTTTGTGGTAGGTTCTGTAACTGCACCAAACGCCCTGCCCATCTGCCTGTACGTGCTGCACCGCAAAACTGCAACAAACCATGTACTCGGCTATCCTTGCAGACACATTTTTGCATAGTTGTGTACTTCTTGTTAGAAGTCTTACCCATTTCCCTACGCAAAGCCAAAACTTTTTGCACCTTGGGCCAGTGCTTAAATTGTACCTCGTAGTCGTCCAAATTCTTTTTGTTGAGGCTATCAATAGTAAACCCGGTGTTCTCGGATATGTATTGTTTAATCTGTCCGGGGCTATTTGGGTTACTCATGCCTGTAAGTTTTCGGGCTTCTGCAAATAGCTCATCTTTGTATAGCTCATCAAATCGGGCGGCATTGTTTACCAATACTTTGTCTATCATCACGCCACGGTCGTTAATGTGCTGATCGGCTACGTACAAATCTTCGTCAAACTCTGGTGCTTCCAATCTTCTGACCTTTTTTAAGATGGCTTGCTCCACGTCCACGTCTCGGATATTGTAGGCTTTGAACGTTGCCCACTTTTCGGGCGCATCGCTCGGCTTGTGTCGGATCATCTTTGTTATGCCCTGTTTGGTTTGCTTGTTTGGAACACTAAAGTATCTTATCAGGGCTTTACCCTCTGTCATCTTTCTGTCTTCCAGTTTAAGCACCTCACCACATTGAGCCAACGAAAGCGGCAAACCCATTCGGGCGGCTCTTACCATCGTACACCGCCATTGTCTCGGGTCTAATCGCCCTTTGATGCCTAAATACACGCCGATACAAATACGCTCAAAAGCTGCATTGAAAGCGGTCTTTATTACCTCGGGGTCGGTTAATGCTGCTTTGATGTCCGGCGGCAAAGTTTCGCCGCTTGCAAAGTCCACACATTTCGCCGGACCACCGTCCACGCTATACCCAAAAAGCAATATGGTAAAGTCTTCGGCCTCCACGTACTTGTAAACGCCACACTCGGTTAGGTCGTTGCTACTATATGTTTCGATGTCTATGCCTAATTCTTTCATACGCTTTGTTGTTTGATTACCCCGGCGGCTTCCTCTTTCCACCGCCGGGGGCTACTACATTAACATTTTATCGTAGAGAAAAAAGCACTTTACAAATCGTCGTCGTCCTCGTCGTCGATGCCGTCCAAATCGCCAAAGTCGCTTTCGGCTGATACTCTGCCGCCAAAATGGTCGTCGTCCTTGAACTTCATAACGTTGTTGAGGCCACACGCTACGCCCTTGTTACCGCTTACGTCGTAGCCGTAGAAAGTTACCGACACAATCGCCCAAACGCCGCTGTAAACTTCTTCTTCGTCCACGATAGGCACTTTCTTTCGATCAACTACGCCTGGGCGTGTGTTGCTCTTGGCATTCACATAGTAGTGGTCTTCGTAAAACTCATCGTCCTTTTCGTCACCGTCACGCAAAGCCATATCAAGTTTTTTAGGCTCTTTGCCTCCCCACTTTGCTACGATAGCGGCTTTCTTAGCTGCCTCAATCGCCTTTTTGATTGCTTCGATAGTCTTCTTTTCAGACTTCGGAATTAAAACGTTAGTCATATACTTGCCTTCTCCGCCATCCTCTGGGATGTACTTCTCAAATACGTGGGTGTAACTAAGGCGGCATGGGCCAAAGATTACCTTAGTGTCATTAACTACTTTAGGGTCTATCATAATTGTATGAATTTAAAATGTTAAACTTAAATGTCTTTAAAGTCGTCTGCTGCCTGATTAAACGCCGGGCGTTTGTCTGATTCAGGCACTAACGTTGATTTGCCTTGTGGCTTGTTGATGTACTCGGCGCAAATTGCACCAAAGCGTTTCTTACCTATCAGTTTTTCCAAATCGGTAATACTTCGTAGCTCGGTAGGCTTAATGTAGGCTTCTTTTGCAAAGCCCTCTTTGCCTAAAAGTTCCATCACGGCGGTTGGGTTTGTTATCTTTCTGATACTGCGCCCCTCAACGATTTTGAAACCTTGGTACTGCACCCCACTTAACGCCTGTTCCAAACTGTACTCCTCAACTCCAGTTAGCCACGTTTTGAACGTTGAAAGCAAAGGTAGTATAGTGCTTTCCATTACTTCCTTGCTAATCTTACGTGGGTCGGGGTTGGCTTGCTGTGCTTCGATGCACATAGACGATAGGGCTTTGCAGTTGGCCTTAACCTTGCAGAACTGACACCAATTGCCCGGCTTTTGCTTACCTCCTGCATAGGCTTCGTTAGCTTTTGGTTGCAGCTCATCGACTGCCCAATTAATGAGGTCGGCGGCATCCAACTCAAACTCCGAAAGATTATCAATACGTGGTTGTACGATAGTCATGCGTACCTTACGTATGTCGTACTCAAAGTTAAATAAGTCCCATGCGCCCAAAGCGTAAATCATCATTTGTGGATTTTCCACGGCTGACACCTTTACGCCCTTGCCATATTTAAAGTCGATAACCTCCATCACGCCATCGGCGATAATGATAGCGTCCGACGTGCCGAAAGCATCAGGCACATAGTGACTAAAATCTAACTTGACCTCAACCAACAATTGTGCGTCCTTGGTCTTAGCTCGGGCGGCGTTGAACTTCTCCAGTACGATAGTCTTGTACGTATCGGTGTACTCGTCCATTTCGCCACTGTGGTACTGCTCATCTAATTGCACTATCTCGGCTTTTTCCTCATCCACCGACAAACCCAAAAACTCTTTCAGTTTCTTGGCGCAATAGGCGTGGGCTAACGTTCCCTCCTCTGCAAAGGTGCTGCCCTTATCCTCCACGTCTTTTTCCAGAAGTGGGGCGGCGGTACAATTCATCCAACGATGTGCCGCACTTGGTGATAATAAAGCGTGTTTACCTGCCATAATTGTATATGATTAAATGTTGTTACTAAAATGGGCAATTTGAACCGATCGTGCCATCTTCCATTATCTGCAAACCGTTGCACTGCTCAATGAAATTTGCAATCTTATCAGGTGGCAAAGCACTCGGTTTTTCAGCACCCAACAAAGCGGCTATGTTCTTGAACTGTGCCGTTAATGGCTTATGGTACTTCTTGTATAGATCGCCGTTGGTGTTCTCCTTGTAGTCTTCACCCTCGATACGTTGGCGTGTTTTGTGCATAGCTGCCCTAACGTCTTCGGCGGTTAATGGCTTCTGCTCTGCCTCTGCTTTGGCCTGGCCCTCATTCTGTGGGGCGGCTTCCTCGGCTTTGGCTTCTTCCTGCTCGGCTACCTGCTCACCGTTGGCATCGGCTTCGTTGGCTGCTGCCTCCTGCTGTTCGTCTCCGGCTGGCTCCTTGGTAGGCTCCGGCTTGTCGGCGGCTACGTCCTCTTTCTTCTTTCTTCCTCGCTTGTTAGTAGGCCGTTGAGGCTGTGCCTGGGTGGTGTCCTCTGGCTTGTTATCTACTTGTCCGTTTCCGTCGAGTGCTTCCTCGGCGGTCGGTGCAACTGTTGGTCGGTGGCACAAAATGGCATTTACCAAAGCCACGATTTCGGGTGTTACACCCAAATTGACCTGTACGTTAATACTAAAATCTGTTTTCATCTTTGTATATGATTAATGATGTTATTTATCTTCGTTGATGTACTCCAATAGCTCATCTATCTTTCTGTGCTTCGCAAACCATACATACAAACGTATGTCGAAATATGCGAGTGCTACGGCTGTAAACTTGGAATAGATCACTAACTCCCAATAGTTGGGGTTATCATTGTGTGGCATCCCAATCAGATTGAAAAAAGCGATAAAGCCGATAACCACCATCAGCCAATAACGCCAATTCTTCATTACTTTTTTCATACGGCTTAATTTTTAAAGATACATTGATTTCCAACACTTGATTATTTCCGCCCCCGTAGTGATTAAGCCTTTTCCGGCTTTTCTAACTCTGAACTTAATAAGCCCATCGTTAGCGTACCGGGCGACGGTGTGCCGATCTACATGCAACGCTTTGGCTGCTTGCCCTTGGTTATACAAACCGTCTGGCTCTACTTCGGGTTTGGTGATAATCATATAGCGTTACGTGTGATGGTTAGTGTATTGGCTGTATAGTCCGTTTTAACGCTGAACTTGCAGCCCATCAAATTTTGAAACTGATACGTTAAAGCCTTGCCGTTGTCGCACGCTTTCGCATCAGGTAGGTAAAACGTTTTCGTCTTTCCCACGTCAATTGACCGCAAATCGTCACGTGTCAATTTGATTGCTTTTCCTGTTTCGTCTGCCATAAAAGTATAAATTTTATTAAAATTACTTACTTAGTTACTTATACCTTTGGAGAAAAAGAAAAACTGCCGTATATTTGCAGTTGGGTTTATGGTATGTTGGGCAAAATGTCCGACAGCCTTTCTTGTACTCGTAAGGTTAGTTACTTACTTATTTCGAGTGCAAAGATATTGGTAATAATTGGAATTTCCAAGAATTACCAATTATTTTCGTTTATAATTAATGGTATTTAATGGAAATTAAAGGAAATTTGCACAAAATGGAACAAAAAGACCTTATCAAACGACTTAGTGATTACATCGAATATGATGCACTAACCAAACCAACCACCTTTGCAAAGGGGGCTGGTATAGACCCATCAGGGTTTAGTAAGATGCTAAAGGGGCAACAAACCATAACGGTTGATACCCTAAAAAAGATTGCTCATGCTTATAACATAAACCTCAAATGGCTTATGGAGGGTGTGGGGGATGTGTATGCACGTGAAAGCGTGCCCGAACTGGAGCAAAACAACGAGACACGCCCACGTATTCCCATGGCGGTTGTTGCCGGACTTCTTACAGGCTTTAGTGATAGTATCAAATCAAGTGATTGTGAACAAATGCCGATTATTAAGGCTTTCCCACCATACGACTGCACAATGATTGTTAAGGGTGATTCAATGGAGCCTAAATTTGAGGGCGGCGACGAAATAGCAATAAGAAAGGTTTGTGATGTTATAGAATGGGGTAAAACCTATGTTCTTGATACTCGGGACGGTGCTGTACTTAAACGCTTGTATGATAATGGTGATAACTTTAAGTGTGTTTCATTCAATCCTGAATATCCAGACTTTGAGGTTTGCAAAGCCGATGTGTTCGGTATTTATAAAGTTGTAGGACTATTAAGAATATAATAAGGTATGAAAAAGGTATTAATTACATTGCTGCTTATGCTTGCAATGAGCGCAAATGCGCAAATCAACAATTTGGATGAAATAGAGATACAGGGCAAATGGGACGTTTACGGCTTTGGTGGCTCTTTCTCCAATTTTCCGTTTGAGTATCGTTTAGGTAACACACCTAAGTATCTGGAACTAAAGGACGGCAATTATACACGTTTCTATTTTCCTAATAATGATTGGATGTTTAAGGGCTATTGGTTGAGTTGTTCACAAACAGGGAAATACATTTTGCATTTGCTTCCATGGAATAGCGAAAGCGTTGTTAATTTCGTGGTTACGATGTTTGATAATGGCTTGTTGCATCTTTCTACCTACGATGAAAAGGGATGGATCGAGTTACGTAAGTCTGACACTGACGGTATAGAAAACGTTTCCGTGGACACTTCTAAAGCCGATACAAAAAGATACAACTTAAATGGCATTGAAGTGGGTGAAAACGCTAAAGGTATCGTAATCAGCAAAGGTAAAAAACAATTGAAATAAGCTATCTATATTTGGCACGCTCGGTTATTGTCTGGGCGTGCTGATATAAATAGACTGCTGCAAATTTTCAGCAAACAAAAATTAAGCAAAGATAATTATTTGATTATCAATATATTACAAAAGTAATATTTATATAATGAGAAGTTTGTCTTCTCAAACAATGCTCCTGCGGTACAGTTCATACCAGAAGCTGGCACATACGACATCAAGCTTTATGCTTGGGCTAACGGCTATGTCAAGTGTGAATTTACCAAGAAGTAATATCTCTCTAAAAATAACAATTAAAGGCGGTTTCTATTCAGAGACCGCCTTTTTGTATGCCCTGCATTCTTTCCTACATTTTCCCCAAAAAACATTTGGTGGTTACGAGGAAAAGTCGTATCTTTGCAGAAGAAAAGCTGCACTCGGAAAATTGAAAGCAAGCTTTCTTTGCGCTCGTTTGCATTTTCTTTGCGGCGAATAAGTACAACTTTTATATTTTTGTGAATATGAGAACAGGTGACAAAGTATTAATATCTCCAGACTTGACACATGCCAAAGACTGGACACAGGGCGAAGTGATTGAAGTTGAGAACAATCCTTTCGTAGGAATTGTCATCTCCGCAAAAACCGCAGATGGGAACATCTTCTTTGGATATAAAGACTTATTTGAACCTGCAAAGGAGGCTGTATGTACGCAATAGCATTTAATATGGTTATTTCTGATTTACAGAAATACTATGGCGAACCTTACAACAAAGCTTACTACGAAATAAAAGAGCTTCTAAAAAAGAATGGTTTCGAGTGGGTGCAAGGCAGTACATACATGACGATGAATGATGATTTGACTGCACTTGTAAAAACAGTTATGGAACTTTCTAAAATAGAGTGGTTTAAGAAATCAGTCAGAGATCTAAGAGGATTCAAAGTTGAAAGTTGGTCGAACTTTACTGATTTGGTTAAAAACTCATAGAATAGGCGACTCTCCAGCCGTTCTGTATGAGACCATCAGGTGGTCTGTCTTGCCCGTCAAGTGGGCACTCAGTGAACAAGCGTTGGGCATTGACTGAACAAGCGTTGGGCATCGACTGAACAAGCGTTGGGCATCGACTGAACAAGCGT
>OLQO01000257.1_pt1 | contig 52455 bp, 29 predicted proteins | sample 1672281 | NCBI WGS metagenome assembly OLQO01 (sample SAMEA3136667, study PRJEB25190) | human gut metagenome | biome: human gut; feature: human-associated habitat; material: faeces | place: Austria | collected 2013
CATTATCCCTCGCATAGCGCGAAATCTCTCCCCTGTCACTATCATTTATCAGATCAATCTTACTGGATTCATTACTCTCCTCTGGATATATTTCAGACACAACTCCATTCGGTGCTATCTGTATACTCTGAATCGAATCGTCCATCATATTTGCTGCAATATCATAAAACCTATTTATATTTCCATCACCACTTATGACAACCTGCTTTAAGCTATCGGTAACTCCTATTCCCTCCATAAGCTCGCCATATATACGCTCCGTATATGTCATCGCATTGAGCTTTGCATTTGTCCTGTTCTGCTGTTCCTGACTCTTGCCGACTACATATATAGCGCCGATTAACGCACACATGCCCAATATAAATACCACTGCCGGAATAATGAATCTCTTTTTTAGCTTTTTCATTTGTATCACTTTCTAAAATCAATGTCTATCTGTTCTATATGATTTTAATATTATAGCTTTACGATAAGAAAATGTCTATAAATTTACTTAGTTCATATCAATATTTTTCAGTTGCTCACCCGCTCGAGGAGGCAAATACTTTCTACATGCGTCGTATGAGAAAACTGATCAAATGCCTGCCACTTCATGAGTTCATACTTCTCTTCACAGAGTATCTTCAAATCCCTTGCCAATGTTGCCGAATCGCAGCTCACATATACAATCCTCTCCGGTGACATCGCAAGCATTGTGTCCAGGCACTTCTCATCACAGCCCTTTCTTGGCGGGTCAACGACTATCACATCCGGGCGAAGCATATCTGTATGTCCGGTGGATGCTGTATCATCAGTGATATTCTCTTTTTTCTTTGCATTCTCATAAAACTGTGGCAGCACCTCCTCAGCCTTTCCTACGAAAAACTGTGCATTTGTGATGCCATTGAGCTTCGCATTGTTTTTGGCATCCTCGATTGCCTGAGGCACTATTTCCACTCCGTACACCTGCTTTGCCTTCTGTGACAAAAAGAGCGATATGGTACCGATACCACAGTAGAGATCCCAGACATTTTCATTTCCTGTGAGCCCTGCAAATGCAAGTGCCGTGCTGTAAAGCTTTTCTGTCTGCTTCGGGTTTACCTGATAGAACGACTGTGGCGAAATCTGATATGTGATGCCTGTCCCCTGTGGTGTGAAATCAGGGTAAGAAAGCAGATGGATGGTGTCCTCAATATATGGTCTGCCCCATATGCAGACTGTCTTTTTGCCGAGGATGACATTTGTGTTTTCCTTGTTGATATTGTAAGAAATCGAAGTCATTCCATCGATTTTTGAGAGTCTTTCGCACAGTATATCTGCTGCATTCCCGGCTCGGCGTTTTACTTCAAGACTGTCCCCATTTATCACAAGACACACCATAATCTGCTTTGATGTAAATCCATATCTGATAAGCACATGGCGCACGAGCCCTTTGTGTGTGTTCTCGTCATACGGCGTGATGCCACACTCATTCATCCATTCCTTTATGATATCCAGTATCTCTTTGTTTTGCGGCACCCCAAGCCTGCAGTCCTCAACCGGGATGATATTGTGGCTTCGCGATGCATAAAAGCCTGTCACTATATTGCCATCCCTGTCATATCCCACCGGAAACTGTGCCTTGTTGCGGTAGCGGTATGGATTGTCTGCGCCAACAGGCGGCTGCATTTTACTGTCCAGCTCTGCCTCGGAAAATCCACCTATACGCATGAGATTGTTGCGCACCTTATTATTTTTAAATTCAAGCTGCTTTTCATATGAGAGCGCCTGTATCTGGCAGCCGCCACACCTCTTGTGCAGCTCACATTGCGGCTCAACGCGAAAAGTGGAAGGGGTCTTAATCTCTTCCACTCTTGCGTAGCCATAGTTTTTCTTTAATTTTGTTGCGCGGGCTGTTATGACGTCACCAATCAGTGCATCCTTTACGAAAAAGGTCATGCCATCATAATGTCCGATACCCTCGCCATCTGTTCCCATATCTGTTATTTCAAGTTCAAATATGTCATTTTTTTTCATGCTTTTCTCTTCTTTATTTTATATATATAATTACTCTTTATAATGTTTGTATCCGGCGCAAGCTTTCACACCAAAAATCACACCATAGCTATATTTAATATCGTCCGCCTTTTTACACACTTGTTCTGCGGAAATTTGTCTCCATAAATCTGTTGTAGCCCTGCCACTTTGTATCGTTTTCAGGCACATTTACAAGCAGCTCTCTGAAGGTCTCCATCTTGGCATCTATGTTGTCTGCAAAGCTAAGTGCAAGTGCCTCGACAAGTGCCGGCTTTTTCGGAGAGCCAAACTCAAGCTCGCCGTGGTGGGCAAGTATGCAGTGCTTCAGCTCGTTTGCGAGCACTACCGGGAAGCCGTCGATGCTCTTAATCGCATCGCCTACCCACTCTGCACCAATCATGATATGTCCGAGGAGCTGGCCTGCGTCTGTATAGTCATTCTCCGGGAAAGTAGAAAGCTCCTTTAATTTTCCGATATCATGGAAAATAGCTGCTGTAAGAAGCAGGTCACGGTTTAAGACCGGATACATTTTTGCAAAATAATCACAGTTCTTCGTCACACCGAGTGTATGCTCCAAAAGACCTCCTACAAAGCCGTGGTGCACGCTCTTTGCGGCTGAATGGAACTTGAAACGACGCTCAAACTCCTTATTGTCAAAAAAGCTATGTAATAGCTGTGACAGGTACTGATTCTTTACAGAGCCGATAAAGCCCATGAGTTCCTTATACATGACCTCGACATCCTTATCGCTGACCGGCAGATAATCCGCAGGGTCATATTCTCCCTCGTTTACCTTTCTCGCACGCTTTATGGAACACTGCAAATTGCCCTGAAAGCTTGTGATATCACCGGTTATAGCTATGTAATCCATTGCATCAAATTCCTCAATGCCTACTGAGCCCACATCCCATATCTTGGCATCCAGCGTGCCTGTCTTATCCTGCAGGATAACATTGTCATAAGGCTTTCCGCTTTTGGTCATGGCTGTCTGCTTGCTCTTGCATAAAAAAATCTCATTGATTCTCTCTCCCTCGCGGAGAGTTGAAATATACTTCATATATCCTCCTAATTTCGGCTAATTCATCACTCCGATTTTCACCTGACAGGTAATCTCCGTGTAGCCGTTGCTTCCTTTTCTCTTTACTTTCAGATTGCAGGTATCCTCAGGCTTTTGCTTCATAAGCTGTGTGTTGTACGCGGACACATTCGACACCTCTGTATTGTTTACCGCAACTATCACATCTCCGCTTTGAAGCCCCGAGACAAATGCCGGTGAATCCATGGTAACCTGCTTTATATAAACACCCTTTGGGATGTTATATCTGTTTGCTATTTTTTCTGTAACTGTAGTACAGGTGATGCCTATGTACGGCACATCTGCGCCGCTCTCGAGCTTTTCAATGACAGGTGACAGGTCGCTTATGCTGACAGCCGTGAGCGTATTGTTTTCCTCCGCCGGATTGAAATCCTGCAGCGAAAGCCCTATGACCTGACCATCTGTATTAATCAGTATACCGCTCTGTAACTTGTTGCTTGCAATATCTGTGGTGAGCACCGAGTAATTGTTGTCCTGCGCCGACAGCTCGTTGGTTGTTGACGTTACAAGACCTGTGAGAATGGCATAGTTTGCCTCAAGCGCAATGACAGATGCTCCTCTTGAAACAATATTTGAATTACCAAGCTCCGCAACCGCTATAGCCCTTATTGTGGCGTCGTCCAGAAGCGACTTATCCACGGAAATGATTGCTATACCTGTATTGCTGTCATACTTGACCAGCGCAGCATCAGCCATCATGTCGTTTACAAAGGTTACACTAAGCTTATCCGCCTTATCCACTACATTTTTCTCTGTCAGAATGATTAGCTGCTTTCCATTGTCCCTCAGTATCACTCCCACTCCCTGACCCTCGGTCTCATAGGAATTATTGAAAATATCAGTGGCATCTGTCACACCCGTGACTCCTACTACAAATCTCGTGGCCGAAGTGCCCACTCTGTAGAGCTGGTTCTGCACTGCCTGATAATCTGCGAGTGTAGGCTGATAGGTCTGCGAAGACGGCTCCGAAGAAGTGCCGGACTCTGTGCTTTGTGTACCATTTTCACTATATGCATCACTGCTGTCATCTATGCCTGACTGCTGTGTGGCTGTCTGCACATCATTATTATTTTTTCCATCTGAAGCTTTTTTTGATTGTCTGTTGATAACCGGCAGAAATATAGCAAAAACAATGCTTGCAGCCACTGCAAATACCACTCCGCAGAGTGCTGCTGTGCCTGCTTTTTTTGCAAGTCTTTTTTTATTCAGCGGTTTATCCTTTATCTTTTCTCTGATAAATTGCTCCATATTGTCACCCTGATTAGATGTCTTTAGTTACTAACTTACATTATATTCTGAATTATATTGCGTTGCAACCATATTTTTTCTTTGAGTACGGGCTTGCGGCATGTACCCGCCGGACTGCTGCACTGCTCCCAACAGTGCGAATAGCGCAGTGGCTTAGATACTGTAGGATTATGCTCATAACACAGAAATGCCACGGCATGGATGCCGGGGCAAGGAGCTATCGAGCCATGGAAGGCGAGTAGCGACGGTTTCGTCATGTATAGAAAAAGTAAATGCATAATCCATACAGAATCTTAGTCACGCAGCGTAGCACCGTTGGGAGCAGTGCAGCAGTCCGGCGGGTACATGTCGCAAGCCCTTACTTTTTGGCTCGTTTAACAAACTGGTTTGTTATGTATTAAACTTTATGTTATCATCTTGTAATTATCATTTAATACATATTTATTATGGTTTTTTTGAAGATTTTCAGCTATAATATGATAAGCTATACAGTAAATATGAATTTAACATTCAACTACCGAAATATAAGGATATAGAAATGAATAAAAAAGTTTACAAAACATTGGAATATAACAAAATCCTCACCATGCTAAGCAGCTACGCAGCATGTGATGAGACAAAGAAGCGGTGTCTTTCGCTTGAGCCTATCACCGATTTATACGAAATCAGACATCTGCAGACCACCACTGCCGATGCACTAAGCCGCCTGTACAAGGACAGCGGAGTGTCCTTCGTTGGCATACACAATGTACATGCTTCCCTAAAGAGGCTTGATATCGGCGGAGCTCTGAATACGACCGAGCTTCTTCGCATCTGCAGTCTTTTGGAGGTTGCAAAGCGCGTGAAGGCCTATGGCAGAAGCGCCATGGACAATGAGAAGCAGGATTCTCTCTCCGGTCTGTTTGCAGGGATTGAACCGGTTTCTGCGCTCTGCGATGAGATTAAGAGGTGCATTTTATCTGAGGAAGAGATTGCCGATGATGCGAGTTCTGAGCTTTTTAAGATAAGAAAGAGCATACGCGGCATGAACGACAGAATCCATGCGCAGCTCACCAAGCTCATGAACAACAGCACAACGAGGACATATCTGCAGGATGCGGTTGTGACCATGCGCGACGGCAGATATTGTCTGCCTGTAAAGGCTGAGGCTAAGGGCAATGTACCCGGCATGATGCACGACCAGTCATCTACCGGCTCTACCCTTTTTATCGAGCCGATGGCTGTCGTCAATTTGAATAATGAGCTCAAGGAGCTTTTCATAAAGGAGCAGGAGGAGATTGAAAAAATCCTTGCAGCGCTCAGCGACAAGGTTGCCATGAATGCGGCTGCTTTGGAGCAGGACTATGAGATTCTTTCAGAGCTTGACTTCATTTTTGCAAAGGCAAATCTGGCTAAATCATACAATGGTGTGGCACCGGAGTTCAACACCGAGGGACATATCAATATCAGAAAGGGCCGTCATCCGCTTTTGGATGCTAAAAAGGTGGTCCCTATAGATGTACGGCTCGGTGAGGAATATAAGCAGCTTATCATCACCGGACCAAATACCGGCGGTAAAACAGTTTCACTAAAGACTGTCGGACTTTTGACTCTCATGGGTCAGGCAGGTCTTCACATTCCTGCGGCTGACAGGTCAAAGCTCGCCATCTTTGAGGATGTATTTGCGGATATAGGCGATGAGCAGAGTATTGAGCAAAGTCTCAGTACCTTCTCGTCTCACATGACCAATATCGTAAAAATCCTTGAAAAAGCTGACGACAGAAGCCTTTGCCTGTTCGATGAGCTCTGCTCGGGAACCGACCCGACAGAGGGTGCGGCACTTGCCATCTCAATTTTAAACAGGCTGCACCAGTATGGTGCCATCACCATGGCCACCACACACTACAGTGAGCTGAAGGTATATGCGCTTTCCACAGACGGTGTGGAAAATGCCTGCTGTGAGTTCAATGTGGAGACTTTAAGCCCTACCTACCGCCTGTTAATCGGTATTCCCGGAAAGAGTAACGCATTTGCAATCTCATCAAAGCTTGGTCTGGACGAAAACATCATCGAGGATGCAAAAAGCAGAATTAATGATAACGACCTTGATTTTGAGGATCTGATTGCAAGCCTCGAGTCACAGCGACAAACTATCGAAAAGGAACAGCTTGAAATCAACAGCTACAAGGCCGAGATTGAAAAGCTCAAGAAACAGCTCGAAGAGAAAAACGAGCGCATAGACAAGAGCAAAGACAAGATTTTACGCGAGGCAAATGAGGAAGCCTACAAAATACTGCAGGATGCAAAGGAGCTCGCCGACAAAACCATCCGCAATTTCAATAAATACGGACAGGGACAGGCTCCTATGAGCCAGATGGAAAAGGAGCGCTCTGCCCTTCGTGACAAGATGAATGACAAGGAAAAGAAGCTGTCAGACATCAAGAAAAACACAGCCAAGGCAAATCACAAGGCGCCTAAGAAGCTGCGCATCGGTGATTCTGTGCTTGTGCTCTCCCTCAATCTGAAGGGAACCGTCCACACTCTGCCAAACGCCAAGGGCGATTTGTATGTGCAGATGGGTATACTGCGCTCGCTGGTTAATATTAATGACCTCGTGCTCTTAAACGACGATGTCTCTCCTGCCAAGAAGTACGGCGGCAGCGGAAGCAAGATAAAGATGAGCAAATCGCTGTCAGTTTCATCAGAAATCAACCTGATTGGAAAGACTACGGATGAGGCACTTGCTCTCTTAGATAAATACTTGGACGACGCATATATCGCTCATCTTTCATCTGTGCGCATTGTCCACGGAAAAGGCACCGGTGCACTGCGAAAGGCTGTGCATGGACTCCTTAAGAGGACAAAAACTATTGCGGAATACCATCTCGGTGAGTTTGGTGAGGGCGATGCCGGAGTAACCATCGCAACCTTTAAATAACGACAATTTACTTTTACGGAATATAAATAATTTTTAAGAAGGAGATTAGAAATGGCTGTTAAACAGAAAATACTGATAGTAGACGACGACAACAATATAGCAGAGCTTATATCTCTATATCTGACCAAGGAATGCTATGACACCAAAATCGTAAATGACGGTGAGCAGGCTCTTATCGCGTTTGAGCACTACAAGCCAAACATGCTTCTTTTGGACCTCATGCTTCCGGGCATAGACGGCTATCAGGTATGCCGTGAGATACGTGCAAAGTCCGATGTGCCGATTATCATGCTCTCCGCAAAGGGCGAGGTATTTGACAAGGTTTTAGGCCTGGAGCTTGGCGCCGACGACTATATACTCAAGCCCTTTGACTCAAAGGAGCTTGTGGCAAGAGTCAAGGCCGTGCTCAGACGCTTCCAGCCTGCAAAGCCGGAGGCCTATGCTTCCGTAGATATCAAGTGTGTGGAGTACCCGGGGCTTATTGTAAATCTGTCCAACTACTCTGTCACTTATGACGGACAGCAGATTGATATGCCGCCAAAGGAGCTTGAGCTTTTATATTTTCTTGCCTCATCTCCAAATCAGGTGTTTACGAGGGAGCAGCTTCTGGACAACATATGGGGCTATGAATATGTCGGCGACACCCGCACTGTCGATGTGCATGTAAAGCGTCTCCGCGAGAAAATCAAGGACAAGCCAACCTGGCGCATCGCAACTGTCTGGGGCATCGGATACAAATTTGAGGTAAAATAATAATGAAGCACACCATCTACGCTAAGCTGTTAATCAGCTATCTGATTTACGGTGTCATCGCTTTTTTCATTATATGCACCTTTACACAGCATCTCACCACAGACTATATTGAAAAGCAGGAGGCATCCAATCTCTACAGGGAAGCATCCATCATTGCAGGTGATTACGCCGCCGAATACTTTGGCTCATCCATGTCGCTTAGCGATTTCCAGAATCACATGAAAATCGTAGCCGACTATATGGATGCCAAGGTATGGGTGGTCAGCCCTGACGGTGAGCTGCTCATGGACTCAGATGATCCGTCAATAGGCATTGATACCCAAAATGACAGTTCTAAGCCTGTAGTGATAAATGGCTTTGATGTCACCGATTTTGGCAGCAACAACTATATGATTGGAGATTTTTACGGTTGCTTCAAACATAAGATGCTGTCCGTATTTTCCCCGGTAAATGTCTCGTACCAGAATATCGGCTACATAGTCATTCACAAGACAATGAGCCATATCACGGCAGGTGTAAACGGTTTTATGAACATCTCCTTTTACACTGTAGCGCTCATTTTTGCCTTTGCATTTGTTCTGCTTTTCATGATGAGCCGCTCCATTTACCGTCCTATCTCTAAAATCACAAAGACCGCAAAGAAGTATGCAAAGGGTGATTTCACTGCCCAGATTGATGTACATTCCAATGACGAAATCGGCTATCTGGCAAACACACTAAACTACATGGCAACGGAACTTGATACGCTTGAGGAGGATCAGCGCAAGTTTGTTTCCAACGTGTCACACGACTTCCGCTCCCCTCTTACCTCGATAAAGGGCTACGTGGAGGCTATGCTGGACGGAACCATCCCTGTTGAGATGCAGGATAAATATTTAAATATCATACTTTTTGAGACCGAGAGGCTTAATAAGCTCACCAAGAGTCTTATTGATCTGAACCAGTTCGGTCATCACGGCATACACCTGGATATTGCTGATTTTGACATCAATACAATGATCCGCACGACAATCCTCACCTTCGAGGGTAAATGCAGTGAAAAGGGCTTAAGCTTTGACCTGCTGCTCACCGGAAAAGAGCTTTTCGTGCGCGGTGATATGGTCAAAATCCAGCAGATTCTTTACAACCTGATAGACAACGCTGTGAAGTTTTCAAATAATGATTCGAGTATCAAGATTGAGACGAGTATCAGAAATGAAAAGGTGTTTATATCAGTAAAGGATCACGGTATCGGTATACCAAAGGACAGCCTTTCAAAGATCTGGGAGCGCTTCTACAAGAGTGATTTATCCCGAGGAAAGGATAAGCGCGGTACGGGACTTGGCCTGTCTATAGTTAAAGAAATCGTGCAGGCGCATGGTGAGAATATAAATGTGATAAGCACTGAGGGTGTGGGAACTGAGTTTATATTTACGCTGCCGCTCAGCAAAAAAGAAGGGTGAGGCGCAGGTGGGCGCCTCGCTTTTTAGGCTGTGAGGTTGCCGGCATAGCACACAGTATATTCCTCAGAAAAATGTGAAGTCAGCCGCGGTTATTTGTCCGGGCAGATTACGGTTTTATTTACATTTTCTTTCTTTTTTACTTTATGGAACTCCGCGGCAGTTCACATTTTTCTTCGGAACACACCGTGTACTCTCCGGCTAATTCAGGTTTACGAGCGAGGCGCTTTGCTACCTTGCATTCTGGCAGTGCCGGACTTATTTCACTGGCGTGAAATTTTGTCCGGCACTTTTTTCTTCTTAAATTTGAAGCTCATTTCACTGATGTGAAATGAGCTTTATTTAGTAGTTATATATTGTTTATAAATAAACATTCTGAGCCGCCTTGAAAACACAAGAAAAACTGATTTTAAATAATTACACTTATATCACATTTTTATGGCTCATATTTGCTGCCGGCCGGGTCGGTTACTGTGTAGTCTCCGCCGGATATGTCGGCTGTGGTTTCAAAGTCTGTGATGTCCTGATTTACGGTACCATCGAACAGGTCATATGTGAATGTGTAGCCCTGTGCCGATACTGCTTTGACATATATTTTGATATTGCTTGCGGCTGTGACAGGGATTAAGTCTTCGATTTTGACTGTGCCTTCGAGGCTATGGAGCTTACCATCGTCCTCTTTTGAGGCATCTGAGGTATCATTTTCCGTGTTATTCTTTGAGCCATCTTTTTGTGCATCATCCTTCCGGCTTAAGGCGGATGTGATGGAGTCTGTGTCTGCAGAGTCTGCACTATCTGTGCCGTTTTCTGCCAACAGCTGTCTGATATCGTATGTCTTTAGCTCTGTATCTGAGCTTGCAACTACGAGCTGCACACTGTTAAAGTCAAAGTAATCATTTCCCATGACCGCTACATCTACATCTGTGCCAAGCTTTATGCTGCCATTGTCAAAGGTTGGTTTATCGGCAAGTATGCCGGATGCTACATTTTTGAACACTGATGTCACACCTTCAAACTCATCGAGCACCTCTGTGCTTCTCTTATTTCCGTCAACAAACAGAAATGTCACATTGCCTGCATAGTCCTCAGACAGCGGAAGTGTGGCCTCCCCCGTATACTTGATGCCGTTTAGCTCGAGCGGTATCTCGTTTGTACCGAAAAATACACTGGTTTTTGTATCCTCTGTGTACTCCTTTGGCACCACCGAGATAGAGACTGTGTATGTCATATCGGTAAAGTCTGCACTTTTTAAGGAAATATCCCAGTCTGTTATGAGGCTGGCCTCCTCCTCAAGGGTGGACTTGATATCATCCTGCATGGTCTGCACATCGGAAAGTATCACCGATGTGTTGTCTGAGGTGTATGACATCTGTGTCTCGAGCTTTTTTATCCTGTTATTAAGCAATACTGCCCCCGCAATAAGTGCGGCGAGCAGTATTATGGTAATCGCATTGAAAATATTTTTTTTCAAATTCATATTATAGTGTTATTCCTCATCTTCCTCTGCAGCTACAGCTATTCCAAGCTCCTCAAGCTGCTTTGGATCTACAGTTCCGGGTGCCTCTGACATGAGGTCCGAAGCGTCCTTTACCTTAGGGAATGCAATAACCTCCTTGATATTGTCTGTATGTAGCATATGCATGCAGATACGGTCAACACCGAAGGCAAGTCCTGCGTGTGGCGGTACACCATATGAGAATGCGTCAAGCAGGAATCCAAACTGCTCATGTGCACGCTCCTTTGTGAAACCAAGCACCTCAAACATCTTCTCCTGGATGTCATCCTGATGGATACGCACTGAGCCTCCACCGAGCTCTGTACCATTGAGTACGATATCATATGCCTTTGCACGAACTGCGCCAGGATCTGAGTCTATCTTGTCCCAATCCTCCTCCATAGGCATAGTGAATGGATGATGCATTGCCATAAATCTGTTTTCCTCATCAGACCACTCAAGGAGTGGGAACTCTGTTACCCAGAGGAAATTGTACTTGTTCTCATCAATCAGGCCAAGCTCAGCTCCGAGCATGAGACGAAGCGCTCCAAGTACATTCCATACGATTTTATTCTTGTCTGCTGCGAAAAGGAGTAAATCTCCCGGCTTTCCGTTCATCTTTGCAACAAGTGCATCAAGCTCAGCTTCTGTCATAAACTTGGCAAATGATGACTTGTATGTGCCATCCTCATTGATGCACAGATAAGCAAGTCCCTTTGCTCCACAGCCCTTTGCGTGCTCTACAAGCTTGTCAATCTTCTTACGAGGCATCTTTGCCTGTCCCTCTACATTGATACCGCGGACAGAGCCACCGTTTTCAAGAGCTCCTGTGAATACTCCAAAGCCACAGTCCTTTACCACTTCCGAAACATCGCAAAGCTCCATACCAAAGCGTGTATCAGGCTTGTCAGAACCAAATCTGTCCATAGCCTCCTGCCAAGGCATACGCTTAAACGGAATCTCAACATCCACATTTATGACCTCTTTAAAAAGATGCTTTAACAGTCTCTCATTTACCTCGATTACATCATCGATATCTACGAATGAAAGCTCCATATCGGCCTGTGTAAACTCAGGCTGTCTGTCTGCACGCAGATCCTCATCACGGAAGCATCGTGCAATTTGGAAATATCTGTCATAGCCTGAAGCCATCAGAAGCTGCTTAAAGAGCTGTGGTGACTGTGGAAGCGCATAAAAATGTCCGTGGTGTATACGGCTTGGCACGAGATAGTCTCTGGCGCCCTCCGGTGTAGACTTGCAAAGGATTGGTGTCTCTATCTCCAAAAAGCCCTCGTTTGCCATAAAGTCACGCATCACGCGAAGCACATTGCTTCTGAGCATGAGATTTCTCTGGATATCAGGACGGCGAAGATCCAGATAACGGTATTTAAGTCTGATGTCCTCGCTGGTCTTTGAATTCTCCTCAATATGGAATGGAGGTGTTTGTGCCTCTGACAGCACTCTGATTGATGTAGCGATAACCTCGATATCACCTGTCTTTAAGTTCTCATTGACAGCAGCTGTTCTCTTCTGGACAGTTCCCTCAACTGCGATGACGAACTCACTTCTTAAGGTGCCTGCCTTTTCAAAGCCCTCTGCACCTACATTTTCCTCACCGAATACTATCTGAAGTATTCCGCTTCTGTCTCTTAAATCTACGAAAATGAGACTTCCTAAATTTCTTCTCTTCTGTACCCAGCCCATGACGGTGACCTTCTCACCGATATTGGCATTTGATACCTCTGTACATCTATGGCTTCTATGTAAGCCCTGCATTGATTCTGCCATTTTATACTCCTTATATTTCTACTATATATTTATTCTAATAACTGTTTTGTACCACTGCTACACAGCTAATCTGCTGCTTATCAGACTCCTATCTGTTAAAGAACTCAACAAACTCCTCGTAGCCCTCTTTCATAAGCTGCTCCTTCTGGAATTTCTTGTTCTTGTTCATGCGCACAACAAGCACCTGCTGTCCGTTTGCTCTTGCGTCTTTTGCCTGGTTCATGACATCAACAAGCTTGTCTGCCGGATATTTCTTCTCAACCAGATAAGCCACCTTCTTTGGACTCTCTGGAATCTTGAAGCCACTCTCCATGAGAAGCAGGATAATTCTCTCAAAACCGATTGAAAAACCACAGGCCGGTACATCATTTCCGGTGAACTTTCCAATCATCTTGTCATATCGTCCGCCACCGCCACAGGCTGCGCCAAGTTCAGGCATTGATATCTCAAAAATAGTTCCTGTGTAGTAGCTCATTCCACGAACAAGTGTAGGGTCAAATACGAGCTCAAACTTTGCTCCCTTTGTGGCATTAACGGCCGTAGCTATCTCTGTCATATTTGTAACCACTTCTTCGTCTAAATATTCACCAAGCTTTTCTGAAAGTATATTTACACCCTCAGTGACATCCCTTGTCTGCTCCAAAAGCTTAAACAAATCAAGATATTTGTCAATATTTTCCTGTGGATAGCCATCCTGTGCAAGCTCACTTGCAACGCCTTCCACTCCTATCTTGTCCATCTTATCGAGTGTGATAAATACGCTGTCGTAGTCCTCCTCAGCGAAACCACTGTAAGCAGCCATAGCCTTTAGGATTCTTCTCTCGTTGATTCTTATCTCAAAGTTCTCGAAGCCGAGTCTGCCGATTGTGGTAGTGGTTGCTGTAATCAGCTCTATCTCTGCCAGATTGCTTGGCTCTCCGAGTATATCTATATCACACTGTGTAAACTGTCTGTAGCGGCCTCTCTGAGGTCTGTCTGCTCTCCACACACTGCCCATCTGAAGTGCCTTAAACGGCGATGGCAGGTTGTTGGCATTGTTTGAATAATATCTTGAAAGTGGCACTGTAAGGTCGTAGCGCATTCCAAAGTCTACTACATCCGATTCTTCCTTTGCTGTCTCCAGATTCAGCTTCTCGCCTCTCTTCATTACCTTGAAGATCAGCTTCTCATTTTCTCCGCCCTGCTTGCTTGTGAGATTCGCTATATTCTCCATGCATGGTGTCTCTATCGGTGTAAATCCGAAGCTTCTATATGTATCCTTGATCACGCTTGTCACATAATCACGGATTTCCATCTCTGCAGGTAGTATATCCTTCATGCCGTTGACCGGCTTTTTGCTCAGTGCCATTTGGTTTCCTCCATCTATATTAAAATATTGAATTCATTAGCTATTCTATTATACTTTTCGGTTTTGCAATCGTCAAGGGTTACAGGGGATTTTGCTGTATGTGCTATAGGACGGGCTGCAAGCCACGGCACCGTTAGGGCACACGCATATGCTTTGCTTTCGCTACGCTTTGCCGCTAAGATACTGTACGGATTATGCTTTTTATTCTTCTATGCTTGACGAAACCGTCGAAACGCGCCTTCCATGGCGCGGTTCTCCTTGACTTGCCCTCCATGGCAAGTCATTTCTGTGCTTCATGTGCATAATCCTACAGTATCTAAGCGGCTTTGCTATTCGCTCAATCAAATGCATATGCGTGCGCCACAGCGGTGCCGTGGCTTGCAGCCCTTACTCTGTGACAATATTTTCATTTGCACGGTTTCTTCCTAGTTTCTTCAATAAACTTGGTTGTACTGCAAAGGTAACGTACATCTGCTGTGAAAGGTTACAAATGCTAATGTTCGTCTACTGTGGAAAATTTCAGATGCTAATGTGCTTCTACTGAGGTGGATTGAAAATGCTAATGCACATCTACTGCAGTGAATTACAAATGCTAATGCACATATACTGTGGCGGATTGCAAATGCTAATGCACATCTACTGTGGTGGATTGCAAATTCCGCACGGAGACAAGCCCATGGATTTTGCTTCTTCAAGCGTTACCTCTGTGTCACTCTTTTTCAAAGTCCGACAGCCCGCACGGTGATATTTCTTGCCGGTTGCAGTGATATGAACCATCGTCTCGCTGTTTGAGGAATCAGCAACGCTATTTTCTGTTGCTGAGCTGTCTGAGCCTGATGATGCACTTCCTGTTGTACTGCCTGAAGAGCCGGATTCTCCTGCCCCGCTTCCAGCGCTGCTCTGCGAGCCTTCATTTTGCGGTGTATCCGTCTGAGCGCTCTGCTGCGGAGTGGTGCCATCCAGCCAGCTGTCACCATTCTCATAGTTTATTCCGACTCCGGGCTGCACATTATAGCAATAGACATTAAAAAGTATGCCGCCACCGTTATCCTCAACCGACTTTGCCTCTATGAGAACGCCGTTTGCAACTAGATTGCTGCCCGAGAACATCGGAGTCACCCTGTAGAGTGCATGATTTCCTGTATTGTTTACATAATCCGCTACCAGATTCTCAAACGGAAGCATCCCCTCCACATTCAGGTATCTCGTGCCGGTAATAAGGTTCTTTGGATTGGCATTCTCGCCGGCAAGCTGATAGCCAATAAGATGACAGCGATTATATAAATACCTGTCCTTTATCACATCATACTTCACCGTATGCCAGCCTGATGGCTTTATCATGCCTATCTTGCCACGCTCCTCAGTCGGCATGATATCCTTGCATATATTGGCATAAGCCACACCGCATCTGCCAAGTGAATCCAAATCACTGTAATTTTCAAAAGCAGTGGTAGTCATATCGCTGTCCGTAAAAAAAGGCTCATTATTGTTGACAGCCACATATGCCTTGCCATCATATGCCGGAATAGCATCGAGGGAAACGTAGGAATTGTTATTTACCAGATCCTCCTGTGGCTTCCCTGCATCCGCCTGTCCTGTACCGTTAGCACCTGAATCAGCTTCCGTGTCAGATAAATTAGTGGAGGCACAGCCTGTAAAAATTGTGGCAATTGCAAGTAACTCACATAGTGTAATTGCTGCTGTTTTCCTTAGCTTTAGCCATATGTTCATATAAAATCACTCTTTCTATCAATCGATTGATATTGGATTTTCCCTAATTACAATAAATTAAATGAATACTTAAATTACTAAACCTAATATACTTTTATTTCCTCTCTTCGTTTATTATAGCAAACATTTGTTTGTTTTTCAACCCTTGCTGTAAAGCTATACATTCCCCACTATTTGGACAGTTACTGTTCACACCTAACAGTATGACCAGCGACGCTCTTAGGTGGATTACCACCACAGCGTAAGGGCCGTAAGCCCCGCCTGGCGGGTGCACACGGATTCTCGTGAGAGCGCATAGCGAAGCTGTTTAGATACTGTAGGATTATGCCCGTGAAGCACAGAAATCCGCAGCCATGGACGGCTGGGGAAGGCGTTATGCGCCACGGACGGCGCATAAAAGCCGGTTTCGTCGAGCATTGAAAACCCAAAAGCATAATCCGTACAGTATCTTAACAGCGCAGCGTAGCGAAAACGAGAGTCCGTGTGCACCACGACCGGGCGAGGCTTACGGCCCGAACCAACTAAAAAAGCCACCCCAGGCATAACACCCGGTGTGGCTTTTAATCATGTATTATGAAATTATGCGAATCACCTAATGTGAATCAACACTGCTATATTGCAGACCAAATCTACTCGCAAAGCTTAGAAAACTCATCCGCAACAAACTGAACCTTGGTTCCGATAATAACCTGAACAGAATTCTTGCCAGGCTTCATAACGCCTGCAACACCTGCAGATTTAATCTTCTTGTCATCAACCTGAGTAATATCCTTAACCTCAAGTCTAAGTCTTGTGATGCAGTTGTCAATGCTTGCAATATTGTCTTTGCCACCGCAGCCCTCAAGAATAGTCTTTGCTACTGCTGTGTAGTCATTGTTAGAAAGCACTGCCTTCTTCTCTGCCTCAACATCATCGTCCTCTCTACCAGGGGTCTTAAGATCCCATTTCTTGATAGCGAAATAGAATACAATGTAGAATACGATAAAAGCTGCGATTCCAAGAGGAATGATGAGCCATGTCTTTGCTGCAGCCGGAAGTGAAGATGAGAATAATAAATCCATCGCACCGGCTGAGAATGAGAAGCCTGCTCTAAATCCAAGAGCTACTGTAATCATTGTGAAAATACCATAAAGTAAAGCATAAATCACATAGAGAACAGGAGCAAGGAACATAAATGCAAACTCGAAAGGCTCTGTAACACCACAGATGAATGCACAGATAGCTGCAGAAGCAAGGATACCGATGGCAGCCTTTTTCTTAGCAGGCTTTGCGCACTTAACCATAGCAAGTGCTGCACCAGGAATACCAAACATCATACATGGGAAGAAACCTGACATGTACATTCCGAGGCTCCATGAAACATCCTTTGATGTCTCGCCTGCCCAGAAATGTTTGAGGTCTCCAAGTCCGATAGTATCGAACCAGAATACATTGTTTAATGCGTGGTGTAATCCTGTAGGAATTAACAGACGGTTCAGGAATGCATAGATACCTGCACCGACTACATCAAAACCAACGATTGCTTTACCGATAGATACAAGAGCACCGAAAAGTAATGGCCATACAAACAGTAATACTACAGATACAAGGATTGAAACAACACCTGCGATAATTGCTACGCAACGCTTGCCACTGAAGAATGACAGCCAGTCAGGAAGCTTTGTATCCTTAAATCTGTTGTAACACAAAGAACCAATAATACCGGCCAAGATACCAATAAATGGGTTTTGAATCTTGTCGAATGCAAGTGTCTTTGTAGCGCTGTCAGCGATAGATGGCATGATTGTGGTAACAAAGCCTGTAGACAGGAGTGTTGTCATCATCAGCCATGAAGCTAAAGCTGCAATACCGCCAGTACCGTCGTTCTTATCCGACATACCGACACCAACGCCGATTACAAAAAGGATGGCCATGTTGTCAATCAAAGCGCCCCCTGCTTTAACTAAAAACAGACCTATTAAATTACGTACACCCTCGATGTCACCACCCTGCATGGTTGCAGGACATAAATAATATCCAATACCCATGAGGATACCACAGATAGGAAGTACTGCTACGGGAAGCATTAAAGCTTTACCCAGTTTTTGAAGAAATTTCATAAATTTCCCCTCCTTTACATTATGTATACTAAACTGGAGATACTCCAATAAAGTTCGTTATTATTATATAATTATATTCAAATCTACGCGAGACTTAAAATCTCATCACCGGCGGATACATTCCCCTCTTTGAGCATCTTTATCTCACTATAATCAGCAGTGTTGCCAATTAAAACCGGAGTGATGACATTAAGATCTGCTGCCTTAATCTGCTTCAGGTCAGCCTCCATCAAAAGGTCACCCTTCTTCACCTGATCACCAACGGAAATATGTGATTTAAAAGGAGCACCCTTTAGTATCACTGTATCCAGACCAATGTGCAAAAGCAACTCGACTCCCTGAGTGGTCGTCATGGTAAAAGCATGAAGCGTATCAAATACAGCTGTCACCTCACCATCCGCCGGAGCGTAAAACCTGCCCTCAGAAGGAATCACGGCCACACCGTCTCCCAATATCTTCTCAGAAAAAGTAGGATCCGGAACCTCTGTAATAGGAACCACTCTGCCGTTGCACGGAGAACAGATCACCTTTCCCTTTGACTTATTCTTGAAAAAACCTAACATGATATCTCCTTTCCGTCGATATACACACTCACAATATCCAAATCATCATTGAGAAGCACAAAATCTGCTCTCTTTCCTGCAGAAATGCTGCCTGCTTCATCATAGATGCCAATCTCCTTAGCCGGATTGGCTGTAGCACACATAATTGCCTCCTCAAGCGGAATACCTGCCTGCCTTACTGTGAAACGCATACAATCCATCAGATTTGTTGCCGAGCCTGCAATTGTCCCATCATGGAGTGTGGCAAGCGAACCTCTGACCGTCACTGCCTGTCCACCGAGTGTATACTCGCCATCCTCAAGCCCTGTGGCTCTCATGCTGTCACTTATTAAAATCATGCGCTTCGCACCAAACATGGCAAATGTTGCCCTGATAACCGACGGATGAATATGCACTCCGTCACAAATGATCTCTGCATGACACTTTTCTGAATCTCTCACAGCCCCGATAACTCCCGGATTCCTGTGATGAAGCGGTGGCATCGCATTATACAAATGTGTAGCATGGCTTGCACCATGCTCAATAGCCTCTACTGCGGTGTCATAATCAGCCGCTGTGTGTGCTATTGAAACCACAACACTTCCTCTTACCCTGTCTATAAAATCAATCGCCCCCGGCTCCTCCGGAGCAATATCTACAAGCTTTATCAAGCCATGGGCCGCATCCTGAAGCTCACAGAAATAATCATAATCACATCGCATGATATTCTCTGCCGCCTGTGCGCCCTTTTTAGAAGGACTGATAAAAGGTCCCTCCATATTGATACCTACAAGATGTGCACCACCATGATAATTATAATCACCGGCATTTTTCATGACACTCAAAAGCTCATCCCTTTGAATGGTCATAGTAGCCGGACACACGCTCGTCACTCCGATAGAAGCCTCGTATGCTGTAATCACATCAAGCGCCTCTGTGGTGCCGTCACACATATCAGCTCCCTTGCATCCATGAAAATGAATATCCACAAGACCCGGTATCATGATAAGACCTGATGCATCTATAATCTCCTGCTGTGTGCTGTCAGCAGCCGCATCCGTGTCAGCTGTTCTCTCCAAAACACTGTCAAAACGGCCATCCTTAACGACAACATCACCTTGCATAAAGCTGCCATCCTCTGTAAATACCCTTGCATTTTTTATTAACATATACATGTACCTTCTCAACTAAAAAACATCTACAAGCAACTCAGTGCAGCCTCATCCGCTACAAGCGTAACATCATTATGCAGCTGCAATACAGAAGCCGGCACCTGTGGTGTAATCGGTCCAAAGAAAGCCTTGTGCACAATCTCAGCCTTATCCTCACCACTTGCAACAATAAGAATCTTCTTAGCCTGCATGATGGTCTTGATGCCCATTGTATAAGCCTGCTTCGGAACATCATCAGCCGATGCAAAGAAGCGCTTATTGGCCTCAATAGTAGACTCTGTCAGATTCACACAGTGTACCTGCTTGTCAAAAGACTCGCCCGGCTCATTAAAACCGATATGACCATTGTGCCCGATACCAAGAAGCTGTAAATCAACACCGCCAAGAGACTGAATCAGCTCTGTATAGCGCTTGCACTCCTTCTGTGAATCCGGCTCCATGCCGTTTGGCAGGTGAGTATTCTCAACCGGAATATTCACATGATCAAACAAATTCTGATGCATAAAATAATAGTAGCTCTGGTCATTCTCACGGCTTAGTCCCTTGTACTCATCAAGATTCACCGTCATAACCTCTGAGAAGTCCAAATCCCCCTTCTTGAACCACTCAACGAGCTGCTTATACAAGCCGATAGGTGTAGAGCCTGTAGCCAGTCCCAATACACAATTAGGCTTCATAATCACCTGTGCCGATACGATATTTGCAGCCTTTCTGCTCATATCTGCATAATCCTTAGCATGATATATTCTCATGAAAAATCCCCCCAATTCGTAAAATATGCCCAATACTTTCTGCACAACCTTCAAATGTGCTGCTTGATTGCATATATGCATTTTACCCCATATAGTACATTTTGTCCAGTACTTTTTGTCATATTTTGCACATTTTATAAAAAAAATATTAAATTTTAATGCGGTGAAGTGGTAAAATTGCATAAAAATAATCCGTTACACTTATATCTCGTATAGCGGATTACCCTGTAAAATACAATTATTTATAATCTTGAGTGTCCAGCCATAGACCATCATACTGTCATTATTAAGAGAAAATGACAGCATATTTTTATCAGAGAGCAGTGAATTACTTTGTCACATATGTCAGAAAGGCGGTCTTGTCTTCCGTGATTAGCATTGTAAGCAGATAAGCACAAAAGAAACCACCGCAGGAATTTAGCTTAGTTAAAGCGTTAAATTCTGCGGTGGTTTTAATTATGCAGTCTTTTTAATTTCTATATCCATAATACCAATACCAATATAGCGCATTCACCAGATTTTTTAATTCCTCAGATGAATTTCCGCTATTAATGACCTTCTGTGAATAGCTGAACGGACCATAGTCCAGCTCGAAAATACAGGCCTTATTCTTTTCGGTGACTTTGCATGCAAAAATACTATTCAGGTTGCGTGCCATTATTCCGTTTATATCTACACAATACACCCCATCTGAAGCCTTTTTAGGTGTCAGACTGACTTCATTGCCATCTGCATTAACATAGCTGAACTTGTAATTGTTTATATCACAGCCTTCGTTCACCATAAAATAATGTCTTACTGTCATCTCAGACTTACATATCAGAGAGCTTCCGTAATATGTCAGTCCATTACTCTGACTATTTGCACTATCTGTTTTAATAACAGCCTTATATGCAGCAAAATCAGCCGCTGCGACAATTTTATCGGTATCGCTTAAAATAGCGTTTGCCGGCTTATCAGTGTTATATTTAAAGAAGTTCTGCGCTGCGGTTCCATAATTTAAGAGTGCCTTCACCAGCTTAATGGTTTCTTCCGGATACTCGTTTGATTTTGACAGGAGCTCGGTGGCATATTCTTTTACACTGTATGAATACTCTTCCTCGGTCTTGTTATCAATCACTATTCTTGTCTCGATAGTATCAGACATCTGTGCCGCATTCACCGGACATGAGAACTTGTATAAGGTTTTACCGTTCTCATTTACCTCAGCGGCGTCACTCGCATTAAGCTTATATGTCTGACCGCCGATTTTAAATTCCAGATAAGCATCATGCTCAAACACCGAATCAGACATTTCCATGTAATAGTTTACATCGATGTTGTCTTTAAGGGTTATGCTTCTGCCATACAAGCTGACTGCGGGTCTCTCCGAAGCGTATTCGGCTGTAAATGTAAAGTTCTTTGCACTTCCTGTTGCATTTAATGTTACCGCTGCTTTGTCTGTAGTCCATGTCATTTGATTTATCGCATACGCTATAATACCATTTTGAATACCTGAAATACTCGGTGGATAAGATGCATTGTCCGCTGCTATTTCAAACTCTGTCTTTCCTGCGTCCAGATTTTTCTGAATTCTGTCTGAGTAAGCTTTTGCCCACTTTGCGGCATCTCCTGCCCTGACAAAATAATTGTCGGCAAGGCTTGTTGAACGCGTTTTATAATCATCTGTGGTATAGATTTTGCTATGTCCCGGATGTGCTATGGCCATCAGCTCATCCGTCAGCCCAAAATACAAATGTCTCTGGTCAAAGCTATACCAATTATCGCTGCTGTCATCCCAGGTGCAGTCCGTCTGATACCACTGTCCGTCCAGCTTCATGGCATTCCAGGTGTGTCCATCATAGGTATCCCTTGTCTCGCTGTTTTCTATTCCTGCTGCAGTAAGGAGCTTTGCATATGCACTCTCATACGACTGACATGTGCCAAGTTCTCTGGTCAGCGCACTCTCAGCCGAAGACCATTTAAGGGTGTTATCATACTCAAGCTGGTCAAGCAGCCAGTCATGCAGCCAAAGGGCTTTTTCATACTGTGAGCTATCAGTTTGGCTGTTACACTCAGCTACTGCAGATTGGACAATTGAGTCAACACTCGGGTAGTTATTATCCGATACACTTATATTGAAGCTCACACGCAGATAAGATACATTTGCTGGTGTATCCATCACATAAAACTTAAAGTTATAGGTACCGGTAGCAGTCATGGTAAATGTATAATCGTTTGAAGCACACTCTGATGTATAATTCATCCACTCACCGCGGCTTGGATCCGCTACTGATTCGAATGCCCATTGATTTGGGCTCGAATAACTCGGTGCATCCATTCTGAATTTATAATTTCCTGAGCCACCTGTTGCAGACACATGGAATGTGGTCGGCTGTCCAAGTACAGGATCATTCCATTCTGCTTTTAGTGTCACAGCACCTGACGCGGCCTCCTCACTATGCGCATATGTAGTTTCTACAGAATCGTTGCTGTCATCCGACTCATCCCATGATTTTTCAGTCATAGGATACTGCGCGTTAAACTCAGCAGACGTATAATCCAGACAATGACTGCCTGCCACCGGCCACGATTCACGGGTATGATCTCTAAAATCAGCTTCTGATTTCAACAGGAACTCATTATATGTGACCGCATCCTGTCCATCCCAGGTACAATCCACATTATAGTATTTGCTGCCGATTCGCACTATATTCCACGCATGCGCTCCTCCATTGCCGGTACCGCTGATAATCCTAACTGACAGTCCTGCTTCCTTGCACAGTCTGTAGAAAAGCACAGCATACCCCTGACAGACAGCTTTTCCTGTGCATAGAGCTCCATAAGCTGTATATATCTGCTCCTCTTTTGAATTGTATGCATAATCGACATGATTACAGATATAATCATGAATCTTTATAATCTTTTTGGCTTCGCTCAGTCCATTAAGCTGCAGTGTTGTCATTGCCTCAGCCACAGCCGCTGTCAGCTTCGCTTCCTGCTCTGCATCAGAATGATATGACATGGTATATTGTATATATCCTGCATTACTGTATGAAAGACGACAGCCGGCAAATCCATATATAAGTGCATCCCCATACTGTCCGGTAGAGCTTTCATCGCACTTCATTGCATCATATAATAAATCCCAATATAGCTCATCTTTGTGAGAATCAAACCAGGATGCAGGGAAATTCAAGGTTATTTCCGTTTCTCTGCTAACCATCTGCTTTCTGAGATATGAAACGGCACTGTCATAATCTGAAAAATACTGTCCCGTGGATGCCGCAAATAGCTGCTCATCGTTTGAGGAGTCAAGCTTTTTCTTTAAATCATCAATGCTGATAACATCCTCATACAGTGGATTTACCGCATAGATAGTATTTTCCTCCGGTTTCGTGACCTCTGATTGGTTGCTCGAAGCTTTGACGCTTTCCATTGTCGTTACTTCACTTGCCTCTACAATAGTTGATGGAACCATTGTAATCAACATAATGAATGTTAAAACAAGGCTAATTAGTCTTTTGTTCATACGTTGTTCCTCCCGACTTCTGCCATTATAAAACAGCATTGCATTGTTTCAGTTTATTGATAACTTATAGTTCCATATTACTATTTTATTATGCATGTTGCAATAATTTAATTAACAATTATTGGGTTTCCTTAGCCTGTGTATCATTTCTTTCTATTTCATTGATTATTTCATGTGATCATATTATAGATCTACTTATCGAACATGATGCACAACAAACGATAAGCTTGTTAAGCAGATAAGCACAAAAGAAACCACCGCAGGAATTTAGCTTAGTTAAAGCGTTAAATTCTGCGGTGGTTTTAATTATGCAGTCTTTTTAATTTCTATATCCATAATACCAATACCAATATAGCGCATTCACCAGATTTTTTAATTCCTCAGATGAATTTCCGCTATTAATGACCTTCTGTGAATAGCTGAACGGACCATAGTCCAGCTCGAAAATACAGGCCTTATTCTTTTCGGTGACTTTGCATGCAAAAATACTATTCAGGTTGCGTGCCATTATTCCGTTTATATCTACACAATACACCCCATCTGAAGCCTTTTTAGGTGTCAGACTGACTTCATTGCCATCTGCATTAACATAGCTGAACTTGTAATTGTTTATATCACAGCCTTCGTTCACCATAAAATAATGTCTTACTGTCATCTCAGACTTACATATCAGAGAGCTTCCGTAATATGTCAGTCCATTACTCTGACTATTTGCACTATCTGTTTTAATAACAGCCTTATATGCAGCAAAATCAGCCGCTGCGACAATTTTATCGGTATCGCTTAAAATAGCGTTTGCCGGCTTATCAGTGTTATATTTAAAGAAGTTCTGCGCTGCGGTTCCATAATTTAAGAGTGCCTTCACCAGCTTAATGGTTTCTTCCGGATACTCGTTTGATTTTGACAGGAGCTCGGTGGCATATTCTTTTACACTGTAAGTGTATTCATTTCCACTATTACCATCCACCACCATTTTAGCTTTAACCGTATCTGACATCTGTGCAGCATTTAGTGGACATGCAAACTTATATATAACCTTTCCGTTTTTCTCAACAGGGATTGCATCGTTTACGCTTACCTTGTATGGCTGGCTATTATTCACCGTAAACTCCATATATGCGTTGCTGTTTGATTTGATACTTTCAGGAAGCTCCATATAGTAGTTCATGTCAATATTATCTTTTAAAGTAAGGCTCCTGCCAACAAGCTTCTCAGAATCTTTTTCTACATTATTGGCGGTAAATGCTTTAATACAGAAATTACCATACACATTCTGATAATTCCAATTGCGGGAATATGCCAACCCTGTACCATAGAAATAATAGCTTGCCGTATTATCACTTGACACATGATTCTCCCACACCATTTCATTATTATAATTTACATCACCGGTCATCGCTGCCTCAATGTCAATGGCAGGTGTATCAGTAGTCACTACAACCGAATAGCTTGTCCCAGGCTTCAGATTAACCCCTGCTTTAAGTGGAATGGTATATACTCCGGCATAGGTTGTCTGCCCTGTAGTGGTAGCAGTCTCCTGCTTTGTTCCGCTGGTTGGCTTTGTCTTATCTTTTAAATCTGTATATATCTCTATTGTATAATTAACATTTGTTTTAGATGTAATAGACAGGGAAACTGCTTTTAAGTCCTCAGAAGATACTCCCTGTTTTGCCTGAGTAGTAAAAACATTGGCCAATTTTCTGTAACCGCTTTGATGGGCTACATTTAATCCTCCATCAACCTGATAATTGTTATCATATCCATCATTAGCAGAAAAATCAAACACCCAAGCCGTATCGGATAAAGAAAAATTTTCATATGACATCCAGAAATAACTCTGATTATAATATGAACCGGTTCCGTCTCCCCAACTATTACGAATAAGCCATGCACCATCTTTTTCAGGTTTAACACCATCTCTGAAATTATCTTTAGAATAGTTATCATCCCATCCAACAACCATTACCGCATGACCTGCTCTGTTATTTGTTTTATCATTATAACTGTTATTTATGTAATGATATCCGGTATCATTATGACTATACATAATTCCCACTGCACCATATTTTTTTATGGCTTTTTTCACATCTGATGCATTTTCCTTGATATTAATCATGTATGTATTTTCCAGATGTGCCTTATCCTTTGAATATGCATATTCATCAGATAAACCTGTATTAAGAAAAGTATCAATAGTGCTTGCTGTATATCCGTTGCTTGCCACCTTACTATATGGTACATCACTCTCGCTTACCGGACCACACCACTGTCCCATTCTGCGTGCCGCCATCAAATAGTTTCCACCACGATTGAGATAACCATACTGAACACTTGTATTATTCATATAGTACTTTGCATAGTCCCCCACTGTTCCACCAAGCGGATCAAGCAACGAATTATATGCATAATATGCCAGATGCAGTTCACTAAGATCTATATTTTTATCAAACGCACCATCATTAATCAGATCAAACTCTGCAAGACCTATTGACGAAAATGTCCAGCACGTGCCAAGTGGATTTTGATTGCGAACAGACGGATATTTCGCCTTGATATCGCTGACTCCATTTGCCGGATACCTGTTCTCTATAGTTTCATCTGCAGAATATCCCCAATCATCAGAATACGGCACCGCCTCATCCGGTTCATACACCGGTGTATTATAATCCAAATCACTCAGAATATATCCACTTGTAATGCTATTTTCTACAATTGGCTGTTGTTCTGCTTCAACGCCTTGTCCTGCTGACACCGGTTCTGCTGCGACCGGAACAGCCACACCTAATATCATAGCCGCACTTAACACCAATGATAAAAACTTTTTTGTCTTCATTCGACTTTCTCCATTGTATTAACTCCTCTTACGTTTCTTCTTCAAATGTAGGTAAAACCACAACTGATATCACATTAGTCAATCGGTATAATTGGAAGCTCTATCACTCCGTTATCAGATTTCGGTTCATTATTATTATTCATTCCTGAATTGTCATTATTTGAATCATCTGTGCCTGAACCACTATCTCCTGAATTGTTTATTTCAGATTTTTTATCAATCTTATCACCTGTTTTATTTACATCGTCTGAAGTGTTTTCTGATTCATCATTTTTCATTATATCAGTCTCATATGAATCCCTGGAATCATTATTATCGGTGTTTTCTGATGAGCTCTTTGTATCTTTCAAGCTTTTGCCCATTTCTTTTGTAGTTGTTGAACTTTCGTCAGAATTCTTATCCACATTACTAGTCTCTGTATTTTCTGTATCCAATATCATCTCTGTAGCTGATACTGCCTCTGTGGCTATTTCTGAGCTTGTTTTATTTTCAAGCGCTATATTCTTTGCAGACAATGCTGCAGCTGTAATTGCTACGCCAAAAATCAATATCACTATTGTGCTAACCATTTTTTTGTTAAAATTAAATTTCATTTTCTATATCCTAGTATAATTATGATGTAGTCAATCAAGACTACTTGGTTAATAAATTTCTGTAAATCAGATAACAAAAGAAGGGGTTCTTCCTTTATCAGATACTCTTTACTTGTCCAACTATATGGCAAAAATACTTGTGGCATTCTATCTAACATTTATTTGTCCCCTATTATCTAGTTTAATTTATTATTAATTTTACCCCTTTTCGAATATGTATAAAATAATTATTCTTCATTCGTTTGGGTCTTTTTATAAAACATCCTTAATCTGCTCTATTAAGCTAGATTCATCTATATCCTCCGGCAGAAAATCAACATACTGTACTTCTCTAGTAACAAGATACCAATACTATACAAGCAGAATTTATAACTTTCCTCTAAAGCATATAGCTTAGAATATTTCCCAACATAATTGTTCCCAGCACCCCATGTTTCAATATGTACCGGATACAAAGAAGTGCTCTCTTCATCCGAAATAATCCTCGTAAACAAATGCTTTGGCATTCGGAGTGATGGAATTTACTCTCGCGCAATAGATATTTACTCTTTCGTACAATCATGTTATGGTTATGACTCCTTCTGACAGCAGTAGAAGAAGAATCATTATGATTACCTACTTACGATGTATATGTGGTTCAACATGTATAACAGCTTTCGCTGGTCATCCATGGAAAACTTAAATCTGAGAGAACGTTTATATGCTATATATTCTTCTGCTTCAGTTTTAAATTTTCTTTGGTTTCTTCACACTTTTTTCAGATATTTCAAAATAATATTATAATCATCCCACAACCGCGACTGCTTTCGAATATCAAAATTATCGTGTGTAATAATTCTACTCAATTTTTTATAATTTCCAACTTCCTGTCCAACATAGACCGATTTCCATGCTCCATAGAACTGATCTCCCGTAATATCAATAATAATTTGATCATCTGTAATAAGCCATGCATGATTGGTCATTTCAGTTTCATAGTATCCATTCCTTTGTCTTGTGTGAATCCTGTATTTTTTCCACAAATAAAAGCCAAGCAAATCACATGTGTCATCGCAACATCCATTTGGAAATCTATGCATCCGATCTCGAAAATCAAATTCTCCGTTTGTTTTTACTGCTACAATTGCTTCTCTAAAATGAGATGCAATCTTGTAAAGTTCATTTTCTCCCACAGTACGCCTCCCATAAATGTCTTTTACGGTTGTGTAGAAGTTCTTGGCTCAAGTCTAAAAGCATGATCCATAAAATCTAATATTACTTCATAAAATTTCACCACATCAGCATATTCAATGTATAACTGAGAGTCTTCTTCTCTATATCCAATATTAAATTTATCGCATTTCGGCTTGAGATCATCCTTAATTCGTCCCCCATTATGCACAACCATATTTCGACAATCACGAATCGTAGTAATATACTCCCAACTCTGATCAGCTTTGAATCCGCTTATACCGACCACATCTTTTAGATATTTCGCTGCACGTTCCAATCCTGCACCTTTTATATCCTTAAGTTCTGTAGTAAACTGTCCTAAGTCTTTATGTATTCGACACAGCGTATTAACTGCCTCTTCAAGTAAAGAAACCATTGTTAATAATAACGAATACTGTGTCAAAATATCCACCCTGCAGGCTTGAAGAGTCCCGCTTGTCATTGCCCAGCTTTCTGTTCTAAAATCGTCCTTTTCTCTTGCTTCTTGTGCCATATCCCTATACGCTTTTGTAACAAGATCAATCGCCATTTTATTATTATCAATTACACTTTTGAAAGGATAAAAATCACAGTGTGCAAGATATAAAGCCATATCCCCAGCCTTATGCATATCGTAGCCATCTATTGTCGGAAACAAAACATTACCTTCGATGCTATTGTAATTTGGCATACTTTTTATTCCTTTCCTTTATCTTTGTATCATTATCACATCTCAGCCGACCATAAAATCGTTGCCGCTACTCACCACGAAGATATGTGTGATTATTAGAACAGCGTAGGGAGTATTTGCTTCCAGTATATCACAATTCTGCAAATAAATCAGCCTTGTATACGCCTTTTTACAAATAAAAATTTTAATATAGTTTCTGAAAAATTTCCATGTTAAATATCAAATTATGAGTACCATGATTATTCCTTATTTTGCTTAAGTTAACGCTATTTTGACCTCATTGGTGCCTCCCACATGTGCAAGCGGTTAGGTTTAAAAATTTCTGAAAGCTCACATTTAAACAAATACAGAATTTCTATATTCTTTCACATTCTTCCTTTATTTTATTTGCTTTCTCCCATAGTTTATTATAATTCATCTCATCATTTATTATCTCATTCAAACTCATATTCACTAATTTACCATTAGACCGATAACTAATCATGCTAAACATATCATCGAACAATAATGAATTAATATCGTCTATCAAGTCTGTGGAAAGTACTGATACATACATATCAAAACAAACTCTTATTTCTGATTGAATTTTTTCGCATTCATAACTAATAGCAGAATTAATCTCTTTTTCATCTTTATTATTATTACGAACCATCTCAGTTTGACAATGAAGGATATCTAATTGTGACAATAGTTTCTCTTTAATAAACTTCTTAGCATACTTCTTTAATATATACTCTCTTTTTTTATTCGGAAAATACACCTGTATAAAATAAAAAATAATCGCAGCTATTACAGATACTGATATACTATTAAAGAATTCCTCAATATAGTGTTTCCCATCAATTTTTGTTATATCTCCAACTATATTTTGCCAAATATAAAATATGCAATATAACACCGCTATCAACATAACTATCAAAATCCGATAGTTGTCCTTAAAAAAATCTTTAACATTTTTTTTAATTAAAAATTTCATACTTTTAAATTTGCTCATTGCTTCTTTTATTTTTTTCTCTTTCTTTTCCTTAATACTTTCATCAATCGATTTAAATGTTTTAGAATATAAATCTGTAATATAAAAGTTAAAATTATCTAAATTGTACAGAGTAGTAATTAAATAATTTGCAGCATAGGAAATAATATAATTAGCTATTATCAAACACCAAAATACAAAAAAACCATTTTCTTCTTGATATTCTGGTAAAACCCGAACAGCGATTCCAGTTGCTGATACATTAATAATAACGGATAAAACCTTCATAAATCCGGATATCTTATGCTTATACATGAGATATATAACCAATTCATCTTTACTGACGCTATATTTATCAGCTTCGTTCTTAATTAAATTAGCACAAAACGTCTTTCTTTCATGATTCTTTGCTACATACAGATTATTATATTTTTTCACTTGCCCAAATTGGATCCATGATCCAATTATAAAAACAGCTAAAAATATTAAAAATAAAATATTTAACACCATACATCTATAGCTAAATTTTAACACTAGAATTTCAAATGCAATGTCAACCAATGCAATACCTAATAAACTCCATGACAATATTCTTATACATTTTGGCTCATGAATTAAGTTCTTTTTTTTCTTTTTATAATTTTGTTTAATTTCTTTTAAAATAAATTTATAATATGTTTTCAATTATAATTTTCCTCTGAACTACCTATGGCAATATTGCCACTTCATCTAAATCTATCCACGTGAGAATAGCACTTGCTGCATCATGATATGAATTAGAGTAACACACGCTCCTATCATAAATACATTTTGAAATTACTTCCTTCAATTTATCAACTGTTTTAACTCCGAAAACCGGCATAATACTCTCACAGAACTGTCTTGATTTCAGTCTTTTCCATATTGAATCACATTCGTCTGCATATACATAAAGGGTAGGAAACCATCCAAACCACTGAGTTAAGGTACCCAATTTCAAACCATTATAAACCTGATATAAAAATAAATCGGCATTTGCCATAGCTCGTCCGGAATAAATCGGCAAAAACTCTCTTTGCGTGCAGACAAAATGTCCCATAAGTGTATACTTTCTAGATAAATCTCCACCCAAAGTTGGTTTGATATTTTCTTCAAGCATTTTTGAATAAAAACAAAATTTCTCATAACTTGCAGGTACTTTTTCACTCCCCAATCCAGATTTCCTGATAAAATATGTATGTACTAACAAATCATGAATGTCCTGATAGAGTTCAAAATGTAACATATAGGTAACTGTACATAAAAACAACTCCCATATATGAAGTCTGAACAAATCAAAGTCATTTTCTCTACATGACATTGTTTTTGGATCAAATGTATAAGCATTAAAAAGAACGTTATACATACGTTCAAATTCATCTGCCATAATTTTTCCAAAACTATCTAATTTGGAAAAGACATTTAAATGGTCAAGAAAAACATCTCTATATTCCTTCATCTTTTTAAAATTCTCAAGATATGTTTTATTATCAATATTGCTCACATAAAACTGTTTAATAGCTTCAATATATGTATCTACAAAATCACGAACTTCTACCTTCTTCATTCCACTTAAATCTGTCAAACTTATCTTCTTTGTTTTCTCTTTGATTTGATACAAATCATCCGGACTATCTTCTGTTAACCAACTAGGTGGAGTTCCAATTTCCGGTTTACGCTGAGAAGGTGCATCATAAATTATACGAATCAATTTCTCATATTCTTCCTCATAATTATCACTCGAAAAATCTAAATATAAACGAGATTTCAAAAAAGACGGAAGATATTCATTGCCAAGCTCATCTCTTTCCATAACTATAGGAATAAATTTTTGTTGATTTGCATGTCCATATACTTCATCAGATATAATAGTTGTCTCGTTTCCTACCCCACCACTACGTTTATTAGCTTTTTCTGTATATAGTCTATCTGAAAAAATCAACACTTTATCGATTTCAGGATTTGTAACACATTGTTCCATATAGGCATACTTATCCTGGCCTTCCTTCAAATCCCAAACATCAAGTTTTACATCAACTCCATCATGTCTCATACGAGTTGCCAGCTCAATAATATTCTGTTGATACTCTTTGCTTGTCCAACTATATGACAAAAATACTTGTGGTATTCTATCTAACATTTATTTGTCCCCCCTATTATCTAGTTTAATTTATTATTAATTTTACCACTTTTCGAATATGCATCAAATAATTATTCTTAATTCGTTTGGGTCTTTTTATAAAACATCCTTAATCTGCTCTATTAAGCTAGATTCATCTATATCCTCCGGCAGAAAATCAACATACTGTACTTCTCTAGTAACAAGATACCAATACTATACAAGCAGAATTTATAACTTTCCTCTAAAGCATATAGCTTAGAATATTTCCCAACATAATTGTTCCCAGCACCCCATGTTTCAATATGTACCGGATACAAAGAAGTGCTCTCTTCATCCGAAATAATCCTTGCGTATCCATTCTCATCAATAACAAGTCCGTTATTATTCCTGTCATCAGCATTTCTCATTAAGGCTTCAATTTCAGCTTTCGTAAACAAATGCTTTGGCATTCCATCTCTTCTTACACTAATTTCAAAATACTGCCGATAATACTCAATTCCTTCAAGCCCAGCCTTGCTCAAATAATTATCAAATATTCTATTGATATTTGATAATATTTTCAAAGCCTGCTTACGGTTGTGTACAACAATGCACTCACTTAAATCATCAATTGAATGCTCTTTAATATACCCATCATTGCATATATATCTATGTTCATTTTTTACCAATTCAGCCAAGCTGCAAGAAGATGACTTTTTAAATTCGAAATAGAAATCTATAGGTTCTGTCTTATAATCGTCAGACACTGAAAAAGCCTCTAAAAAATTCCACTTTGCATAATTTTCTTTTATATATGCATGTTTTTTAGCAGTCCGAATTTCCTCTATTTTCGCCCTTTTGACTATCTCAGTATCGCTCTCTTCGTTACATGCAGATATCTCAAAAGGATTTTCATCAAAGAAAGGGGCTCTTAATATTCTGTCATCCAATTCTTTCCTTGATAAATCGGCATATTTTTCATCGTTTGCTGCTATCTTATTTATCTTCAGGTACATTTCCATAAGATTCTCTATATATTCTCTGAATTCATCATTAGATACCATGCCATGACGTCCATCGTAAGTACCTGTTATTCCATTATAACCAAATGTTCCTTCCTGAACCTGGACACATATCGCAGGCTATGACTCTGATCCAGATAATCATACACTTCATCAAAGCTCTTTTCGTCACCACTCAAAAACATCCACAATGTTTTCGCAAGTGAGAATACATCTGCTTTACTTGCGTCTGCCGGCTTTGGGTTTCTCTTCATCTCCGGAGCAATCGTAAATATTGCCCCCAGTCCCCTGTCTGACTTTGTGAAATCATCATTATCCGGAAAATCCACCAATCCAAAATCACCAAGCGCAAATCTTCCACCATAATAATAAATATTGCTTGGCTTTATGTCCCTATGATGTATCCCCTTGTCATGTAGTGCACAGAGTGTTTCACATAACTGCAAAACTCCATCAATAATTTCATTAAGAGATTTTTTATTTATAAAATTCATTACAGGTTTAGCAATCGGCATCGTATACCAATAATCATCCATAGAATAAGATATTATTGGAATAATCCCCTGTATCAAGTCACAGTTATCTCTAGCAATCTGAATCTCACTGATAAATCTAGACTTTTTCTCCTCACTCCTATTATTGCTGCGAAGTTCTTTTAATGCATATCTACTCCCTGATTTGTTATCCTCAACCAGATAGACATCAGCATTTCCACCTTCTCCTAATTTACAAATTTCAGTATATAATAACGTCCATTTCTTTACTTTTGATTTCCCCATAATACACACTTCTCCATCTACATAGGTCATCCATTCCCTACTTCCAATTCGTCACAATCTCATCCAGCATCCTAATCCTCTCCTCATCAAGAATCATATTATTCGACCTAGGATGCTTACGTTTCGAGCGGATATTAGAAATCCACTTTCCAAGTTTCACACCATCCACAGTATAACCTGGTTAATACCACATCACATTAGTCAATCGGTATAATTGGAAGCTCTATCACTCCGTTATCAGATTTCTGTTCATTATTATCACTCGTTCCTGAATTGTCATTATCTGAATCACCTGTGCCTGAACCACTATCTCCAGAATTGTTTGTCTCAGATTTTTTATCAACCTTATCACCTGTTTTATTTACATCGTCTGAAGTGTCTTCTGATTCATCATTTTTCATTATATCAGTCTCATATGGATCTCTAGAATCGTTATTATCGGTCATTTCTGATGAGCTCTTTGTATCTTTAAAGTTGTTGTCCTCTTCTTTTGTAGCTGTTGAACTTTTGTCAGAATTATTTGTTTCATCAGATTTGTCCTTATCATCGGCTACTGTTGCTTTGTCTTTTGAGGAATCTGATGAATTCTTATCCACATTACTAGTCTCTGTATTTTCTGTATCCGATAGCATCTCTGTAGCTGATACCGCCTCTGTAGCTATTTCTGAGCTTGTTTTATTTTCAGGCGTTATGTTCTTTGCTGACAGTGCTGCAACTGTAATTGCTACGCCAAAAATTAATATCACTATTGTGCTAATCATTTTTTTGTTAAACCTAAATTTCATTTTCTATATCCTTTTTATGTAATTTAATTTTTATGAATGTTCAGCCTTCTCTTAATATATCACAGAAGGTTTTTATTAATATCCTCACCGTTTCCAACTATTCCATTCTTTCCAGCTTAATTGGCGAATTAGAATTTTCATATTATCCATCATAAAAATTGTACGCAGTTCAATATTTATTACGTAAAATTAATCTTCATATTCCAATTCACAATCAATACAAAATGTTCCCGAGTTTCCCATTCGCTCATATGGATGTTTATAACCACAACTAGGACAAATAAACCCTTGTTCATTAGTTACTGCACATCTAGCACAAATCGGCTCGCCTTTATAATCATGATAATTACCCAAATCATTAAACCCTAAAATTTTTCCACACTCACTACATTTAACAACATTTTTTTCAAGCCATTGTTTATCCTTCTCCCGCATCACACTCATTGAATCAATGCAGTCAAAAAGTGTATCATCTTCTGACAAATCCACAAACATATTACACATATCAGCACAAACACCTATAAATGTTAATTTATACTTACGCTCCTCTTCCTTTTCCATTTCGCTTTCATCAAATTCAAAATCTAACACTATTTCATGTTCAAAACGATGAATTTCTTCTGACTCTATATAACTTTTAACAATATATTCATCATCCTCTTTATCATAATATGAATTGTTTGTATCTAAATATCTACTTTTCATTCTCAAATAAAAATATGCAGTCAAAAATGCTTGTGCATCTCCATCATCTTTAACCTCAGCATAGTTAAATTCATATGAAATATCTTCTGTTTCAATGTCCACCACTTCAAATTCTTCTCTCTCGTCAAAAGAATATGTAATATTTTTAAGTAAATCATCTAATTGTTCTTGAATGCTCTCATATTCAAAATCATTCTCAAAATAATTTTCAAATGCCTCATGAATACTATCTGTTCTTTGTTGATAGTGAAGAAAATCTATAAGCCTTTCAAACACTAGAAATTTATCATTTCCTAAAAATGCATTCCTAAATCCTTTATCAGATGAAATAACTATTATTCTTTTATTTAACCTTTTTTGATAATTTTTCAATGCTTTTATCATAATTGCATCTTTAAATTCGTTCGGTTTTTGCGTCTCAAAAGGTGCTTTCTTTTCAAAATAATCCTGCATAATTTCTTCCATGTCAATTTCTTGAAGCAAAAAGCTTTCAGCACGATTTTGATTCAAAAAATCATGAAAACTTTTAATTACAGCATCAATAGCATGTGTTTCATCCATCTCTGCCAATTTTTCTTTATATAAATCATGATTCCGTAAAGCCGCAAACTCTCTTTTTTGCAAAGCCTTATTTAGTTCCCTAACTGCTCTTTCCAAATCCGTTTTTATATGTTTTTCTACTTCACCTATACATATACTACATGTTAACAACACAAGTCCATCATTAGAAACTAATTCCGAGAACTTTTTCATATGCATGCTACCAAAAGAATATCCTGCATTTATGTAAATATTTGTATCTAAAAAAATATATCTTTCCATAAAACCTCCATATTTTATCAAAAGAACAGCGCTTCTATCCTTCTCAACAGTTATCCAGTATGGCATTTTAAAGTCATCCGACATAAACAACTCATAAGATGAGTAGTTGATATAATGTTCTGCCTTGTACTGTTCAAAAGACAGATATTCCTAATCCACCTGCACATGGTTTGCACTTGCCAGAAACAGCGCCCCCCATAGCCAGCAGCAAGATACAAGAAATCAGTTTTGTTTTAATTCGTGCAAATTTCCTCATAATTCTGTGACTCCTTATATTTTTTCTGCAAACCTTTAGTACTAATAATAGCATACCACCATTTTCTTCAAGATAAAAGAAAAATCAAAAAAATAATCTAAAGAAATCCACCATACCATCCTCGGTATAGCGGATTTATAAATTAAGATAGAGGACATCTCGCTGTCCTCTATCTCCTAGCGTGATTATTCAATTCCCATCGAATACTGCTTTGCTGCTTCATTATAAAGATATAACGCCTTTACTACATTATTCAGCTTCGTATTAGAGTTTTGTGCATTTAATGCCTTATACATATATGTCATTGCACTATACTTCTGATTTATCTCTTTTCCATTCACGCTGATTTTAACGTTATATGTATCACCAAGCGATGAAATGCTAATACCCGGGACTCTTACACACATGATAGTTCCATCATACTCAGGTGCAACATTTTGTCCATTTACACTCACATTTATGTTATGAGCCACATTTTTGTCATCTATGCCATAATACAGCTTCAAATCCGTACCGGAATTCAGGACAAGACTGCCGCCTATGAATGAAACGCCCATATTGTTGTTGAAGGCGGCATAATTATAGTCTTTCGAAACTGTTGTATTAGTTGTTAATACAGGATCATTGGTCTTATTATATAATCCCTTATTGGCAAGATCATCTGTTTTTTCATTAAAGTAAGTCTGAGCATATCCGCCATAGTTCAGCATTGCTTTTATCAGTGGTGCTGATGACTTGTATTCGCTGCTTTCTGGTTCAGCTAGTATTTTGCTTGCATAGTCATAAACCGAATATGAATATGTCTGTCCTGTCCAATCATTACAATGAAGCACCGCGTTTACCTTTTTGGTCATTTCTGCAGCGTTAACCCTACATTTAAATAAATAACAGTCGCTTCCATTGTAATTAACCTTGTCTGCGTCCTTAAGATATACACGTGTGGATTTTTTGCTTCCTTCAAGTGTAAATTCGACATATGCATTATCTTTATCAATCAGTAAGGAATCTGACAGTTGCATAACAAGGTTCAGTCCAATATCATCACTCAGGCTTAGTGAAAGGCCTTTCAGGTCACCAGAATAATCATCTTCTATCCTTTTGCCACAAATGCTGCAAATATATTTTCCGGATTTTTCATCTTTTACCCAGTTATGTATTCCGTCTGCAGTAGTTTTATTCAAATCAATTGTTTTTGAATTGTTACCGTAATCGCTTTCTGAAAGTGAACTCGTCACTTCACAATACAAGGTTTTATCTGATATACAAGCATATTCATCTGCTGTCAACTCAACACTGGCTGTACAAGTTTCCCCACTGTTTAAATGCTCTATCTCAGTTTCTTTTATTATATCATCTCCATTGCTATTAAAAGAAATAGCTACATTATCAGCATTTTGATAACCATTATTTTTCAATGTACACTCAATATTGTAATCATCATTACACATATGCTTTACCTGCACATTGCATACTTCTATATCATTGTGTTTTATAACCGTTTCAGCCTTTGAATATATCTTTTTTCCATCAACAGACTGTATCTGAATATATACACTTTGCTCACCAAAATCTTTTGGAATGTGATATACTAATTTTTCTTCACGGCTTTCACCCACTTTAATACCTGTTGTTACTTTAGAATCCGCTAAAGTATTTCCGCTTTCATCATAAAGTACAGCGTTATATGATGAAATATTTTCATTTCCGTTATTAGTTACATCATAATATAAGTCCAAATCCTTATCAGCCACTACATTATTCTCATCATAATATAAGTATGTTGATGCAAGCGAATAATTTTTTTCGCGTCCTATAACATTTAATGAATAGTTGCTTTCAGAAAGGTCTGAATTCAAAGTACACAAGGTTGTTGCAATATCTAAATTGCCATTTTCATCAATACATCCGTTGTAACTCTTTATATAGTCACTTTCAGACCTGTAGATTAAGGTATCTCCCACTGTTCCATCTGAAATATCTCCGCTGTATAGTGCTGAACTGTGATCCTCATTTATTATCTCGTAAACAAGCTTTGTGCTGTTGCCATTTGTGATAATCTTATAATCCGTACCATATGGTAATTGACATTCAGATATTTTATCTGCTTTTAAAGTATTTAAAATATCATTTTCAACATAATATATTTTATCTCCGACAGATACTAATTTAACCTCCTTTGAAAGAGATTTTAATAATTCATCGTTGCCATTATCTGATTTATACAGTTCATAGCATCCCTTGTCTGTGTTATATAATTCCAGATAAAGCCGGCTGTCTATATATTCATAATCAGAGATAAAACTGTTTTCTTCACAAATCATATTATCAGCCCATTCAAAGCCATTATTTATGGTATTCATAAGATTTAAAGTATCTGAATTGCCCGCGAGATAATCAGATGGATATTCCACATAAGTTACTTTTAGCTGACTATCATTCTTTGTAATTGTAAAATTATCTTCATATGAATTATTGTCATCTCTTACCTTTTCCGGAGTAGAAAAAGTACTGCCATCAAATTTAGTCACATACGGATCTATATTTCGTACAACATCCGAATATTCTGTGTCATCTCCAAAAATCATATTTCCTTTTTGGAAAACAACATATACAGTGTTATCGTTTTCTACATAATAAGAGAATTCTCCATCAAAGCAGCCATCATTACATACTTCTTCCGGATTTGACCAGTTACTGCCATCATAAACAGAGTACATTAATGTGGTGCGGTTATTGTTACTTTTCTGCCTACTGTCATCAAGCCATAATAGTAATTTTCTATTGTTACTCAAAGATATCAGCCGGGCCTCATTCTGACTGTAAACATTTTGTTCGCTAAAATCAGTACCGGACAGCTTAGTACTCTGCGCCCCTACTATTCGTTCTGTGCCTGATGCCGTACACAGCATTTCATCTGTAGAATTATATGATGCGATTTCTGTATCATTATTATTTTTAAATTCCGGATATATCTGACAGTCGAGATAATTCCAGGTATTATTGTAAACCTCTATAATTCCGGCAAGTGCTGTTGCCTTAAGTGAAATATCACCTGTCATATCAACTGTAAATTTAGGATCAGTATTGGCTACTGTTGCTGAAAGCTCTGCATCTATCATGCCTTCAACTTTTGCAATTACAGGAATCTGTCCAGTTACTTTTGCAGACGCCTTGGCTGCAAGCTCCAGTGATGCGATAATTTCAGGAACATTATCATTTACCTGAACTTTGAGTGTGCCTTCTTCAGATACCCCCAAGCCTAATGATATATATACCCATGGGGCCACTACAGGAGAAGAGAATTTTGTATCAACAGATACTTTCTCAATTATTCCACCTTCCTTGAATGATAACCGGCTATCATCACTATATGAAAACTCCATAAAGCCGGTGATTTTCATATCTGCATTGACAAACATATCACACTTTAAGTGATTTAGCTCTGATTTCATCTTTTCAAAGTTATTCCATGTTGCCCTTGAAGTCTTTGCATCTAAACCTGTCAGATCTTTATACATTTTTTTGACAGACTGATACTGCTGTCCCCATGACGTACTATTAACATTGGTCGTCTGTTTTATCTCTGACTTTCCATCCTTTGACGCACCAAGTAACACCTTTACAGTCTTACTATCAGTGTCAATAACTGCCTGATAATTCAAATTCGACAGAGGCATTCCTGCCGCAAAATCCATGTTTAGTGGTGTAAAAGTATATTTCTTGTCTTTCATGGTAAAATCCATAGAAATACTGTCAATTTTACCATCTGCCCATTTTTGGTCCTTTAATGTGTTTTTTAAGAAAGTATTTACTGCCTTTGCTGTTTCCTTAAGAGTTACAGAAGAATCAATACTTGTATCTTTAGGAAATATAACTTTATATGGTGTTAACTGTTCATCTGTTGAACCATTTCCTAATTTTCCATGCTCATTTTTCCCCCAGCAATATAAATCACCATTCGTTGTTATGGCTACTGATCTACTGAAATATAAATATAATTCTTTAACATTTTCTAATATTTTAACTGGTGTATACTGATTATCTGTTGTACTATTTCCTATTTGTATTCTCTGATTATCCCCCCAGAAATATAAATCACCATTTGCCGTTATAGCTGCATATGTATTGAACTCGCTATAAAATTCTTTAACATTTTCTAATATTTTAGCTGGCGTATACTGATCACCTGTTGTTCCATTTCCAACTTGACCACAGTTATTTCTCCCCCAGCAATATAAATCACCATATGTTGTTATGGCTATATATGTAGAGTATTCACCATAAAATTCTTTAACATTCTCTAATATTTTAACTGGTGTATACTGATCATCTGTTGTTCCATTTCCAACTTGACCATTTTCATTCTGCCCCCAACAATATAAGTCACCATTTGTTGTTATGGCTATAGATGTGTAGAATATAAAATAAAATTCGTTTACATTCTCTAAGATTTTAACCGGTGTTAACTGATTCTTAGTAGTTCCGTTTCCGACTTGACCACTCTCATTCCTTCCCCAACAATATAAATCACCATCTGTTGTTATAGCTGCACATGTATTTTCCTGGCTATAAAATTCTTTAATATTCTCCAATATTTTAACCGGTGATAACTGATGCTTAGTAGTTCCGTTTCCGACTTCACCATACCAATTCATATCCGTCCAACAATATAAATCACCATTTGTTGTTATAGCTGCATTTGCAGCGCCATCTAAATAAACTTGTTTAACATTCTCTAATATTTTAACTGGTGTATACTGATCATCTCTTGTTCCGTTTCCGACTTCACCACAGTCATTTTTACCCCAGCAATATAAATCATCATTAGTTGTTATAGCAGCATATGTATTGTACTGGCCATAAAATTCTTTAACATTCTCTAATATTTTAATTGGTATATACTGATTCTTAGTAGTTCCATTGCCTAATTTTCCATACGCATTTTCCCCCCAGCTATATAAATCACCATTTGTCGTTATAGCTACATATGTATAGCCATGTAAATAAACTTGTTTAACATTCTCTAATATTTTAACTGGCACACACTGATTATTCGCTGTTCCGCTTCCAAAATGGACACGGTCTTTTCTACCCCAAAAATATAAATCACCATTTGTTGTTATAGCTACATTTGCATAGTCATCTAAATAAACTTGTTTAACATTCTCTAATATTTTAACTGGTGTATACTGATCATCTGTTGTTCCGTTTCCGACTTGACCACAGTCATTTCTACCCCAGCAATATAAATTACCATTTATTGTTGTAGCTGCACACGTAGAATAGTCGCTATAAAACGCCTTAACATTCTCTAATATCTTAACTGGTGTATATTGATCGTCTGTTGTTCCATTTCCAACTTGACCATACTTATTTTCCCCCCAGCTATATAAATCACCATTTGTCGCCAGTACTGATGTCGTATTTCTATCATAATAAAATGATTTTATCTTCACACCATCACAGATATTTGCTCTACTCTCTATTCCCGAAGCTTGTACTATCGCAACAGGTATATTTGAAGTAATAAACAACATCATTATCAATATAACAGATAAAATTTTGTATTTCTTATTCATATAAATCCTCCAACTCGAAATAAGTTTACATTACTTTAGTACTAAACAATATAATATCACTATTTTTCATAATAATAAAGCCTATATGTGAACTTCCATAAATTTTCTATAAATTTACCAGACCTAGATATTCATCAGAGTAACTTGCTCCAATAGTCTCTCAAAAGAGCTTTTTGAAATATGAATATCGGCATGCATTAATTTCAACACCTGTTTTTATGTAAGCACTCAATATTCCAACGCTAGATTTTAATTAACGCTTGCATCATCTTTGCTAGATGCAAGCGTTTTACTACATTTTAATTTTTGCAAACATTTTGAACTTCTTTGCTCCACGGAGTCAATGCCTCAAGCTGTTCATCTGAGATGTCTTCACTTGGACGATGCTCCAAAAGATATGTCAAAAAGCTTTGAACAAAACTGGACTCCCTGTACTGCCGGATTGCTGTAATCATACTGCTTTCCTTTTGGAACCGCATCAATGAAAGAATCAGTCTCGGGATTTCTTTCAGGCTCCTTCAGTACCTGTATTTGTGTCTCATCTGCCATGTAAGCTGACGCACTTCCTGACTTGAACGTGGCTAGCGGAACCTGCCTTTTACTTCCATGCGTTTATACATGAGTACAAAGCCATCATTTTCCCATAGAAGTGCCTTTACCCTGTCACAATATAAAGCTCGCCGGCAGCTGTGATATCGCCTAGCATGAAAGCTCCGCAAGTATCTGGATTGTTTTGGCAAGAAGCAGTGGATCCGTTTCGTTTGAAATACGCAGATTCATGTTTCCAATCATTAACTCCATTGCGGCTGTATCAGTATTTTTATTCATGTCAGTGGGAACCGAAATGGAATTCATCTCAATTTTTACAACTTCCTGCTGAGACTGTTCATAAGTTGACAGCTGATTTTTCTCAGGAATATCTCCGCAGCCATTCTTGCGGAAACGCTTAACCAAGTTGTAAAATGTGCCTGGATTAATGTCATTGTTTAAACACCACTGATGATCAGACAGTCCGCTTTTGCGACATTCCATAATCAGGCGGTATTGTTCTTCGGCTGGTACTCGTCGAATTATTTTGCGCTTACGGTGCTATAGTGTTATGATCCCATCTTTGACAGTTGGAAAGTAAAAAAACGGTTGTGAATCCAGTAAAATCCAGGCTTACAACCGTTTTTTGTTTCGTAGCAATATGTGCTATTGTGCTATATTTTTACACTATGCTAAATTTATTTCTTTCGTCTGCTTGATGATGCTTCGCATCGTAGATTTCTTGATGAATTCATAATCAGTCCGAAAACCGAAAGTTCGGTGTAAAGAATCTGTTATTTCAGTTCTGATGTAAGAGGGCACATAGCCATTAGCGGTATTTAACAGAGTCATTTTCATGGAGCGCAAAGTTCTTCTTTGGCAATCTGTTCCTCATCAAGCTCATATACTTTCTTTTCTGCAATTTCGCAATCATCTGTTACAGCGGTCTTTTTTACAAAGCGCATAGGATCATTTTGATTTTTCCCCTTTCTCTTTTTGCAAGCAATTGCTGCAACTGTATTCCTTAAATTTATTAATTCGAAAAGATAATTATAAAAACTTATCTATTTTCCGTCATTGAATACTCCATAGCCTTCTGACTATACCAATACATCGCTTTGCTGAGATTTATAAGCTTTGCATTTCCTGAATCCATAGATTTCTTTATATAAATATACGGGCTTGTTGAAACAGATATACTCTGACTGCTGTTTTGCTTATTCGTTATCTGCACCACAAAATTATCATCCAGTTCAGTAGCATTTAAGTCATTAATAGTAATACAAATCATATTTCCGTTTATGGATTTACTAACCTGCTTCTTACAATCTTTAACCGAAATATCATATTTCTTCTCAATCTCTTTAAGAGAAAGACTATTTTTATTTTCAAAATACAGTTTCATTCCTGTATCTGACTTGCATACTAATGAAGCTCCATAGTATTTGAAATCATTGTTTTCAAGGTTGCCGCTTTCCATATTGGTTATAGCATTCTTAATATCCTGTACCAAAATCGAATCCACTTTTTTTATCTCAGCATCCGATAAAGCACTGTTAACTAATGAATCCGTCTTATATCCAAAATATAGCTGTGCCCTTGCCCCATAATTCAGTATAGCTGATGCAATGTCTGTAGCCTTGCAATACTCTTCTTTTTTATCCTTGTTTTGAACTATTGCATTTAAATAATCTTTGACCGAATACTGTGTAAGAACATATGATTTATCCTTATAATATAATGTTGCCGTCACTTTGTCACCAATCTGAGCTACAGGAACTTCACATGTATAAACATAGTGTCCATTCGATGTTTCTCTCTGTTTTACCTTTTGTACTCTATCACCGACTTTAAACTCAATGTACGCATCGGTATCATTTGCAGCTTCTTTGGACAAATCAATATAATATTTCAAATCAAAATTTCCATTGATAACAACCTGATATCCATACACCGTATATAAAGCTTCCTTTATTTCAAAGTTTTTAGAAACCGTACCTGAATATATTCCGGTGCCTTTTATTGTAACGGTAGCTGTACCTGCTTTTACGTTATTTGAATACTCCACCGTATAATCTGTGCCTTGTTGTAACGTAGCATATCCATATTTTACTGTTACATCCGGTTTCTTCTCTTTGCCATCATATATATAGTTGTTATTTGATAAAGTAACATTTGCCGTGCCTAGCTTTATCGTGTCCTCTTTATAAACATTGAACTCCTGGGCAGTTGTTCCGTTTGGTTCCCATAGCTGTGCATTTGTACCAGCGTCCGAACCATCATTAGAAACATCTAAACATAATCCAGTAGCATTCTTTGGAATTAAGACCTTTCCATTTTTTCCCAATGTCAAATACCATCTCTGATTACTATCACCTGTATAATCATAGCAATATACGTTAGCTCCCTTTTGATTGCTAAATTTCTCAACATCAAGATATTTTCCATCAAATAGAGACTGTATGATATATGTACCATCTTTCATTCGTCTGAAATGCCATATATCGCTTCCTTCTGCTTCACCCTCTCCACCAACTTCCAAATTAGGATTCTTATTTACAAGAGTACTCCATGTACTTGCTTTGATTATATTTGCGTAAAAATCATCTCCAAAATTAATGAAGTTTGGAATATTCGACTGTGTATATATACTAAATTCCTGGGCTGCCACTCCCGCCTGAGCCCATATTTGTGCATTTGTTCCTACTGCTGAGCCATTATTAGATATATCTAGGCACGATCCTGTTGCGTTTTTAGGAATTAATATTTTTCCACTAGAGCCATTCTTTATATACCATCTTTGGTTATTTTCTCCTGTATAATCACTAAAGCCCACATTCTGACCATTTTTATTTCCACCATCAGAAACCTCGAGATATTTTCCATCTTCAAGTGATTTAATTATATATGAGCCATCACTCTGTCTTACGAATTCATAATACTCGTTTGCATTTCCCACTTCTTTACCTATGCAAGCATTTGTATTATCATTAACCACATGACTCCATGAATCAACTTTAATTATATTAGCTATAAAATTTGTACCTATATCAAGATAATTTACCCTAAAGGTCACATAACCCTGCTTACTACTGCTATCATTATAAGCCGTTATATAGGCAGTATACTCTCCCTCGCCCAGATTATTTAATGTATACTCCGAGCTTCCTGAAACCTGAGTTGTAACAATTTGTTCCCCCTTATACCAGACTGAAAACCAATATCCTGTTGCATTATCTACACTGTTCCAGGTTAATGTTGCCGAATTTCCTACCGTATAGCTGTCACTGTTTTTCCAGATGGATGGTGTAGTTGTGACAGGATTTGGGAAACTATATTTAGGTCTCAAATATTTTCTAACAATTCCATCTCTATGCTTATAACCTAAATCTCCATTATGAGAATATGAGTTTCCTCTTTCTACCTTTGATACACCATTACTCCATCTGTTTCCTTCAATAGAGTATGTGGAATCCTCCATGATTCCAACATGACACCATTTTCCAGCTGTTGAACTGCATTTTGTACAATAGAAAAATACAATATCCCCCTTTTGAGGAGAGCTAACTTCTTGGCAACCATTATTCTTCATACCGATATACATATTGTAACAAGAAGAACTCTTGGCTATACTGTCAACCCCAGCCTGCTGAGCACACCATGAGACAAAATCTGCACACCAAGCACCTTTATTTCCACCATAATATTTACTATAATTTGTACTTCCTAATTCTCCTCTTGCAATAGAAACTATATCGTCAGCATTATTTGCTGCCAACACTATATTTGGTGGCATAATAAATACAATGCAACTTAAAACAATCACTATTGACATTAATACACTAAATACTCTCTTCATAAGCAATTCCTTTCTTGAACACTACTTTTCATACTCCCTTGCAGCCTGTCCATAAGCCCACATTGCTTTGCACAGATTCTGCAGCCTGCTATCACCAGACTCCAATGCCTTTTTCACATACACATATGGACTCGTCTCCACAATAACTGAACCCTCATCAGATACCAGGTTTACTCCATAAACATTACCGAGCTCTGCTGGTTTTATGCCTTTTATCTTTATCCAAAAAATGCTTCCGTCAACACCAGTATCATAATCATGCTTGTTTTTGTCAAGTGTGCTGATATCATATCTACCCTTTATCTGCTTCTCTGTTAGCTTATTCTTATTGTTAAAATACAGCTTTAATGAGGTATCTGATTCACATATAAGTGATGAGCCTATATACCCTAAATCTTTATTGCTAAAAAGCCCCTGCTCACTGTATGTAATAGATTTTATTATATCCTCACTCTTTATCGTTGCAGTATTGTCATCTTTTAATATGGCATTTGCAAGATTCGTATTGTCCTCACCAAAATATATCTGAGAATACGCTCCATAGTTCAGCATTGCCTTTACTAGAGGAAGTGCCTTTTTACACTCATTATCAGTATCGGCTTTCTTAATCATTTCATTTGCGTAATCCATAACTGAACATATATAAGTACTGCTTTCTGTTCCATCTGATTTTAAAATTTTAAATGAAAGCTTTCCGGACATCTTTGCCGCAGGTACCATACTGACTATTTTTTTTACCGATTTGTCCTGATACGTTGTTGTCTCATATGACGAAATCGGCTTCTTAATGACCTTTCCATCCGAATTTGTAATAATCATCATTGCACCATCATCACTCAGCACATCATCGGATATCTGCATGTAAATATTAAATCCAATATTATCACTCAGACTGAGCGAACTGGCAACAGGTGTCAGCTTTGGTTGTACCGAATCATATTCACATAACACAAATCTGCCAGCTTCATTCTGCACATCATCCCAGTTACCTGATGAATACATCTGAAGATAATTCTGCGAGGTTCCACCATTAGGCTCGTTTGGTTCCCAGTTACTGTATGTAAACGGTTCACCTGTAATCCAAGACCATGTTCCCTCATTTGCTGTATCAGAACCTCCAAGCCATATACTCTGCTGGTAATCGGTTGAAAGGTTACGGCATCTCATGCCATTAACAAATTCATTCTCTTTCTCATCTGAAATAGTAACAAGATGTCCTCCCTTTTTCTCACAAAAGAGCTTAGCCGACTCCCAGGTCATTGATTCATTATAGAGCTCATATTTATGTCCTTTAAAATACGACGTCTCAACCGGTTTACTCATGTTGTCATCACTGTGGCTGACTTTTATCACATCAAACTTTTGTGGTCCCCAGTCATTTCCCTTATCCCATAGTGCCACATTGTATGGAGCAGTTGACTGCATATCCATTACCCTGGTATTACTGATTAAAGGTTTGATATAAAAAGCATTGTCCATTTCATAGAAATAGAACTGCTGATTCCTGTTGCCTGTATATTCATTATACGAAAGGAAATTGGTCTTATTTGCATCATTTGAATTTTCTACATCTATATATGAACCATCCAATGTATTCTGAATAACGTAGGCCCCATTTGACTGTCTCATAAATTTCCATATTTGACTGTCATCAGCTGTTGCCGCAGCGCCTGCTACATTACCACTTTGATTTGTTACATATAAATTTGTTCCCTGACACCTGAGCTGTGCATAAAATTCATCTCCCAGTCCGTATGGAATATAATCGCCCATGCCAACCATGTCAAACCTGTATTTCTGCTGTCCAGCATTCCTTGAAAGGTTGTAGCATGCCACATTATATGGCTCTCCTGCTCCCATATCTACGACAAGAGTTTTGGTATTTGCCGGTCGGATATAAAATGCATCATCCATATAATATATATTAAATCTCTGCTTATCCTGTCCCGTAGCACTCCATGCGCGAATATCAGCACCTGCCGGAACATCGCTGTCCCATTCATCATCCATCATGAGTCCATCAAGCTGACTCATGATGGTGTATGAACCATCTGAACACTTATTAAAAAACCATATCTGATCATTATATCCGCTCTCAGGAGCTCCAACGATTTTGCTATCTTTGTTTGTAATATAGCATCCGGTTCCTATATTCTGAATCCTTGCTGAAAATTTATCTCCAAAATTACATTTTTCAACTACAACAAAATATACTCTGTAAGTATCAACATATCCCGCGCTATTTGCAACCGTCATATATGCTGAATACTCTCCTGCTCCAAGCCTGTCAGCTGAAATAGTATACGTACTTCCACAACCTTCTGTCACAACACGACCAACACCGGTCTTGTCGATTCCTATTGTATAATTGTCTGCTCCCGATGCCACAGCAGTGAATGATACCGTCTCAGATAAATCAAATAGGTAATGGTCTACCCAGAAGTTGGAGTAGGTTGGGGGATTTGTTACTGGTGTAACATTTTCACGACTCAAATAAGATGCTGGATTTTTTGCATAACCTGTTGAATTACCTCCTATTCTAAGTTCAAAATGTAAATGGGGTCCAGTTACATTTCCTGCCGAACCAGTTTTTGCAATGTTTTGTCCTTGTTTTACAGTATCTCCTACTTTAACTTTAAGGCTTTCTGTTGATAAATGCGCATATAACGAATATACATTAGTCCCATGTCTAATAATAATCCAATTAGCATATGAGCCTTTTCCATTTTTGTTTAATTTGGTCGCAGGACAGTTTGCCCCTTTCGAACATTTCGGGTAACCATCTGATCTATGTGACCCTGTACATCCTGAATCCGTTGCCGTTACCACAGTTCCATCAGCTACAGCATATACATCATGTCCAATACTGCAAGCAAAATCACAGCCAGTATGTCCACTATACGAACCAAAACCGCTAGATATTCCAATTGACTTATCGACTGGCCACGTGTAATTTACAGCTAACACAATATTTGGTGGCATAATAAATACAACGCAACTCAAAACAACCACTATTGACATTAGTACACTAACTATTCTCTTCATAAACAATTCCTTTCCTCAAAATCATCACTTTCCATAATCCCTCACTGCCTGTCCATACATCCACATAGCCTTGCACAAATTTTCCAACTTTACATCTTCCGATAACAATGCCTTTTTTATATATACACTCGGACTTGTTTCAACGATAACTGAACCATCATCCGATAAAATTCTTACTGAATACATCTCCTCCAGTTCATTTGGTCTTAAATCTTTTACCTTAATCCATAAAATATTGCCATCCGTTCCTACATCAAATCCATGCGTATTCTTGTTTGCCACAGATAAATCATATTGATTTTCTATCTGCTTCATCGTAAGTCGGCTCTTATTGACAAAATACAGTTTTAAATCAGTACTAGAATCACACACCAGTGATGAACCTATATATTCAAAATCTTTGTTACTTAACAGCCCATTTTCTTGACCTTGAATAGACTTAATCACTGTATCGCTATCTGTCTTTTCTACGGTATTATCAGTTAGTTTTTTATTCGCCAGGTCTGCTGTGTCTACCCCGAAGTAAATCTGTGAATATGCCCCATAATTTAATAGAGCCTTGGCAATATTCTTCTGGTTTGCATCAATTGATTTATCAGTACTATTTATAAGCGCATACAAATAATCACTTGTTGAAAATGAAAACATATTAGTCTGAGTATCTTCACTCTTTATTACACTTACCTTGATTTTCTCAGTCAATTTTGCAGGTACTGTATCAAATGTAATTTTCTTTACATTCTCATTATTATAGGTTGTTGACATATAATTTGAAAGAGGCACTTCTATATAAGAATTATCGGCATATGTAAATCTGACTTTTGCCCCATCATCTTCTAATATATCATCTGAAAAGGAAGCATACATGTTAACTCCTATGTTTTCCTTCAATGATACCGAACATCCTTTTACTGTAAGCAGATTCTCTGGTTCATTTACAGGTATTAAACGCCATTTTTCACTGGCTCCTCCATGTCCAAAATATGTATCTATATTGGCATCATTCACAGCCACTCCGCCGTATACATCCAGATATAATCCATTGCATTTTGAAACGATATAGTAATATCCATCTCCAGCAGGCTTAACAACCCATTTCTGATTATCACTGTTTTTCCAAGGATACTGTTCTACATTTGCACCACTTGACTGTTCTGAATTATAAACATCAAGCGCCATTCCACTGTGTCTTGCGATGATTTTATAATATCCATCCCCTTGATATTCAAAATTAAACACCTGGTTCTTATGATTTTCATTTGCATAAAGCAATGCATTAGCACATGCATCTTTTGATGCTTCAGAAATTGAAATAACACTTGAATCGTCCAAAGCAGTACATATCTGATATTTTCCATCAGCAACAGACTGCTCACCTGCAGGAATCAGTTTCCATTTTTCACTGGTTCCTCCATGTCCCGTATATGTATCAATATTGACATCATTCGACGCTACACCTCCATACACATCCATATACAAACTATTTGATTTTGATATAATGTAAAAATATCCATCACCTGCATCTTTTACTACCCACTGCTGATTATCACCATTATTCCAATAGTACTGCTGAACGTTTGCTCCTGCTTCCATCTTTTCCCAATAAACATCCAGCACCTTTCCGCTATGTTTTGCAGTTATTTTATAATATCCATTTCCCAAATATTCAAAATCAAAATACTGATTATCGTGTCTCTCGTTTGCATATAACAATACATTTGCCTCATCGTCCGTTGATGCGCCTGAAATAGATATAACAGATGAATTGTCCAATGCAGAGCATATCTGATATCTACCGTTTGGAATCGTCTGCTCGCCAGAAACATAATTTACCCTAAAGGTCACAGAGTTCTGCTTACTGCTGCTATCATTATAAGCCGTTATATAGGCAGTATACTCTCCCTCTCCCAGATTATTTAATGTATACTCCGAGCTTCCTGAAACCTGAGTTGTAACAATTTGTTCCCCCTTATACCAGACTGAAAACCAATATCCTGTTGCATTATCTACACTGTTCCAGGTTAATGTTGCCGAATTTCCTACCGTATAGCTGTCACTGTTTTTCCAGATGGATGGTGTAGTTGTGACAGGATTTGGGAAACTATATTTAGGTCTCAAATATTTTCTAACAATTCCATCTCTATGCTTATAACCTAAATCTCCATTATGAGAATATGAGTTTCCTCTTTCTACCTTTGATACACCATTACTCCATCTGTTTCCTTCAATAGAGTATGTGGAATCCTCCATGATTCCAACATGACACCATTTTCCAGCTGTTGAACTGCATTTTGTACAATAGAAAAATACAATATCCCCCTTTTGAGGAGAGCTAACTTCTTGGCAACCATTATTCTTCATACCGATATACATATTGTAACAAGAAGAACTCTTGGCTATACTGTCAACCCCAGCCTGCTGAGCACACCATGAGACAAAATCTGCACACCAAGCACCTTTATTTCCACCATAATATTTACTATAATTTGTACTTCCTAATTCTCCTCTTGCAATAGAAACTATATCGTCAGCATTATTTGCTGCCGACACAATATCTGGTGGCATAATAAATACAACGCAACTCAAAACAACCATTATTGACATTAGTACACTAACTATTCTCTTCATAAGCAATTCCTCCAAATCTCTCTATAATCATCAAGCCCTTTAGTACTATATTATTTTATCATTATTTTTCTGAAAATTATATATAAAAAATTCAACATTTTATTAGTCCAAAAATGAATTTCTAAATTCCACCGCCCAATAGGGTGATGGAATTTACTCTC
>OLQO01000265.1_pt1 | contig 52017 bp, 42 predicted proteins | sample 1672281 | NCBI WGS metagenome assembly OLQO01 (sample SAMEA3136667, study PRJEB25190) | human gut metagenome | biome: human gut; feature: human-associated habitat; material: faeces | place: Austria | collected 2013
CTTTAAAGGAATAGAGCGATGGGCCCATAGGCACCCATACCCTGATAACGATTTTTCCGTTACCAGCATCAAGCTTTTCAAACTCAAGTGCCGGTGGAACATTAAACAGCTTTGGATTGTTCGTAACGTTAACGATGTTGCGCTCTATCGAAACAGCTGATTCAGTGCTTATTCCGGCAACTGAGCCGTCATCAAGAACGCCAAGAAGAATGGAACCACCTTGCCTATTGGCAAAGGAACATATCGTTTCGAATGTATCGCTTTCGACTTGGGAGCCGCCGCAGCGCTTGAATTCAAGACTTATGCCTTCGCCCGCTTTTAAATACTTTGCCAGCTTTTCATCCATTACCAGGCCCCAATCCCGTTGCGTCTTTTCTGGACATTTTATCCCATGTCCAGAAAATGTCCAGATTTTGTCCAGATTAGTGTCCAGAAAAAGGAAGATGGCCAGAATACAGGTCTTTAGATGGACGCAATCTGGTAAAAATCGACGGTAGCAATCGGACAAAACAGTGCACCAGATGACGCATCCAGAGGATAAACGCCCTACCGTACGTTAGTCTTCCGCATCGAGAAAAGGCTCAACCGCCCAGCCCACAACTCTCCACTCGCCTTGTTCCCAATCGCAACGTGACGTTCCGTCTTCCCCTGTTCGGACAAAGCAGATATGCGGACTCCATTTCCCTTTTTCCGATTCGAGCGAAACGTGCACTTTAGCAACAGCCGCAGCAGTTCTCTCGATAGACTCGATTCTATATTGATCTATCGGAAAAGCCGAATAGGCAGCCCTCGCCTCTCCCGCCATCGCACCCTTTGATTTCTCAGCAGGATCGGCTAGATAACCAGCAAGTTTTCCGTAATTTCTCTTTTGCCAATAATCAAAGTAACCGACACGGGCATTGAGCAATTCCTTGTCTTCGGCAAGAGGGTTAGACAAATCAACAAAATGGGGTTTCCATTGAGCAAGATGCTCTTCATCGTCTGCCAGTTTTCGTTTTGATTCGATGCATTTTTTCAAAACAGAGCGGAGCGATACGCTTTCTTGGACTTCCTGTTCTTGCCTCCTCTTTTTATCCAACTCAATAGAATCAACCCAGTCGCAAATCGCAAATAACATGCACCATGCCTTTGACGCAACAATGACGTTGTCAAAATTTGTAACCATGCCATGCATTATTCCATGCCTGAATACACTATGCACTTCGGAGTCTTCTCTTGCGTGAAACGATTTAGTAAAAGTGCTTTGCACAGCAGGCAAACCAGTCCACATAGTCGCAACACAATCTTCGGTATGCATCTCTTCCGGATTACGCGTATGAAGCCCTCGTCTAACCGCTTTATCGGAATCGTTAACGAAACCATCCATTACGGAAATCAAAACCAGAACGGCACTGTAATATCTGCCCTCAAAGTAATCTTCGGCAGCCCTTCTCAACAATGGAAGCCTTGGCCGCATATCCTCGTATCGATTGCACCTATTCAGAGCGAAATTGATTACCTCGCCTTCTTTAAGATACGAAATAAAATCATCCTCCGCGCTAGACGAATCTGCACTCTTCTCAACGATTAAACGTATCCGTTCAACACTCAATACTTCGGAAAAGACCCAGCCCTTTTCACCCAAGAGAGAATAGAACCTATCAACCACCGAGACCAAACCATTGAGCTCGTTTTCGATTTCCTTAATTTGCCGTATCCCTTTTAGTCCTCTGGAGATGAGGCCAAACGGCTTCAAAAGCGCGATTTGGTAACGTAGCTCTTTCACCGTTGGCAATTCATTTGCGCTGCAAACATACGGCGACTTGATTGCTTTGCCCCAATCTGATTCCATCTCTTCACCTCCAACCTTGCACGATTGTCCGTTAATCACCAGCCATCATTTCATCTTCCCCAAATCCAACAAGCAGAAGCGCTGCCTACCCTTATGTGTCCCCCTCAAAAAGCCCAGCTCTTTGATGCACTTGCGCTTCTTGGCCATAGTAGGTTCAGACATTCCGGCCGCCACGCACAGCTCTTCGGTGGTTGCGCCGTTTTCCGAGAACAACGTGGCTTGAGCAAGGATGAACGCCACACGCCATAGACCCGCATCTTCTTCCGTCGCGATTGTGTGATTCAGCGCATCAACGGCATCTACCAAATCGCTCTGCTTTTCTTGCAATGAATCGAGCATGCTCTCCATAGCATCTACGACTAGCTCAGAAAACGAGATAAGGAACGGCGTTAAATCGCCCCTATCCAACGGATGCTCGCACAAGGAAAAACTCTTATAGTATTTTTCGATTCTCTCTTTCACCGAATATGACAAGTGATACCCAACGATCGGATTAAAGCTGTGCGAAAGCACATAACTGCTGATAAACCTGTTAGTGCGCCCATTTCCGTCGTAGAACGGATGGATGTAAGCAAACATAGAATGAAACACCGATACGCGCACCAAAACAGAAATGTTGCTGTCACCGAGAATAGCCAATGCACGGTTCATAAGCTCAATAATCTTGGATTCAGGCTCAACCCCATGGTGGATGGACCTTTGCGCAGCGTCCAAAACGCTCACAGGTCCTGTGCGAAAGAATTGCCCATCGGGAGCATGGCTCGGATCGTCCGCCACGACCTCATCCAAAACCAGTTCGTTATAGAGGGCGCGTACATCAGCGCACGTTTCGATGGGAATCTATTCGCGTGTTTTTAGCGCATGGTATTTCTCGACGATGCCCAAAAACCTACCGGTTTATCCTTTTCGGCAAGCATTTCTAGAGCATCATCGATTTCCCTGCGTGTTGAATGAACACCTTCGATTCCGTTGGTAAGCACAATCTCGTCAATAAGGCACCGGTCCATATACTGACTGATGGCCCTTCGGGGCAGCATGCCCATAACCTGATCGATAGACCTATCTAGCTCCATCGCTCTGATAATCAGCTCGTAAACCGCCGAATCCATTACGTAGAATGCTTGGTTTTCGCCTATTTTGAAATCGAGCCGTACGGCATCTTTGCAATTGAAACGTTCTTCATATAGGCGATTCGCGTCTTTTCCGAAATATGAAGCAACGTTCTAAGGTCCTTGTATCTCGACGACATGCGACACCGCCCTAATAGAACAAAAATCGAGTAAAAACTTTGGTCTATTTTTGACAATGAAGGCGATTCAAAAAGACAGGGATAACATGCTCTAGCGACAACCTGCCCGCAAACCGACACCCATGCGGCAATGTCGCGACAGTTTGGCGACATTGCCGCATGGGTGTCGCTCAGAACGGCCAAGCAAGCAGATCGTCAGCACCCCGCTTCCCGTAAATCAGCCCAGACAAGCAAACTCAGAGTTCGCACCCTCTTTTCTGGACATCTTTACCCTTGTCCAGAAAATGTCCAAATTATGCCCTAATTAATGTCCAGAAAACCAGAGAGGATCCACCGCATAGCATGTAAGCCTTCACGAACCCCATCCGAAGCGACCTTACCGTCCCTGCCTTTATTTCTCTAGCTTGCTCTTAAGCCGGACTGATTGATTTCAATTTCGTACTAATTCCTGCTAATTCGTACGAAATAAACCGTATTTGCCACAACTAGAAGTACTAATTCGTAATTACGTCCGCAAAAATAGCAACTAGTTTGTATAAATTGTTCGTAAAGATCGCTAATTAGCATTTTCTAAATTACCAATTAGCACATTTTTTGAGATGAAAAAACGCGAAGTCAGAAGGTATATCCCTCCGGCCCCGCAATAGTCCACTATCTCGCGCCACCGCTTTAGCCAGAAAAGCCAACAAGGCTCTGAGACGCCGCAAATGGCAAAATGGGGACTGTCCCCATTTTGTCATTTGCGGGCACCGAGGGCCGCCTTCGGGCCGGCTATCAGCAGGTAGAACAAGCCCTTTTTCAGGGGCGTTGGATCGTTCGGGAAGAACTGCTCGAAGCGTTTGGGGTGCTGCATCAGGTATCGCAGGGCGGCATCCTGGTAGTCGGCGAAAAGCGTGCGGTCGTACGCACCGCCCTTGAAACCGGCACGCAGGTCTTTCTGCATCACAGGCACGAACTCGCGGCGCTGCTCGGGCACCAGGCGCGCGAAGTTCCACATATAGCTGTCATACCGCAGCCTGAACAGCACTTTCTCCAGCATTTCGCGCTGCGGGTCATGCCTAATGAAGCGCAGCGCCATGTCGAATTCCTTGCATACGTACATAGCCTTCTGCGTATCGTTCACAGAAGACGCCTCGTTGTCCTGGCGGTAATGCAGAATAGGCTCTTCGCTCATAGCCACCTTCTGCGATTTCACCCACACTTTGAACTGAAAGCCCAGGTCCTGATAGCTGGCACCCGCCGTTTCCAAGAAACGCACGCCGCCCTCATTCAGCATTTCACGACGATACAGTGCCGACCAAATGGACGGAATGCAGTAGAACACATCGCGTTGGTCGCGCGGATTGAAGGGCTCCGCCGCCATGGCAGGCGTGCACACGCTTATAAGTTGATTGCGCTCTTTGGGCGTGCTCCAGTAGAACCAATAGTTCGCTTTTGCCACGTCAACGGGCGCGTCATCCGTTCCGACCTTCGTCAGGCCATGCAGCAACTCCAGGGCATTGGGCTCGAAGAAGTCATCAGGCTCAAGAATGCCAATGTACTCGCCGCGCGCTGTATCGATGCCCAAATTCATCGAGGCACCATAGCCGGAATTATCTTTGTCAATCAAACGAAAGCGCTGATCGTTTGCCATATAGCGCTTGATAATGTCTAACGAACCGTCGCTGCTGCCATCGTTAATGCACAGCACCTCGAAGTCAGTGAATGTCTGAGCCAACAACGAACCAAGAGCTTGTTCCAAGTAACGCTCGACGTTGCAAATAGGCACTAAAACGGAAATGGCCGGTGCTGCCCCCTCGGGTGCGGGACTGATTTTCGCCCCCGCACGCGCCGCAGCGCAACGCTGAGCCTGCAACGAAAGCTGGTTGCCCTTCTTTGTGCCGCCCCCCGCCTGCTTTTTCGAATCGCGCGATTGCTTGCCGCCGGGAGCCTGAGCCCCATTCGTCTTCTTCTTGGCCATTCCCCTACCCCTCTCTTATTAGTTAGTAGAAGTATACCGTGCGAAGCCGATGCCTAAAATACGGATCACCGAAAGGCAGGGCAGAACAAGTCGCTTGGGGAATGAGTTCACTTCTTCTGGCAGCAAAGGAGCTTCGCCTTTCCAAATATCCAGCAGAAGCTTTTCGGTCAAGCAAAGCATCCCGGCAAGGAAGCCAATCGCTCAGTGACAGTTCTTGCAAGGCGTATAGCCTTCCGCCTCAGCTTCCGACAAGCTCATGGCAATCTTCGATTTCTTGAGCGAACTACAGCCATCGTTATGGTATTTCTTCCCCGTCTTCGTTACGTAAACCGTTTGAGGATTCGTTGTTGACGAGGCCTTGCTCGCTGAACTCGCGCTCGAAGAGGTGGTCGCGGCCTTCTCCTGCGCCGCTTTCTGGGCCGCCGCCGCTTCCGCCGCCTTCTTCGCCTCGGCTTCCTCCTCAGCTTTCTGCTCGTCGGCAAGCCTCTGCTTTTCGGCGGCCAACTGTTCGATAGCTTCTTGATCTATGCTCAAAGATATTGCTACATGTTGGTTTCTGGAATCATCGCGCATATCATCTATCGAAGAAACAGCGTAAACCGTTTCCCCCGACCTCAAACTGGAATCTATTACGGTAAACGTATAGGATCCCGCAGTAAGATCATTCGATTCGTATCCCTCACCTGGCGTCACCGAAACCGTTTTTGAAACAGAATCACCCTTGTCGCTTTTTCCGTTGACGGAAACAGAAACCGCCCCGCCCTGCCATCCATCAGCATTAACGTTTATATCGAGTTTCCCCGACTCAGACGAACAACCCGAAAGCGAAGCGCATAATAGCAGACCGAATAACGTGGTGAGTATCCCAAAAACAGATACCCGCGCTCCCGCCGTTCGGACAGCGCGCGTCTCATTAGCCGAACGCAATCTCTCTGTTCCCATATGCGCCCCTTCTCTTCCGCACTTACCATCAGGTTCAATATGGGAAAATGCTACCAACGAGACACGCACTCGGCAACAAAAAGCGATAATACCTGCCCAGACCCAAATGGAAACAGATGCTTCCATTTGGGCTGAAACATATATTCTTTTGCGCGCCAGTTAAATGATAAGAGGACTAAGGAGTAAGGGTGAAAAACGACAAGCCTGCTCAAACCAAGGTACCCAGGTTGTTAGGTGCCCTCCTTGCGTTTATTCTCTCGTTCTCTCTTCTGCCGGGATGCTCAGCTTCCGTTTCGGAAAGCACGGAGACCGCTTCACCTCAACCCGCACAAACCCAGGCCCAAGCTAGCGCCCAAACCGTCAGCCAAGGAAACGCCACAAACAGCACAACGCAAGCTGCCAGCCCGACACCGCTAACCCTTATCCCGGAATACTCGGGCGTTCCCTACGTTGAGCTCTCAAACAACATTCCCATATTCGCCGCCGAAGACAAAGAGCGAAGCAGCTTCGAAGAATACAGCAACCTCGACGATCTGGGCCGATGCGGCATTGCCTTCGCTCTCATAGGCACAGAGACCATGCCCGCTGAAAAGCGCGGAAGTATCGGCGAGGTCAAACCTTCAGGCTGGCACACCGTTCGCTATAACGGAGTGGTAGAGGGAAATTATCTGTATAACCGCTGCCATTTAATCGGATATCGACTTGCCGGCGAAAACGCCAACCCGAAAAATCTCATCACCGGCACGCGCTATCTGAACACAGAAGGCATGCTGCCCTTTGAAAACAAGGTGGCCAACTACGTTGAAAAGACGGGCAACCATGTGCTTTATCGCGCCTCGCCCGTCTTCGATGACAACAACCTGGTTGCAAGCGGCGTGCAGATAGAGGCCCTGTCCATAGAAGACGACGGAGCAGGCGTGCGTTTCAACGCATACTGCTACAACATTCAACCGGGAATCAACATCAACTACGCAACGGGCGAAAGCAGTCTTGCCGAAAGCACATCGGCATCCAAGCAGGAAACTGGCGCAGAACAAACCTTCGTCTTGAATGCCAACTCCAAAAAAATTCACAAACCAAGCTGCTCAGCAATTTCGCAAATGAAAGAGTCGAACAAGAAATCGTACACAGGAGCTCGAGACGAACTTGTCGTCCAAGGCTATTCGCCTTGCAAGAAGTGCAATCCATAGGCAGCAAAACCTATGCCGCCAGAGGAAAGTCTGGACGTCCGACCAGCCGTCAGCTACTCACGCCGAGGAAGCTGCCCGCTGGGCGTTATGCACCGCTCCATCAGTTCCCACGTCGGCGGAAGCAGACTCCCGCCCATTAACGCACCCGCCCCTTCTGACCCGCAACCCAACAACCCCTCGCAATGGAATAAAATCAGGGGAAAGGAATCGGTGGGTTGATGCCAGAAGTGCAAACGGAATTTCGCCTGGCACAGACTCTTCGAGCAGCAAGCCCCAGCAGCCTGGCAGAACCCACCCAAAGGCATCCAAAAGGGACAGTCCCTTTTGGATGCTGCACCACGTAAGGAGGCACTCATGCAACTTGGATTCATCGGATGCGGAAATATGGCCAAAGCCATGATCAAGGGAATTGTCGCTAGCGGTGCTGTTGCGCCCGGTGAAATCTATGGCTCCAATGTCACGCCGGAGCACGCCGCTGCCGTAGCCGAAGAATTCGGCATTAACGCTGGCACTAACAACATCACCGTCGCCGAAAACGCCGACATCCTGTTCCTTTCCGTAAAACCCTACCAGTACGAGGCCGTTATTGCCGAAATCCGTGGAGCAATGCGCCCTGAACAGACCGTCGTCACCATCGCGCCTGGCAAGACTATCGCCTGGCTGGAAGAGCAGTTCGGCACGCCCGTCCGCATCGTACGCACCGCGCCGAACACGCCCGCACACGTGCTGGCAGGCGTTACCGCCTACTGCCCCAACAGCTTGGCAACCGCTGAAGACGTCGCCGCCGTCGAATGCCTGCTTGCCAGCTTCGGCACCACCGTTGAACTGGAAGAATCGCAGCTCGACGCCGCAAGCGCCATCGGCGGCAGCTCGCCCGCCTATGTATATATGTTCATCGAGGCCTTAGCAGACGCAGGCGTGGCCGAAGGCCTGAAGCGCCCGCAGGCTTACCAGCTTGCCGCACAGGGCGTACTGGGTGCTGCAAAACTCGTGCTCGAATCCGGCAAGCATCCTGGCCAGCTGAAGGACGAGGTGTGCTCGCCTTCCGGATCCACCATCCGCGGCCTTGAGGTTCTGGAAAAAGGCGCATTCCGTGGCACCGTTATCGACGCACTGCGCACCACCATCGAAAAGGCACGCGCTCTGTAACGCAAACGGGTGCGGTTGGGTGCCTGCGGTGCCGATGCGCTGCGGCAAGCAGCGATTGGCGGAATCCAGAGCAAAGCAATTCGACATCAAGGGCATTAGGGGCAGAGCAGCGGAACTGTTTCTGATTGACGACATCGATTAAGCCCGAAGGGAATATGCATGGTCCCTCTGCGCTGATTCTTCAGAAGGACCATGCCGACGCACAAATCGAACGTCTCTGACCAAAAATAGCCGCACTTGCTTACGCAATCGCCGCGAATCATCACCCCCCCCCAAACGAGCCCTCGCTGCATGCGCCAGGGCGCACACCGCACCTACGCCCGCCCGCACAGCACCGAACAAAGACGAAGCCCCGCGCCAGCGACGACATTTACCCGCCAGAATTCAACGTAAACGTACCTAAAATCCCATATAATAAATTATTCTTTTAACAATGTACCCAGGGGATACATTACGATAGACTTATCCATGCCAGTTCAAAGGACAAGTAGAAAGGCAAAGTGGGATCACATGGCAAAAGCGTCAGCAAAGAATAAAACGCTTTCCACTGCGGTAGCACTTGCGATGGCTGCTTCGCTGAGCGTTCCTTTCACGGCATATGCTGATGAAAATGCGAACGCTTCGCAAGAGGCAACCCAGCAAGAGGAAACGACAGCGGCAAACGACGAATCCGCAACCAACAACGAAGAAACTGCAACAGTTAAGGCAACCGGCGAAACTGAGGCAGACGCGAAAGGCGCAATTGCGCTGCATTCCAACGAATCTGCGCAGGCAGTGGCCGAGGTTGACGGCATGAAGTACGCAAGCATCGCAGCGGCAATCGCGGCCATCGATGCTGAGGGCACCGTTACCCTCCTGGGTGATGTAGCAGAGGACGTCACCATCCCTGAAGGCAAGACCATCACGCTCGACCTAAACGGTAAGAAGCTCACCAACAAGGCAAGTCACACCATCACCAACAATGGAACGCTCACGGTAACGGACTCCATTGGCGGCGGCGTGGTTGACAACATCACCCATGCAAAGGCTGCTCTCTCCAACGCAGCAGGCGCAACGGCCACGCTTGAGGGTGGCACGTTCATGCGCAGCAAGGAAGCCGGCAAGGACGGCAACAACAGTGGCGGCAACAGCTACTACACCATTGAAAACTATGGCTCCATGAGCTTCGGTTCTGGTGCATCGGTGGAAAACGCTGGTCACTTCTCCAGCATGATCCGCAACGGCGGCAAGAACACCGCTGAAAGTCCCGCTGAAATGACCATCAATGGCGGCACGTTCAGCGGCGGTATCAACACCATCAAGAACGACGATTACGGCAACCTCACCATCAACGATGGCGACTTCGACAACACGTCCCAGTACGTAATCATGAACTGGAGCAAGGCCACCATCAATAACGGCACGTTCAAGACCTCCAGCAAAGCCACCTCTGCTGTTCTGTTCAATTCTTCGTACGGCAATGACCCCGCTGACACCGGAAGTCTGGAAGTAAACGGCGGCACGTTCACCACCAATTCCGCCGCCCAGCCCGTGCTGACGAACTACTACGACGCCAACAACACGGCAACGTCCACGGTGATAAACAACGGCATTTTCAACGGGGATTTGGTAAACGAGTCCGAGCATAAGGGCCCGCTTTCTGTTTCCGGTGGTACGTTCACGGATCCGGCAGTCGCAAAGCACCTCAAGAGCGGCAAGGCAGTTTTGTTCAATGACGGCAAATATGCTGTCGGTAACAAGGACGCCGTGAAGGGCGATGCAACCTATTCCGTAACCAATACCGACGGAACGGTTGTTTACTTCACTGATGCTCAGGCTGCAAACGACTATGCTAAGGAATCGGGCGCTCAGGCTCCTGTGGTTTTGAAGGTTACCGTTAACTTCGATTCCAACCAGGGCACAGCAGTCGACTCTCAGCTTGTTGCCGTTGGTGACAAAGTGGCAAAGCCGGCAGATCCTACCAAGAAAGGCTATACCTTCTCGGGATGGTTCACTGACAAGGACTGCACCAAGGCTTACCACTTCGATGCTGCTGTAGACGGCACACAACCCGAGTTCACCCTGCATGCCGGCTGGAAGGCAGCGGCTCCTTCTACCGTTCAGCCCGGTGCTGGCGACAACGGCAATAACTCCTCTGCCAATGCGAACGTAAACGTCAACACCGTTAACGACAATGGCGACAATGCCGCAAGCGAAGCAAAGGCGACTACCGTGAAGACGGGTGACAACCTTGCTCTTATTGGTGGCGCAATTGCCCTGATTGCCGTTGCGGCTGCCGCCGTTGCAGGATTTGCACTGCGTCGCAGGAAGATGAACTAGCTTTTTGCTCACTGCGTTTCACTGACCGTAAGGCAATACGGCGGTAACGCGTACGGCAAAGGGTCGGGCCTGAGGAAATCTGAACTGCCTCCCATTTCTTGGACACGAGAAATGGGAGGTTTTCTTATGCGCATCGATTTCAGGGTGAAGCACGATGTCGAGACAAGGAGGCTGGCGGCTGAGCTCTTCGCGGATGGCTTAGGGCGCGCGGCGGCCGCAAAAAGGCTGTCCGTTCCGGAAGCGGCCGTGAGAAAATGGCAGCAGATATACCGCGCGTTCGGAAGCGAGGTGCTGCTGACCATGGACGGCAGGCAGGCCAGGTACACATACGAGCAGAAGGTCGCCGCCGCGAGGGCCGTCGTCGAAGACGGCATGGCGAAGCCTGCGGCGATGGCCGAGTTCGGCATCATGTCGATGACGCCGCTCGACCGATGGTGCAGGCTCTACCGCGAGGGCGGGGCCGAGGCGCTCAGTCCCAGGCCGAAGGGCAGGCCCAAGGGCTCGAGGGCCGAGCCGCGCGAGCTCACCCGCGAGCAGGAGCTCGAGGAGCGCTGCCGCAGGCTCGAGGCCGAGGTCGCCTACCTAAAAAAATTGCGCGCCCTGGTAGAGCGGGACGGTCTCTGACCAGGGCGAGGGCCGAGGCCGTGAGCGCCCTGCGCGCCGAGGGGCACGATCTGGGGCGCCTGCTCGCCTGCTCGGGGCTCGCGAGGTCCACCTACTACTACGCGCTGTCGCACCCGGCCAAGCCGACGCGCCCGGAGCTGCGCGAGGCGGTCGCGGAGATCTTCATGCGCACCGCGAACGGCTGCGGCCACAGGCAGGTGGCCATGTGCCTGCGCGCCGAGCTGGGCGCGCGCGTCGCCGACAAGACCGTGCTCAAGATGATGCGCGAGATGGGGATCCGCTGCGGCATCCGGCGCGAGACCGACTACCATAGGTACAACTCGTACAAGGGCGTCGTCGGCGAGACCTTCGAGAACGTCATCGGGCGCGACTTCTCCGCCGACGGGCCGTGGCAGAAGATGGGCACCGACGTCACGGAGTTCAAGCAGCCCTGGGGCAAGGCGTACTTCGCGCCGGTGTACGACTTCGGCAGCAAGGAGATCGTGGCCTGGTCGACCTCCACCAGCCCCGACATGGAGCAGCAGGAGCTCCTGCTCGACCGTCTGCTGGAGAGGATGCCGGAGGGCGCGAGGCCCGTGCTGCACTCCGACATGGGCTGGCAGTACCAGCACGAGAAGTGGACGCGCCGCCTGAAGAGGGCGGAGGTAACCCAGAGCATGTCGCGCAAGGGGAACTGCCTCGACAACGGCACCACCGAGCAGGTCTTCGGCCACTTGAAAGACGAGTTCTTCAGGGGACGCAGCTGGCCCGACTTCGAGTCCTTCAAGGCGGACCTCGACGCCTACGTAATCCATTGGAACACTCGGAGACGCCAGGTTAAACTGAACGGACTGACCCCGGAGGAGTTCCGGAGCCAGTCCCGAGTGGTGTAGTCTTTATTTTATCCGTCCAAGTTTTGGGGCGCAGTTCAATCTCGGACCCGACCCTTTTGTTTTGCTTTGGGGCAATGGGGACGGGTACTGTTTTCTCGCGCATCCTTTCGCATTGGCCTTTTGAGTCCTGGAGAAATCCAGGGCTTTTTGCTTACCCGTCTAACAAGCAGAGCCCTGCTTGCGACCAATTACGCGAGCAGGGCTCTGCTTTTGTGCGTGTTGCCAAACAAAAAAACGGGCGGTCGCTTTTGCGAACGCCCTTAGTAAAGCTGGAAATTTGGTATCAGTCCCTATATTCCCTCTTACGCCATGAATTTGTAGACGGCTTGGGTGTAGGCCACCGGGTCGTCGATAGGCAGACCCTCAGTGATCAGCGCCTGATCGTACAGAATCGTGGCGTACAGGTGCACCTTTTCGGTATCGCCATCCTCGAACGCCTTCTGCACTGCCTTGAATACGGGATGCTCGGCGTTCAGTTCGAGCACTCGATCGCTCTTTACGTGCTCGCCGTCGGGACCTTGCGCCAAGATCTTTTCCATTTCCAGCGTGATGGGACCTTCTGCAGTTACGCATGAAGGGGTATCGGTCAGGCGTGCGGAAACGGCAACGCGCTTAACCTTGCCATCGAGTGCCTTCTGCATTTCGGCGAACAGGCCCTTGTTTTCCTTCGTAATGGCCTCAGCTGCGCTCTTTTCGTCCTCGGTTTCAAGGCCCAGGTCACCGCCGGCGACATTCTTGAATTGCTTTTCGTTGTATTCGCTCATCGACATGAAGCAGAACTCGTCAACGTCCTGCGGGCACAGCAGCACATCGAAGCCCTTCCCCAGTACCGTGTTCACGATGGGGCGCTTCGCCAAACGGTCGATAGCTTCGCCTGTTGCAAAGAAGATCGACTTCTGGTCCTCCGGCATGGCCTCCACGTACTCGGCCAGCGTCACCATCTTCTGCTGCTTGGCGGAGTAGAACAGCAGCAGGTCAGCCAGCACATCCTTCTTCATGCCGTAGCTGGTGTAGATGCCGTATTCCAAATTGCGGCCAAAGCCCTTGAAGAACTTTTCGTAACCGTCGCGGTCGTTCTTCAGGAACTTCTCCAGTTCGCTCTTGATCTTCTTTTCGAGCTTGCTGGCAATAGCGCGCAGTTGGCTGTTCTGCTGAAGCGTTTCGCGCGAGATGTTCAGCGAAAGGTCCTGCGAGTCCACCACGCCCTTCACGAAACTGAAGTAGTCGGGCAGCAGATCGCCGCACTTTTCCATGATCAGCACATTCGAGCTGTACAGTGCCAGGCCCTTTTCGTAGTCCTTGTTGTAGAAGTCGTACGGCGGGCGCTTGGGGATGAACAGCAGCGCATCGTAGGTCAGCGCGCCTTCCGCGTGCACGGAAACGGTGCGGGCTGGGTCCTCGAAATCGTGGAAGTCGGTCTTGTAGAAGGTGGCGTATTCCTCGTCGGTTACCTCGGATTTGCGGCGCTTCCAGATGGGGATCATGGAGTTGATGGTCTTAACCTCGCGCACCGTTTCGAACTCGGGCTTGTAGTCGTCGCCGGCATCTTCGGGCTTGGGCAGGGGCTTGCGCTCCTCCATTTCCATGTGGATGGGGTAGCGCACGTAGTTGCTGTACTGCTTGATAAGGGCCTGGAGCTCATACTGGTCTAGGAATACGTCGTACTCTTCTTCGTCGGCGTTGTCCTTCAGGTGCAGGGTGATGCTGGTGCCGTGGTCGGCGCCCAGTGCGGCGGCCTCTTCAGCGGTGGCGGGCTCGATGGTGTAGCCCTCAATGCCGTCGGATTTCCAGGTGAACGCCTCGGCCTCACCGTATGCGCGGGAGGTTACGGTAACTTCCTTGGCAACCATGAACGAAGAGTAGAAGCCCACGCCGAACTGGCCGATGATGTCCACATCTTCGCCCTGCTTTTCGGCGTTTTCAGTCTTGAACTCAAGGCTGCCGGAATGGGCGATGGTACCCAGGTTGGTTTCGAGCTCGTCGCGCGTCATGCCGATGCCAGTATCGGAAACGGTGATGGTGCGTGCGTCCTTGTCGAAGGCAACATCGATGGAAAGGTCGTCCTTCGAAACGGCGATAGAGGTATCAGTGAGGCTCTTGAAGTAGAGCTTGTCCACCGCGTCGGATGCGTTGGAAATAAGCTCGCGCAGGAAGATTTCCTTGTTCGTGTAGATGGAGTTGATCATCAGATCGAGGAGCTTTTTGCTCTCAGTTTGGAACTGCTTCATTCAGATCCTTCCTTCTTTGGGCGAATGGCACGCGCCACACGGCACAGACGCGGCAACACCCTATTTATATTGTGGGCAAACGCAAATTAGCACTCCCGCAAGAGGAGTGCTAATAAGAATTCTAGTATGGGAACTGCACCTGTCAAGGAAGGCGAAGGCCGCCCGCCCGTTTGTAACGCGGCTGTTGCCTTTCGGGCGGTTTACGGCGAACGCGCGCGGGCGATGGTAGTGCGCAGCGCGTCAATCACCGTGCCGCGGAACGCGCCCTTTTCCAGAACCACAACTCCGCGAATGGTGGAACCGAAAGGCGAGCACACCTCGTCCTTCAACTGGCCAGGATGCTTGCCCGATTCCAGCACCAGCTTCGCAGAACCCAAAACCGCCTGCGCAGCAATCTGCTGGGCCTGCGGGCGCTTAAGCCCTTCGGCCACGCCGGCGTCGCAGCCTTCGCCTATTACCAGCGAAAATAGCAGCAGCCCTAAGCGTTTTAGGCGCTATTCCTTCTCTTCGCCTTCTACCGTCTCGGGCTCTTCCTCGAAGCGGACATCAATCTTGTCGATACGCAGGCCGTCCATCACACGAGCCATCATCGTGATCTTCGTGCCCTCGTGATGCAGCTCGTACGAATCGCCCTCGGCGGGGATCTTGTCCAGCAGGTCAAGCATCAAGCCGCCCGCGGTCTCATAGTCGAACACGGGCACGGGCTCAAATCCGATGAACTCGACGAACTGGTCAACTGGCAACGAGCCGTCAACCAAGTAATGATGCTCGCCTACCTTCAGAATTTCATCCTGATCATCGTGGAGATACTCGTCTTCCATGCGGCCGATAATCTGCTCAACCACATCGGTCATGGTAACGATGCCGGACGTGCCGCCATGCTCGTCAACCACCACGGCGATTTTCGTGTGCTTAGCCTGCAGCACCTGCAAAAGTTTCGCGATGGAAATGCTCTCCGGCACCGCCTGAATAGAGCGAATCTTCAGGTCTTTCATCGTAGAGCCCTCGGGCAGCAGATAAGCATCCTTGATATGCACGAAGCCCACGATGTTGTCCTTGTCCTCGCGGAACACGGGGTAACGCGTGAATTTGTTCTTCCCCATGAAGTCAAGATTTGTTTCAAGATCATCGTCGTAGTCGATGGCCAACACCTCGGTGCGAGGCGTCATGATAGCCTTCGCGTCCTTATCGTCCAGGTCGAAAATGTTGTCCAGATACTGGTACTGATCCTGCTCGATAGATCCGCTCTCAGCGCTTTCTTCAAGCAGCAGCTTAATTTCTTCCTCGGAATAAGCCTCAGTTTCATTCTTGGCATCGTGGCCGGTCAAGCGCATAACGCCATTGGTGGTAGCGTTAAACAGCCACATGATGGGATAAGTAATGCGATAGAACGCATGAAGCGGGCCCGCCGTGTGCAGCGCGTAGGTTTCCGTCTTCAGAATAGCCATGCTCTTAGGGATGAGCTCGCCGGCCACCACATGCAGCGTGGTCATGATGAAGTAGCCAATACCCACCGAAATAACGGTGACAGCCGTGTCGGGCAAGCCAAAGAACACGAAGATCGGGTGAAGCAGCGCGGCAAACGCGGGCTCGCCCAGCCAGCCCAACGCCAGCGAAGCCAGCGTAATACCAAGCTGGCAAGCCGAAAGGTACTCGTTAACGTTGTCGGCCATCTCGAACGCACGCTTGGCGCCCTTCTTGCCTTCTTCCACCAAAATCTCAATCTGCGATTTACGCACGCGCACCAAGGAAAACTCGGCGATAACGAAAAAAGCGTTCATCAACAGGAACAGAACCACCAGTATCAAACTTAACCAAATAGGCATCTAGGTACAAAACTCCTTGCATAAGCGGGTGAGAAGCGGAATCGCTATCTCTCACTGCGGGGACGAGAAACAGATCGGCCATTTCTCATTGCGGGAATGGGATCGGGAAAAGAGGTTCAAACTGCTTTTCCGCTAAAGGGGAATCGGTGCGCTTTGCACCCTTTCCGAGAAAACCGAAATTACACGGCCATCTCCCCCTTTGGGAAGGGCATAAGACGCGTTACGTCCGCCAACAAGGAAAGGCGCTTGCGCACGTCCAGGCATAAGCCACGCGCAAGGAAGAGCTGCAACGCTGTTTGCGCTGCAGCATCTGAATACAGAAACGCAGCCTTTTCTTCACACGAAGACAAAGACCGCGCAGGACCAAAAAGAGAATTATTGCATTGTGCGATGCGTTTTCGGGTCGAGCAACATCGACCGCCGCCGTCGGAGTCGTTCACGACAGCTTCATCTCCTATTCTGATGGCCGCCGCCATCGTTGGTCCCACAACCCGTTTTGCGTAAACAGGCACGATATCTTTCAGAATAGTACCGCGGAACAACAGCAATTCAACGAAACACCATCACAGCGCCATGTTTTCGACGGCAAACGACACAATCCCGCTGTTTCGGCCTCGTCGCGGACGCGACGACAGAGATGCGAGTGCCGGCCTCATGCGAAATCCCAACCAAATCAACAACGCGCGCCGCCGCAAAACGGACGCGCAGGGCAAAAGGCGCGTGGACGGCGAGGTGGGATATACCCAGCGACGCGAGGCGAATGCGCTTGCCCCGCATGGGACGACACGGAATGTACGCACACCTCACACGGGAGCAACGGACACGTCTCACGCGAAGGCGGGCGCGACAACAGGAGCATCTTGCGCGTAAGCGGGGAGCAGCTCGAAGCTGCATGTGAGCGAACCCACGAAACAGCCGCGCCACCCCGCACAAACGGAGACAGTGCGCGAAACACGAGCACCTAGGAATGGCAAGATCTGCGCGCCGTGCATGATTCGAGGGGTCCGTGCAGCGAAAGCGGGCCCTTCATGGCAAGATCTTCGCGCGGTGTATTCCCAAACGGCTGTTTGCAGGGCTTTTCGAATGCATGGCGCGCATATCCTGCCAAAGCCAGCCCGTTTTCGGATGCATGGCGCGCGAATCTTGTCACGAACTGGCGATTTTCCCGTCCGAGGCCACTTTTGGGATACATGAAGCGCAAAACTTGCCACGGATTGCCGCCCGGGAACGCACCAGGGCGAAATATTGCCATCGCCAGGCACCCGAGAACGCACCGTGGCGTCACGGAACCGGGAGACGCCACGCGAACGAAACATCGGCCAATTCAACACCACGCGCTGACACGTCCAAGAAACCATGAAAATATTTTGGTACCTTCCGCCAAGAAACGGCGCTGAAAACGTGCTCGCGTAGTATGGCGAACATGAGCAAAAAAGATACTTACATCAACGACATAGACGGGCGCGATGACGGCACCGAGCCATCCGGGCATGGCAGCGCGGCATCATCGGAACACGACGGCAACGAACCGTCCCAACGTGGCGACGCCGACTCATTGAAGCATGGCAACGCCGAACTGTCCGATCACGACAGCGCAGCCTCGCCGGAGCGCGACAACACCGCTTCGTCAGAGCATGGCGATACCGCCTCGCCGGAACGCGACAACGTCACTTCGCTGAAACACGGCGACACCTTCTCATCGAAACGCGGCAATGCCCCCTCGCCCGAACATGACAACGAGGCAGCAGCGCAGCGCGACGGTGACGGCGCCGCCTCGCCGGAACACGACAACGCCTCCTCGCCAAAGCACAGCAGCACCTCCCACGCAGCGGAGGCGGCATCCGCGTACCTCCAGAAAGCCGGAAATTTCCTCGGCCTGCACAAAAAAGCTTCCGCCATCGCTGCTGCCATTGCGCTGTGCGCCGTAGTGGGCATCGGCGCAGCCGTGGCTTCAAGCAGCCGGCCCGCCCCTAACGGCATCCTCCTAAGCAGCAGCTTTGTGAACTACGCAGCAAACGCCGTTGCGACTACCACGAATACTGCCGCAGAAGAAGCGGCAGCGGGACTCGTCGCTCAACGTCTCACGCCCAACGCGCTCAACAGCGTCGATTCCTTCGCCACCGCTCCTGGCACGTTTTCCCTGATAGAAGGCGAAGATGCCACACCGCTTTCCGAAGAGCAGCAAGAATCCCTTGCAGCAGCCACCCAAAACATCGAAGACGGCGGCTACACCGTTGGCTTCACGCTCATCAATTTGAACACCGGCAAGGGCATCGCCTACAACCTCGACTCGCGCGTTTACGGCGCCAGCTCGTTCAAGGGTCCCTACGCCGCCTTCCTGTGCCAACACCTGGGCGACAACGATGCTTCCTACCCATCCGACAGCGAAGCGGTGGGCCCCGGCGTTTCCTCATCCATGTATTCCCTGATACAACCCATGATTCTCTATTCGGACAACAGCGCCTTCAGCAGCTTGCGCAACTCCTATGACAGCGTAGGATTCGCCGAATGGCTCAATTCGTGCGGCGTGGATTCCGAGATCATGCACGACACGCACTTCCCACGCTACTCCGCGCGCGAATCCGCCCTGCTATGGCTGCGCACGTACCAGTACCTCAAAACCAATACTCCCACCGCGCAGAACCTAGCATCGCTCTACGAGCAGACGAACGTGTCGTTCATTCGCTCTGGCGTGAACGACGATGGCGAAGTTGAAGCCGTGCTCAACAAGGCAGGCTGGTGCGCAGGCAGCGAACGTTTCACCGGTCTGTGCGATGCGGGGCTCATCAAGTGCACCGACGGCACCACTTACCTCATGAGCACCATGACCAATTCGCCCGACGGCGGCCTATACACCGTCCGTCTGGCGAACCTGGCATCCACCCTCTTTGAGTGCCGCGACGTGCTGGAATAGCGCCTAGCAAACAGGCAAGCGCAAAGCAGGGACTACAGGGCAAAGGTCGCTAAGCGGTGTAATTTTCCTGCCTCTTCCGCCCGCCGTGGGACATAAAAGTTACAATAAACAATGCTGCGCAAATACGCGTTGGGTGCATTGGGGCGAAACTACGCCACGCAAGGAATGTCCTTGGCATGTCTGTGCGGCGGGCAACGCAGGAAAATCGCTTTCGCACGATCCCTGCGCAACAGCCTCTCGCCTTTGCACATGCCGACGCTGCTCCCGCAAAGGCAACGTCGCACAAATGCGCATCGATTGCGCTGCGCCTCAAAGGAGGCCTCACACAACCGATACCGCACCAGCGTCGAACAGCACAGTGCCCCCCTAAAGGGAACCGCACTGCCAGCGAATAACAAACCCCGAACGAAAGGATTGCCGTGGTGGAACTTGCTCGCGAACTTAACCGTCATTCCGCTTCGGCAACCCACGAGCAAACGCATCTTGCCGAACATCCAGGACAGCTGGTGTGGATTTTCATGGGCATGTCCGTCGTTGGCCTTATGGGTGAAACGCTACAGCACCTTGTGGCGTTCGGCGAATTGGAAAGCCGTGCCGGCTTCATCTGGGGTCCGTTTTCGCCCATCTACGGGCTGGCGGCAGTTCTGCTAACCATGCTGCTCGAACCCCTGCAGGACAAAGGGGTTCCACTGCTTTTGACGGTAAGCGCCGTCGTGGGCGGCAGCCTTGAGTACTTCGCCAGCTGGGCCATGGAAACATTCTGGGGTGTTGTGGCATGGAGCTATCTGAACATCCCCCTCAATTTTGACGGGCGCACCGACGTTTTCCACTGCCTGATCTGGGGCACCATTGGCGTGCTGTGGGTAAAGGTTGGCCTGCAATTATGCCAACGCATCTTCAACCATGTAAACACCGCCGGTGCCCCGTACCGTGCGGCAACGGCAGCGCTTTCCATCTTCATGGCGCTCGACATTGCCATGACCATCATCGTTTTGCTGCGCGCCGATGCCCGCACCGATGGCATTCCGCCGCAGAATCCCATCGAACAATTCTGCGATACCGCCTATCCCACCGACATGCTGCAGAAGCGCTTCCACAACATGGGCGGCCTCGGCATATAAGCGAAAATATAGGGGCGATCCCGTTTTCCCAGCTAGTTATAACGAAAAAAGAAGCCTCGCCTGCGACGAAGTGAACTGCACCCCAAAATGCAGAAGACCCCTATAGTTGGACAAACAATGTTCTGCTTTTCCTATAGGGGTCTTCTGCGGAAATGGGAGGCAGTTCAAAACTCGCGGGCGAGACCCTGTTTTTGTGCGCCGTAGCGTAAGTGGGAATCTGATACCCGTCCCTATTTTCCCACCCCTAAAACGCTTGGTCCACTATGAAGCGATAGCCAGGGTACGGCACCTTGCCGAAGCGTCCGTGGTAGTCGGAGCCGCCCGTGCAAAACAGGCTGTAACGCGCAGCAAACTCTTCGCACAGCTGCGTATCGCGATAGTTGTGATCGGGATGATACTTCTCGATGCCAACAAGCCCCGCATCAACGAGCGCAGGCAACGCCTCGTAATTGTCGAACTGGCCGGGATGCGCCAAAACTGGCAACCCGCCGTCAGCCGCAATAGCAGCCACGGCATCGCACATGTCAACGTACTCGATATCGCGCTGCGCAATACCGCCGCCCTTGAACAGTGTCTTGTACAGGAATTGATACTCTGCGCTGCTGAAATCGGCATCGGTCAATGCAGCCATCAGATGCTGCTTATAGAACCCCGTCGACTGTCCAGCCAGCTGCGCCGCATATTCAACGTCCACATCGCAGCCAGCGTCAAGCAGCTGCCGCATCTGCCACGCCGTATTCGCGGTGCGGCGCTCCAAGGTATCCGAGCACAAATCGCACACCGCCGGGGCATCGGCGGGCATGCCCAATCCCACAAGATGCACGCGCCGCTTTGCAGTCGAGTCCCACGCACTGATCTCTACACCGCACACAACCGAGAATCCATGCTCTGCCGCCTGCTGCCGAATAGCATCAAGCCCGACAGTGGTGTCGTGGTTCGTTACCGCCAGATGGGTAACCCCCTGCACGCGAGCTTTCCCCATCAGCTCCAAAAACGAATCCGACCCATCAGAAAGCGTTGTATGTGCATGCAGGTCGGCGCGGAATTCCCTACCGGGCTGCACCCCCAGCAAATCCCACAGCGGCTCCTGCCGAAATGCCTGCGCGGTACGCTCTTTGACGCCCTGCCATTCGCTCATTGCACTATCTCCCCCTTTTGCATGTTGAACTCATAGTCACACAGGCCCTCCATGAACTCGAGGTCGTGAAAAATTCCTAACATCGTGGTTCCCTGCGCCTTCAACTGCTCGATCAGCTCACGCACCTTCACCTTCGACGCCGCATCCAATGAAGCAGTAGGCTCGTCAAGCAGCAGCAAACGAGGCTGCTTGATCATGGCGGCAGCAATATTCAAGCGAAGCTTTTCGCCACCAGAAAACGTACGCGGATACAGCAGCCACAGCGATTCATCGATGTCAAAATGGCGTAGCATGCGCTCGGTTTCCCACATTGCCTTTTCCTCCTCATCGGCACCGAAGGTTTCCAGGGCGCTCTTCAATACGATGTCGTAGGCGGTTTGGCGCGGCAGGGCATTCAGAAACTGCGAAACATAGCCCATTTCGTATTTGCGCAGGTAGATCATCTGACGCTCGCTCGCCTGGCACAAATCAAGCGCTCCAAACGATTCCGAGTTGTACCAAATGGCACCCGACTCCGGCAAATTGGTGCGGTAGATGCAACGCAGGATGGTCGATTTGCCCGATCCGCTGCGCCCCGTAATGCCCACGAATTCGCCCGGCATAAGCGAAAGGCTGATGTGCTGGCACCCCAAGATATGACGCCCCGCGCGATGCATCACGAACGACTTGGAAAGATCGTCGATCTTCAAAAGCTCTTCCATAGCAGCCTCTCCTAGCGATCGTAACCATGAGGCTGATCGGGATAATGCGAACGATATACCGAATTGCCGCCCACGAAAGCGCGCGTGATAACCGGCGTGGTGATACGCGCATCAGGCGTGCATCCAATTTCGCGAACCAACAGAATATCCGCTCGCTTGCCAACTGTAAGCGTGCCGACTTCGGAATAGATGCCCACCGCCTTAGCGGGATTTGCCGTAACCAACACAAACGCTTCAGAAAGGGACATAGCACATTCACGATGCAAAATGAACACCGCATCAATAAGAGCTGCCGGATAGTAGTCGCTGCACAGCATGGTAATCACGCCCCGCGCTACGCCCTCACGCGCCGAAAGGTTGCCCGAATGGCTGTGCCCCATCATCACGTTCGGGGCTCCCGCCAAGGTAAACATACCTCGCTCATGCGCATCGCGCGCTATTTCCATGTCGACGGGAAACTCGGAAATCGACGCGCCCAATGCGCCCATGTAATCGAGCTTCTCCTTCGAATCATCGTCATGAGAAGCAAGCGAAACTCCCTGCTCGTGAGCAAGTTCGGCAAGCTCGCTTAGCTGCTCGGAACCAATCTTGTCGGCCGCCTGCTGCTCCATCACGATAGCAGCGACCTCTTCATCGGAAATACCGTCACGGTACCCTTTGATGGTGTCGCTGAATACCAGCAAATCCCGATACTGACCCTGACCCGGCGTATGATCCATAAACGAGATCAAGTCGACTTTGCCATCCTGCAGGTAGTTGTACACCTCATCCACGCGGGCGACCGAATCAAGCTCTAGGCGCAAATGGAAACGATGGCGAATAAGATGGTCATGCTCTTCGCTTTCGCGCATAGAGAAAATGCTTTCGGCAAGCTTCCTCACATTCTCGAAATTTCGAATGGGCTTGTGGTCGAAAATCTTAGCTCCGTATACCGAAAGAGAGTGATAGATCGTGGTCACACCATGAGATACCAGCTCACGGTCCACCTTATACAGCGAAGTGGGCAAATCCATAACCACGCTCGGACGCGGAGATGCCACCGACTCGATGTAATCGGAGTGAACATCGATCATGCCTGGAACCACATAGGCGCCACGCGCATCCACCACAGGGAAACCAGTTTCCCTGTCAACCACCATGCCCGACGTGTTCTCGTCAAGCTGCGCGTCAACCGTGCGAGCATTGGCAAGCGTCGGCGCAATGCGCGCAATGGTTCCGTTTTCAACGACGATGTCGTGCTTGGGCAGAATCGCATCTTCGGTAACCACATTACCTCCGCGAATCACAAGCGAATTTGCTTCCATAAATGCATTTCTCCTTGCATTGGGTTATCAATCTATGCGGCGCTCGTAAAAGCGCCACCGGGCGAAGAGGCCCATTTACAGCAGCGAATACACCAGCTGCTGAGTGTAGGAATGCTGAGGGTCTTCCAAAACCTGATCGGTAAGACCGTGCTCCACAACTTGCCCATTCAGCATCACGAACGTGCGATCGGCTAGCATGCGAATAACTCCCAAATCGTGGCTTACCACCAGCATGCTTACACCGAAATCGCGTTTGATCTGCAGAATCAGATCAAGAACGCTGGCCTGCACGGAAAGATCGAGACCCGTGGTAACTTCATCCAAAAGCAACACGGGCGGGTTGTTCGAAAGCGCCTTGGCAATCTGAACGCGCTGCTGCATGCCGCCGGAAAACGTTGCCGGCGCATCCCCTGCACGCGAAAGGGGGATGTTCACCTTCCCTAAAAGTTCATTGCCGCGAGCACGCATCGACTCCACGCTGCGATTGCCAGCGGCAATCATCTGCTCAGCAATGTTCGAAAGGGAGGAGAAGTTCATGCGCAAGCCCAAATACGGATTCTGGTACACCATGCCCAGCACCGTGTTGCGCACCTTGCGCTTCTGCTGCGAGGAAAGCTCAAGCAAATTCGCCTCGCCGCCATCATAGGCAACAGCACGCACTGTGCCCGCAGTGGCAACCTGGTCGAAGTACAGGCACTGCATAAAAGTGGATTTGCCGCTGCCCGACTCACCCACGATCCCCACAATTTCACCGGGATACAAATCCAGGCTCACATCGCGAACCGCATGCACCGTCTTGCACTTTGGGCATATGTTGCGCTCCAACTCGCCACCGCCCAAGCAATAGTCGCAGCCTTCACCAAAGCGCTTCGACACATGGCGCACCTGCAAAAAGGGCTCTTCATCCATAACGGGCACCTTATTCATTGCGCCCCTCCTCTCGCCTTTGCTGGCAGTACGCCGTGTCGTTGCACTGGTAATATGTTTCGCCCGTTTCCTCGTCCACCAATTCGTCCAGGTACACATCGGTGGCACCGCACAGGCGACAGCTCTCCCCCTCAAAGCTCTCTACCGCAAAGGGGTAATCTTCGAAATCGAGCGGATGAACATGGGTAAAAGGCGGGACGGCATAGATCTTCTTTTCACGACCCGCACCCAAAAGCGTCAGGTTCTGAGCCATGTTAAGCCTCATCGTGTCGAAGCGGGGAATGGGCGAAGGGGCCATTACATAGCGCCCTTCCACCAAACACGGGTGGTCTGCGTTGGTGACGGTATGCCCATAGCGCACGATCTGGTCAAACAGCCCCAGCCACGCCCCGGTGTAGTCTGCCTCGGCATGAAGCACGCGCGTTTTTGCCTCGCTTGGCTCGAAATTTCGCAGGGGCTCGGGCATCGGAACCTGCAGAACAAGTATCTGATCTGCCGAAAGCGGCTGTTCCGGGATGCGATGGCGGGATTGGACAAGGGTTGCATGCTGCGTTTTCTCGGTGACCTCAACATCAGTGGTTTCGACCACGAGCTTCTTTATGTTCACCGCATTCACGCTGTCATCGGCGCCTTGATCGATCGCCTTCAGCACGTCGCCCTGACCAATAAGCGCCAACGTTATCTGCAAGCCGCCCGTGCCCCAACCTCGGCCAATAGGCATTTCGCGCGAAGCGAAGGGAATCTGATGGCCCGGAATGGAAACACCCTTGATAATGGCGCGGCGAATCTCGCGCTTCGACGCCTCATCGAAAAAGGCAAAGTTATAGAGCTGGCACATTACTGCCCATCCCCCTTCACGGTTGAGCGCACACTGGAAAGCTTTGATTGGAACGTTACGTAGTGCGGCAACTTCAAATGAGAAACGAAGCCGGTAGCCTCAACGCCGTCCACGTGGTATAAAACGAATTCCTCGTCCTGCGTTGGGTAGCGCTTGTCGCCCTGTTCAAGGCAGAAATCAAGAACGCTCATCGCAATTGCCTTCGTCTCTTGACGCCCCATCACCATGCCGTACCCCACCTTGAAGCCCATCTGCGACTTGCCTTCCCTGGAGCGATCCACCGCAAACACGCTTTCCACTTCCGTCACAGGAATGTTGCCCAGGTAGTAGGCGTCGTCTTCGCTGGCATCATCAGCCAAAGGGTGGTCTACCAGCACTTCAACCGAACCGCAGCGCAATTCTCCCACCGTAGGGTGCGAAGGGCCAAAGCCCCTAATGGCCGCATACCCTAAGGTAGTTACGCCCTGGGTCATGCCGCGGGCCAACGTCTGCAAACGCGCAGACCGTGGCGCAGGAAACACCAGCGGCTCCATGGTCACGTCAACAGGAGCCTCGTTGTTTTCGGCGCATTCATCGATCAAGCCTTCTTCGCGCAGATAGCCCAGCACCTTCGGCTTATGCTTCAGCTTCGCCGCAGCAGCACGATGTTCCTCGCGCTCCTCTTCGCTGAGCGCCGCCCATTCCGCATCCAGCTCATCGTCGTAAGCACGGCGCACCTTCGCCGCATCTTCGTCGGTCTCGTGCTCCAAATCGAAGCGAATCAAGCGGTGGGAATAATCGCGCGTTGCCCCCAGCAGCTGACCTCCAAGAACATCCTTGAAAGCCGCCGAGATACGACGCTCAACCGCCATGTTTTCGCCCTTGATCTCGCGCGAGACATACGGGCGTTCAAGCGTCGAGCGAAACGCGCGCAGCAGAAACACCGCCTCTTCGGGCGAGCCCTGTGCCTGCTTCAATGCCACTGCAGCAAGGCGAGGCGCGTAGAGAGAGGCTTCGCCCATCACCTGTTCCACAAGACCGGGAAACGCATCTTCCACCGCGTCGGCAGAAACGCCATCCGAGCCTTCAACGCGCTCGCGCTCAAGGAGCTTAAGGCTTTCTTCGATGGCAAGGCCGCCGCCACGTACTGCAACGTACCCCATTACGCCACCTCCCCTTTTCTTCCGCCCAAGCAGGTGAACGTATTTTCGATGCGGGTGGTACGAGGAAGCGCCGCCACGTTGCCCTCGCCGTCAACAAGCAAGATCTCGATGCCGCAGGGGTACTCATCGGCCCGCTCCGCGCGAGCATGCGCCCATTCCGCTTGGCTTACATACAGTTCGGCGGTCTTTTCGATGCCAGGCCCCGAAAGCTCAAAGCACGTTAAGTCCTTGGCGGGAGCTGTGGAGATGGAATCGACCAGCAAAACAACCGTGGCGCCCCTTTCCGGTTCCTCAAGCGTGCCCGGCTTTGCCTGGGCAATCGCTTCAGCATGAACCGCGTCGCTTGCCACGGGGGCCAACACGAAATCGGCCCCTTGCGCGTGAGCCTGCTTTGCGTGGGTTTGCACGGTCAGCCAACGAGCAACATCCTGCGATGCGGGCCCAGCCGAGCAAAAGGTCACCGCCTGATCAACAAAAAGGCGCACCGCTGTTTCAAAACAGCCCGGCACTGGCGCAGTCTCGCCGCTTTTCGGAAAAGCATCAACCTGCCCAACGGTGCCAGGGCGAGCAAAGACTTCCAGCACCTGCCGAAACGCGCGCTGGGCCACATGGGTTTCTATATTATTCGCAATCATCCTTAAACTTCCATCGTCGAAAAATCCACCTGGGTACGGAGCAACGCCTCCGCGCGCTTTTGCTCCGCTTCAGCCAAACGCTGCCGCTCTTCCTCGAGCATCTCTTCCCAAGCCAGCAGTAAAATCTCGTTGCCGCCTACGGCATACACCGCATCGACAATCGCCAAATCACAGGCTTTCTTGCGGTCCTCTCCCAGCACCATGCCGTAGCCATGGGCGCCACCGATGCGAACTGCGCACGAGGTCATAAGCGCTTCGCCCAGATAAAACAGGCTGCACTGAGCTCCCTCGCGCACCTTCAGCATCACCAGCTCCTCTGTGGGTTCCCTCACCATCGCAACGGCATAAAGCTGTTCCGCTTCGCACGCCATACGGGAAAGGACCTTGCGACTGCCTTCCACCAAAATGCGTGTACGTTCTTTTCTGTTCATCTTTTCTCCTAGTTCTGCACGATGAAGCGCTTGCGCAATTGAGTCGAAAGAAGCTCCAGCGCAACGGCAACCGCGAAGCAGAAGTACACGATTAGGCCCACTTCATGGATGTCGTAATAGAAGCTGCCCGCCAAAAATAGCTGATAGCCGATGCCACCCGCGCCCGCAACGGCGCCCACGGCAACAGCGTTGACGAAGTTGATTTCGAAGCGAATGAATGTCCAGGAAAGAATCTCAGACAGCTTTTCGGGTACAACAGCGGAAAACACCACCTGCCACCATGAAGCGCCCGAGGCGCGCAGGGCTTCCACCACGCCGGGGTCAACCTCTTCGAAACTTTCTGAATAAGCCTTAGTCAGGTACGCAATGCCGTGGAACAAGAGGCCCGCCACCGCTGCTTCGGGGCCTAGCCCGATAGCAACCGTGAAGATAAGCACCCATAAGATGGTGGGAACGGCGCGGAACAGCGACATAACCGCCTTGATGGCGTTCGAAGCCACGCGGTTCGACAGGTTCATGGCCGCGCAAAGTCCCAAAACGAAAGCGATAACCGCACCCAGCACCGTGGTGAGCGTTGCAAGAGCTAATGAAACGAAGAGGCCGTCCACTAAATCGGGAAGGGTGAAATGCCCGCCGAGTCCTGGCTGCGTAAGCATGGTTGCAGAGTCGCCCAGAGCATTTGACGTTGCCTCCAAAAGAGGTGTGTCGCCGTAATCCATCAGCACGAAGGTCAACACCGTTACCGCTGCCAGTAAGCCCAGCGTTGCCCCAAGCACCGCATTCGACTTGTTCATGCAGCGCGTCTTAATCTTGCCGGTTCGCGAAACGCGCGCTCCGGCGCAAGCCGCGCCTTCACAAGCCTTGCCCTGATGATCTACAGGCTGGTAAGCTGCGCCTTCTTTAGCAAACTGACTCATAGGATGCGCCTCCTTACATAGTTGGAAACGCTTTCGCAGCAGATAACAACCACCACGATCAGCAGAATCACCAAGCCCGCCACGTCATAGCGGAAGCTCTTGTAAAACAGGTTGAACACGAACCCGATGCCCGTACCGGTAAGGATGCCCACCAGAGTGGCGTCACGAATGTTGGTCTCCACCATGTACAGCATCCAGCTCACTACTGAAGTGACCGAAAGGGGAATTACTCCCTGCGCCACAACCTGCAAATAGCTCGCGCCCGTGGCCCGAAGCGCCTCGATGGTACCCGAGCTTATTTCGTCGATGCTTTCCAAAAAGCAACGGGTCAGGTAACCGAAGCTGCCTAGGAACAGCGCCAGAAAGCCGGTGAACTCGCTTTGATGGAACGAGAACAAAAGGATAAAAGCCCAGGCAACAACGGGAATGTTACGGAACAGCGATGCGATACCGCGCGCCAAAACCTGCGCCACGCCGCCGAGTCCCACCGAACGCGACCCAAGCACCGCAACCACATAGGCAAGCAGCGCCGCCGTGGTGCTGGCAGCAATCGAGTCGAGCACCGTGGAAAGAAGCGCAGGCATAATCTGCGGCAATTTTTCAAGTGATGCGGCACTTGGCAAGAAGTTCACCGCCATCCAGGCAAGACCACCAGGGATATCGGCTGCCGCCTCCATAAAGTCGAAATCGACATACGCACCGGAAAGCGCGTTGATGGCAAGAAAGCCCGCCACCAACCCCACAATGCACAGCGTTCGCTTCCGAAAGAACCAACGAGCGGTATAGGCCTCCGCTGCCGCCCTGGTTTCATTGCCGGCGAAAACCGCCGAGCGGCCTTCGTCGGAGGCTGTTGCCTTCGCAAACTTGATGGTCATGCGCCCACCTCAACATGAGGAGCGTCGTCAGTCCGCAACTGCGGCTTGCCAGCATGCGCCCGTGCAACGGGCTTCGCCTCTCCAGCCATCTCGGCATTCGCTCGTGTGACAGCCTTTGCCTCTTCGATCACCGCAGCCACGGCCACCCGATCGAGCTCGGCGGCATCTACCGCAGCTGCACCTTGCCTTTCTGCGCCGGTTCCTCGCCCCGCCGCGCCCGCGGCCGCCTCGAGTGCTCCGCCAGCACTTCCCGCGTCCGCGCCAGCACTTCTCGCACCCGCGCCAGCCGCTCCGGCGACAGGCATGCAAGCGCCCGCCACTCGTGAGCCTCTCGCATCCGCGCCCCTCGCGCCTGCGTTTTCTTCCTCCACGCCATGCGCACCCTCGTGCACGTACGGCGTGCCGTAAATGTCGGAAATGATTTTCGCATCCAGCTCATCAGGCGTACCATCGAACACCTTGACGCCCTTCTTCAGCGCAACGATGCGGTCGGAATACTCGATGGCGTAGTCAACCTGGTGCAAATTCACCAGGCATGCAACGCCCAACTCATCGGACACCCAACGAAGCATTTCCATCGTCACGCGTGAAGACTTCGGGTCAAGGCTCGCAATAGGTTCGTCGCACAGCATCAAGAGCGGATCCTGCACCAGCGCACGCGCAATGCCCACTCGTTGCTGCTGTCCGCCGGAAAGCTGGTCGGCGCGCTGATAAGCAAATTCAGCAAGGCCCATTTTGTCCAGCAGCTCGAACGCGCTACGCTTGTCTTCTTCACTGTATAAACCGAAGATGCCACGAAAGTCCGACAAGTACCCCAAACGCCCCTGCAAAACGTTTTCGATTGCGGTGGCTCGATGCACCAAGTTGTAATGCTGAAAGATCATCCCGATATCGCGACGGACCTTGCGCATCTGACGCTTGTTCATGCAGGTGATCTCGCGCCCGTCAAATTCGATACTTCCCTCCGAAACATCGATAAGGCGATTGATGCAGCGTAAGAATGTGGATTTGCCTGCTCCCGAAGGCCCGATAACCGTGACGAATTCGCCACGACCAAGGGAAAGCGACACATCGTGTAGCGCTTTCCCCTTGCCGTCGTAGCTTTTCGTCAGGTGCTCAACGGTCAGCAGTTCCTGACGTTGCTCCATGCTTTATGCACCAAGCTCGCGAATTGGGTTGTACCATGCATCATCGCAGGCAACGAAGCAGGTCTTATCGGAGTCCTTGTCAAAGATCGCTTTGGCGTTCTCGTCGTCAGGATCGGCAAAGATTTCCTTATTGGATGCGGTTTCAGCAGAGCAGAATGCCTCGGTGATCTTCTTCTGCTCATCATCGGAAAGCTTATCGGTGTTGTAGCAGAACGGTGCGTTCAGCACAGGAGTGATGCCGATGATGGTGAATTCCTTGCCACGAACCGAGTCAAATGGTGCAACTGCATCATCCTTTACCTTGTATACGGCGCCGGGAGCATTTGCGCTGCCAGATACCAGGTCGAGGTACATGTCTACGTCAACGTCGTCGAATGCAGCAGCATCAGACTGACCAGAAAGCAGGTTTACCGCAGAGCCCTGGTGGGAATCGCCGAACATTACCTTGCTGAAGAACGTGCCGTCCTGCAGAAGGTCGTCGGAAGACTCAACACCGCACTTCTTCATAATGGCACTAGAGGGGACCTTGAAACCCGAAGTGGACGTTGCGGATACGAACGAGAACTTCTTGCCTTTGAGCTTGTCAAGGGAATAGCCGTCGCCGTCCTTGTAGTTGTCGGCCTGATCAACGGGGACGCAAATGCGGCTGTAGTAGCAAGCGCCGTCGAGCGTTCCGTTTTCATCGCTGTTAGTGAAAGCAGCCTGAACAGCGCCGTTCTTTGAATTTGCCTGGACGTAGCCCTCAGCACCAAGCAGCGCCATCTGAGCAGAACCGGAAGAAATCGCCTCGATGGCTACGTTGTAATCGGTGGTAGTCATCAGCTCAACGTCGCGGCCGGTTGCTTCCTTGATCACATCGCCGATAGCCTCGCGAGACTGGGTAAGGTCGGCAGACGAATTATCAGGCAGCCAAACCATCGTGATGGGGTCGCTCGACTCCTTTTGATTGCTCTGTGATGAGCACCCCGTAGCGAACAGCAAAGCGCTTGCGGCCATCACCAAAGCCAAAAACACCATTCCAACGCGCTTTGCGTTCCAAACTTTTTGTTCCATTCGGTTCTTCCTCTTTCCTCTTCTTCTTTCGAACCAGCCCGTCGCCTATGAGTACGCGTAGACGACGGGCACGGCGCTAGTATTGCGCCATCGAAGAGGAAATCTGGAGCTGAAAATCGAGTTCTCAAACCGTTTTAACGTCAGAGCTGCAAATGAAAAATTCACCTGAACCGTTGTTAATTCAGAAGTTACACCCGAACGCGTTTTTAACGTTTTAGATACCGGGAATATAAGGACAGGTACCAGATTCCACTTATGCCATAACGAACAAAAGCAGGGCCCCACTTGCGAACTACATCGTAAGCGGGGCCCTGCTCGTTGGGCAGGAATCTGGTACCTGTCCTTTTCTCCCGCCCTACTCGTAGAAGTCGGCGGCATCCTCAAGCAGCTCAATGATGTTGATGCTTTGCGGGCACATGTCCTCGCAGGTACCGCATTGAATGCAGGCGGAAGCGCGACCGTCGCGGGTTTGCCAGGCGTACTGGCTCTTCGCAAATTCGCGGTTCTCGGTCATCTTTTCCAAGTTCAGCAAACCCAAGGCTTCGGGAATCTTCACGCCAACAGGGCAGTCTTTCACGCAATAGCGGCAGTTGGTGCAAGGGATCAACCCCACGCTCTTCAGAGCATCAACCGCATCGCCCAGCGCCTTTTCTTCGAAGACGGATAAGGGTTCGTTCGCCTTCCATTCGCGCACGTTTTCCTGAATCTGCTCCAACGTCGATACGCCCGAGAGCACACTGATAACATTGGGCAGGTTGTAGCAGAATCGATATGCCCACGAAACCACGCTCTTGTCGGGGTCGGCCGATTTCAGCACGCTTGCGCCACGTTCCGGCAAGTCCGCCAAGCGACCACCGCGAGCAGGTTCCATAATCACCACGGATACACCGTGCTTTTGCGCAACTTCCATGCATTTGCGCGATTCCACCACAGGATCTTCCCAGTCGAGGTAATTCACCTGCAACTGGACAAAATCCATATCGGGATGATCGGCGAGTAACTTGTCCAACGTTTCGGCGTTGTCATGCATCGAGAAACCCAGGTGCTCGATAACGCCTTCGGCTTTCTTCTGTGCGGCCCATTCCCACATTCCGTACTCATCGAATTTCGCCGTGCGCGCACCGCCCATGTTATGCAGCAGGTAGAAATCGATGTAGTCAGTGCCCAGGCGTTTGAGCGAAGTATCCAAACATGCTTTAGCGTCTTCTGCGGTAGGCTGAGCCCAAGCCAAGCACTTGGTTGCAATGGTGAACGAATCGCGCGGATAGCGCTCCACCAGCGCCTTGCGCATAGCAACTTCTGATTCGCCTTCGTGGTAGACATAGGCAGTATCAAAGTACGTGCCGCCAGCCTCTATGAACGCATCGACCATCTTCTTCAAGTGCTCGATGTCGATGCTCTTATGATCCTTGGGGTCAGTAAGGGGCAAACGCATGCAGCCAAAACCCAACTTAGGGTATCCAAAAGATTGCTCATAGGGGGGCTCCTTGCCTGTTCTTCTACAAATTCTCTGCGCCCATTGTAGCGGAAAACCAACTTTAGTAACGTGGCGTTACTTATTTTAAGAGAAAGCAATAACACGACACGATACACGAGCAAGCGCCCAAACCCGCGGCACCGCCCGTGTTTCGCAACGCCGCGCTCGGGCCACATCACGACGCCACGCCCAAACAGTTCCCTAGCGCGGCAGTGGGGCAACATCACGATGCCGCACCTGGGCAACACCTTGGCGCGGTACCCGGACAGCACCCAAGCGCCGCGGCCAAGCAATACCCTGGCGCTGCATCGAGTCAACCCTGCCCCGCGCCAGATCCACCCCCGCTCCGCATCGGGCCCACAACGACCCAACGCCGTATCAGGTTCAACCCCCGTTCCGCATCGAGCCCATAACATCCCAGCACTGCCTCGGGGGCCCTCCCAGGAACCCAGAAACAAAAAATCGGTCCGAATTGCAACTTTTTTGCGATTGGCAATTGTTGCGAGCTCCCAATCGCGAATCGCGGCACAAAAACGCAGCAAAAATGGCATATTTCAAGCCTGAAGGAACCGAGAAGAGCCCCTAATCGCAAAAAAGTTGCAAAGATACCGAGTTTTTTGTTTTTTGCAATGGGTCCGATCGCTGCAACAGGGCAAATCCCGCGAAAATGCGCAGAGCATCATGACCAGCAATCCAAAATCAGAAACAAGAAAGGCGCCCGCCATGCGGACGCCTCAAGAAAAACCAATTCGGCTGAAATCTACGCTTCCTTGGCACCATACTGCTCGTAATAAGCATCGAGTGCAGCCTTCAACGTATCGTCGATCACCACTTCGCCCTGAACTTCGTGGTTGTACAGGAGCTCGGTAACTTCAGCCATGCTTACGATGGAAGCTACAGGGAAGCCATACTTTTCCTGGACTTCCTTCTGCGCAGTCTTCACGCCGCCCTTGCCAACTTCCATACGGTTCAGGGAGACAATCAGACCCTTAACCTCAACATCAGCGGCACCCTTCAGAATGGGGTAGGTTTCATCGATGGACTTGCCCGACGTGGTAACGTCTTCAACCATGATCACGCGGTCGCCGTCATGAAGCTCAGCGCCCAGCAGGTTGCCGGCATCGGCGCCGTGGTCCTTCACTTCCTTGCGGTTGCAGCAGTACTTAACTTCCTTGCCGTACAGCTCCTCCAAAGCAATGGCGGTAACGACGGCCAGCGGAATGCCCTTGTAGGCAGGGCCGAATACCATATCGAAATCCAGGCCGAAGTTGTCATGAATAGCGCGAGCGTAGTATTCGCCCAGGCGCTTCAACTGACCACCCGTAACGTAGGCGCCGGCATTCATGAAGAAGGGAGATTTGCGCCCGCTCTTAAGCGTGAATTCGCCGAACTTGAGCACATGGCTTTCCACCATGAACTCGATGAATTCTTTCTTATATGCCTCCATGAGCGCACTCCTTCTCTAGTGAAACTACTATTTTCATTCTACAAAAGCCTGGGGCAAAGCCCCTGCGGCTACTCGCGGTAAAAGCCGTTCATCGCCTTGTACACGTCGATCTCCCACTGGCGGCGGTGGCTCTTGGCAACCGTGTCCAGGATCAGGCCCGTCACGAAGGAGAGGGCGCCGCAGCCGGCGAGCGCCAGGCTGCCCAGCATCGTGGGGATGCGGGGCACCAGGCCGGTGGCCGCGTACTCGGCGACGACGGGGATGCCCGCCACCACGGCCAGCACCAGCAGGATCAGGGCCAGCCAGCCGAAGAACGCCAGCGGACGGTAGTCCTTGAACAGGCTCGTGATGGCACGCAGCACCTTCGCGCCGTCGCCGAAGGTGGACAGCTTCGAGTAGCTGCCCTCGGGGCGGTCGCGGTAGTCGATCGGCACGTCCTCGATGCGCCAGCGCTTGTCCACCGCGTGGATGGAGATCTCCGTCTCGATCTGGAAGCCCTCAGAGAGCACCGGCATGGTCTTCACGAACACGCGGTTGAACGCGCGGTAGCCCGTCATGACGTCGTCGAAGGCGAAGCCGTAGATCTTCTTGATCAGCCAGCGCACCAGGTCGTTGCCGAAGCCGTGGAACGCGCGGTCGTTCTCCTCGCCGTAGGAGCCGTTGGACAGGCGGTCGCCCACCGTCATGTCGGCGCGGTCGGCGCGCAGCGGCTCCAGGAGCGCCGGCGCTGCCTCGGCGGGGTAGGTGTCGTCGCCGTCGACCATCAGGTAGTAGTCGGCGTCGATGTCGCGGAACATGGAGCGGACGACGTTGCCCTTGCCCTGGCGCCCCTCGAACTTCACGATGGCGCCGTGCTCGCGGGCGATGTCGGCCGTGCCGTCCTTGGAGTTGTTGTCGTAGACGTAGATGTCGGCGTCAGGCAGGACGCGCTTGAAGTCGTCCACCACCTTGCCGATGGTCACGGCTTCGTTGTAGCAGGGTATGAGTACTGCGACCTTGTCTGCCATTGGGCTCCCTTTCAAACAAGCAAACAGCAAGCGCAAAAGCGCGAAATGTATCAATTGCCGACTATGCACCTACGGCGCATACCGCCCGATACCCCTCAGAGCAGCAGTCGAAGCGCATAGCCATAAGCCATATTAGTTTACTCGCTTTTTACGTTGAAAGAAACGACGCACGGAAAATGGGCACAGGTGGGAATCTGGCACCTGTCCCTATTTTCCCATTCGGTTAGTTATGCGTACGATGATCGCGGTAATTGGCCAGATACGTTGCGAATTCAGCCGAGGTGTCAGAGTTGCCAGAACGCCACATTTTGTGGTCGATGATGGTGCTTTCGCTGCCGTAATACGCATCGATGTAGGCAATAAGCCCGTCAATCGCTTCAAGCTGCGCTTCGGGATAGGCGCCCTGCCCGCCCACATGCACTATTTCGATGCCAATAGAATACGAATTCATACCGTAATCGGTAATACTCTTCGAAGGAGCTTTGGTGGTCCCCTTTTTGTCGTCGCGTCCATCTTCCGGCACGCCATACTCGCTGTTGTGACCTGCGTCGCCATAGCCGGCATGATGGGCAATGGCATCCATCGGCACACATTGCACGATAGATCCGTCTTTATTCACGATGAACTGCGAGGCCACTTTGTTGCCACTGCTCTCCCATGAATTAACGATAGAAGCCGCGCTGCTATCCACTTCGGTGTCATGTAGCACGATGTACTTCTGATAGCTGGCCCCTTTTTCGCCGTGGTTGAAGTCGGGACGATAGTCTTCCGTTATATCCAGCTTCGCGCGCAACTCACTTGCCGTCGGCTTAGCTTCCTCCGCAGAAGAAACGCCCCCTTCGGCTCCTTCGCCACTTTGGGCACCGCCATCCGAAGAAACGCCCGCATCATTCACCTTGAGCTGAGAGTGGTCGGGCTGTTGCTGCGGAGCTGCGCAACCCGCCAACGTGCACGCCAAAGCAGCGGCGGCAAGTATCCCTATCAGTCTCATACGTTTTCCTTTCAACCGAACGGCGTGCCCAACACAGCGGCGCCAACGTTCTCGCTAGGCACAAATCACAGCGAGCCTGGCCAGCTGCCCTTTCCGGCAACCATACCAGGCTCGCAACATATCAATGCAAGAAAATGGAGATCAATCCTATTTTCTCAGGTCAACGCCAAGTTCAGCATCCACCAAATCAAATGCCGCGTCGATGGCCTTGTCCATATCGTAGTACTTGTATCCACCCAAACGGCCAGCGAATACCACGTTGCCTTCCTGCTTGGCAAGCTCAACGTACTGCTCGTACAGGGCGCTGTTGCGATCGTCGTTCAGAGGATAGTACGGCTCATCGCCGCGCTCCCAGTTTGCGGGATACTCGCGCGTAATGATGGTGGTTGGCTGAGTGCCGTACTCGAAGTGCTTGTGCTCGATAATGCGCGTGAAGGGCACCTCGCGCTCGGTGTAGTTAACCACCGCGTTGCCCTGCCAATTCTCGCATTCAATACGCTCGGACTCGAAGCGCAAAGAACGATACTCCAGCGCGCCAAGCTGATAATCAAAGTAAGCATCGATGGTGCCACAGTAGATAACGCGGTCGGCAATACCTTCGTTTTCAGCAACGAACTCACGATATTCGGTATTCAGCAAAATTTCCGTATCGCCGAACATGCGCTCAACCATAGCAGTGTAGCCGCCCATGGGGATGCCCTGCCAACGGTCGTTGAAGTAGTTGTTGTCATAGATGAAGCGAACGGGCAGGCGCTTGATGATGGAAGCGGGCAGCTCGGTGCAGCTCTTGCCCCACTGCTTTTCGGTGTAGCCCTTGATCAGCTTCTCGAATACATCCTTGCCGATAAGCGAAAGCGCCTGTTCCTCGAGATTAGAGGGCTCGCCTTCGCCAATCTGCTCGGCTGCTTCCTGCTTCTGGCGCTCAATGATTTCCTTCGCTTCAGCGGGGGTCTTGATTCCCCACATCTTCGAGAAGGTGTTCATGTTGAACGGCAAGTTGTACAGCTCGTCCTTGTAGCTGGCAACAGGGCAGTTCACATAGTTGTTGAACTCGGCAAACTGATTTACGTAATCCCAAACGGGACGAAGCGACGTATGGAAGATATGGGCACCGTACTTATGCACGTTGATGCCATCGATTTCTTCCGTGTAGATGTTGCCTGCAATGTGATCGCGGCGGTCGATGACCAAGCAGGTCTTGCCGATCTTGGCGGCTTCATGAGCAAAAACGGCGCTCGTGATGCCAGCGCCAACGATAAGGAAATCGTAATGGTTGCGCTGCATGCCATGCCTTTCTGTGTGTAACGTTTCAGCCAGCAAGCTGCCGGCCGCTCTAGCGTGTTTAGAATGCACCGCGCGGGCGCACTGCTTCTTATTCTAGACGATGCTGCTCTACTATCGAAACTCGGACCCAATAAAAAACGCCCACAAGGACGTTAACGAGCTTTGGGGTATGCACCAGTAGAGTCAGCGAGTAAGATTCTGGCGAGTGAGGGGAGATTGAAAAGCCCATAGGGCTGGCCTTTGCGCCGCCCTATGGGCTTTGAAATTTCCCTGTGCCCAGAATCCCGCGCAGCATCGTCGCGTCTCAGGAGCATGTTGCGCTGATCGTAGATCAGCGCAACCGACTAATCCTGCTTTACAACAAGAACGTCGCAGCGAAGGTTCCTGATCAGATAAGTGGAAACGCTGCCAACGAATACGTAGGTGATGTTCGAAAGACCGCGCTCACCGCAGATAACCAGCTCGGGCTCGAACGGCTTGATCATCAGGTTATGGATGGTTTCCTGAATGCGACCAACCTTAACGACAACCTCTACGGAAGGGATGTCCGGATCTTCCTCGGCTGACTTCAGCGTATCGCCCAAGGAATCGACCAAACGGTTGCGAACCGTTTCAGCAAGCTCTTTGTAGTCGGTGCCCGTCAAAGAATCAGGAACCGAATCTACTACATGGCCGAACATCAATTCTGCATGGTTGAGCTTCGCAATCTGAATTGCGCGCTCGGCTACTTCCTGCTGAGTGCTGCCGCCATCGAGTGCTGCAAATACGCGCCTGTACTGCTTCATAGCTCTCGCCCCTCTTTCTCCTTCGCCATACGGCAAAGGCCCCAGTATCGAAGCGCCCCTGCGCCTCGCTTATTATCTTTCTTTATTCTAGCAGGATACCCAAGCAAAAACGTCACAATGCTGTAACACGTTCATTCCTTCTTCCCCAAAGAAACCCCAAATGATGAGGGGATTGTGAATGGTTGCCTCTGCGAAAGCCATGCCTGTCACGAAGCTGTTCCGGCACTCCCTCCCGAACCTGCATTGGCCACTCTTGGCTTAACTCCAGCTAAAGCACGGGCGTTCTGCATTGCCTCCAAATATGCTTGAGCATCGCCTGGATCGTCATCGATAGACTCATCGCCCAAATCAACCTCGCGAGGAACGCGACGATACAGGATGTCGTACATAACCGGCACCACATACAGCGTCATGAACGTGGCGTACAGCAAGCCGCCCACAACCACAACCGCCATGCCGCGCTGCATCGACGATCCCACCGCATCGCTGAACACCATCGGCAACATAGCGAAGATGGTGGTAATTGCCGTCATCATGATGGGGCGCATACGGGTACGTCCCGCAGCCACCAGGGCATCGTGCTTCGACAGGCCACCACGGCGCAGCTGGTTCACATAGTCAACGAACACGATGCCGTTATTCACAACCGTGCCCATAAGCACCGCGAAGCCCAGCAGTGAAAGCATGCTCAGCTGTTCGCCGGCTGCCACCAAACCGAACAAACCGCCGGTAAAGGCAAGGGGGACAGTCAAGATCACGATGAAAGGAGAAAGCAAGCTCTGGAACTGCGCCACCATAACAAGGTAGATCAGCACAAAGCCCAAAATCAGAAGCAGCATCATTTGAGAAAGCATTGTGTTGATGTTTTCCAGTTCGCCACTGGTTTGAATGGTGTAGCCCTCGGGCAGCTGATAATCCTTGAGCTTGGTCTGCAGATCGCGCGCAAGCAAAGCATTGTTGTAACCATCTTCGACATCGGCCGTCACCGTAATAGCACGGGTTGAGTTCACATGAATCATCGTGGGAGAGGCAACTCCCTGCTCAACCGTAGCGAACTCGCGAAGCTTGTGCGTGGTGGTATCGCCCGTCTGCTGATTGGTTATCTCAATCTCGGTATCAAGAAGATTGTCTGCCGTAACAGGGTTAGTCTTATCCACTACAGACACATTCATCTTGCTGCCATCGAGCGTCATGGAAGGCGCATCGGCGCTTTCGGAAAGCTTTTTCGCCAAATCGCTATACAACTGAGCAACCGTATAGCCGTCCTTGGTAAGCTTGTCGCGATCGACAACCAGGTGAAGCTCGGTCGCAGCATCTTCCATGCCGTTTTCGATTTCGGTATAGCCCTCCACCTGGCCAACGATCCCCATCACATCTTCGCTGATACGAACCAGCTCATCCTGATCGGGACCTTGGATCCTCAGCGAAAGCCCACTGCCGGTCATAGAGCTCATCGCCTCGGAAGAAGAAGCATCGGTAATCACTTCGCAGTTCAGGCCAGAAGTACGCTGCTGCAGCTGATCCAAAATCGAAAGCACCTGGCCTTCGGTGGTCACTGAACTGTCGGTCTGTACGTAGAACGTGAACACCTGGTGGAACTTGTCGCTGCTGCTACTGCTGGAAATATCACTCGCAACCATCGAAGTCGAAGACGTTCCGTCCATAGCGCCAACGAATTTCACTCCGTCGATGCCCATGGCTTCGTCCATAACCTTATCCGCCGTAGCGTACGCCGTCTCCTTGTCGGTATCTTCAGGCATGGTCACTGTCACCGTTGCCGTTTTCGAGGTCATGGTGGGGATCATAGTGATACCCATGTTCACCACACCAATCACTGCAACAACCAAAAGCACTACCGACACCACAAGAGGCAACGCCTTATGACGCAAGAAGAATGCCAGCGAATGAGCATATTTCGTCTGCAGCGTCTCAAACCAATTGTTGCGGCGAGGAATATAGTTCTTGAACAGGAACGAAGAGGCAGCGGGAACCATGGTCAACGCGATAAGCAGCGACGCAGTAAGCACGTAGGTAATGGTCAGCGCGAAGGGCAGCATCAGCTGGTTCACCATGCCCGTAGTAAACACGATGGGCAAGAATACGCAAATGGTAGTAAGCGTGGAAGCAATTACCGCGCCCGAGATCTGCTTCGCGCCCTGAACGGCTGCGCGAGCAGGCGGAATGCCGCGGCTGCGCAGGCGATAGATATTCTCCAGCACAACAATCGAATTATCTACCAGCATGCCAATAGCGATGGAAATACCGCCAAGCGACATAATGTTCAGCGAGATGCCCGAGAAGTACATCACCACCAAGGCGCAGAGCACTGAGAAGGGAATGCTGAAAGCCATGATGAGCGTGGGGCGCCAATCGCGAAGGAAAACGATGAGCACCACCACGGCAAGAAGCGCGCCCAAAAGCAGCGACTGCAAAATAGAGTTGATGTACAGCGCAATGAAAGACCCCTGGTCGCTCACCACGGTTAGATGCAAGCCGGGATTGGCCTGCTCAATTTTGGTAAGCGCTGCTCGGGTATCTGCAGAAACTTCGCTCGTAGAAGCAGTGGAATTCTTGAACACCGAAAGCAATACGCCATCTTTGGCGTTGATACGCATGTACTGATCTCCGACATTGTCAACTTCGGTGATGTCGGCAACATCGGCAAGGCGGATTTCACCCACCCCATCGATGTCGGCGAGCAAAAGCGAACGCAGGTCGGAAATGGAAGAGATGTTGTCGCCCACACGCAACAGCCACTGATCATCCGAGCCGCTATCAAGATAGCCAGCAGGCATCGAAAAATCCTGGGCTTTAATAATGCCTGCTAGCGTTTCCTTGTCCACCAAGGCATTGACATTCGCCTTGGAAAGAGCCTCTTCACGCGAGCTTTCGTACTGAGAACGGGCATCCGTCAGCTGTTGTTTGTTGGAGTCGATGGTCTGTTGGGCGCTGGCAAGCTGAGCGCTGGCGCTGCCGAACTGCGTTGCTGCGGTAATAGAGCCCGATTGCACTTCGGCAAGCTGCTTTTGGTAGGCTTCAAGTTCTCCCGTTACCGTTTGCGCCTTCTGCACAAGCTGCCCAATTTTCGCCTGAACCTGGGGGTTTGCGCCGCTAGGATCGACGGCCTTCAGCGCTCCGATCCCCGCCTGCAGCGAAGTGATCTCGCTGGTTTTCCCGGAAATTGCCAGCGTTAAGCCAGAGCTTGCCTGACCAAGCTGATCGCTTGTTTCCTGCTGCTTCTGCTCGAGCGCTTCTTTCTGGCTGTTTAGCTGGCTCTCCGCTTCAGCCAGCTTCGCCTCACCTTCATCGATGTTTTTCTTGGCATCGTAAAGCTGGGAATTGACGCTGGCCAGCAGCTTGTTGTTGATGTCTTCAATCTTGCTGTCGGAAAGGCGCACCTCTACCGATTTTTCCGCCGCCCCAACCGTAGAAACGTCGGCAACACCGTCAATGCGCTCCAATTCAGGAACAGCTTTGTCTTTCACCAACGAAGTGGTGTCGAAAATATCATGGTCGTCGTAGGATGCGGCAACATACAAGGTTGCCATCATATCCATGCTGATTTCCATGTAGTTAGGGCTGCCAGCGGTTTCAGGCAGCTGGGAAGAAACCTCGTTTACCGCAGACGAGGCCTTCACCATGGCGGAATCCATATCGCTTCCGTCCTCGAACTCGAGGAATATCATGGAATAGTTATCAGCACTTTGGCTTTGGACGGAGGAAACACCGCTTACTTTCGAAAGCGAGCCTTCCAATACATCGGTAACTTCGGATTCCACCTTTTCAGCGCTAGCGCCAGGGTCGGTGGTGATAACCGCCAGATAGGGCAAATCCATATCGGGCAGCAAGTCGGTCTTCATCTTGGTAAGCGAAACACCACCCAGAATCAGGATGATGATCACCGCAACCGTAACGATATATGGCTTCTTTACGCTAAAGCGGCTAAGCACAGCAACTCCCTTAATAGTGCAGTTGAGGTAGGTTTCGGGCGAGTGCCAAAGAGAGCCTATTGACTCCCGTATGTTTTATTTAGTAAACATTGTGATTTTATGCCGCATCACCACAGATATCGGCCACGAATCCGCGAAGAAAGCCCCATACACGCCGATTCCACACTATGCAACGAAAAGTCGAACGATCTGCCCTGATTGCTGAAACGGCAAAGTAGGAATATAGGGGACAGGTACCGTTTCCCGCTTCAGCTTTGAGGCGCCGCCCGCACTAATCGCATGGAGTTGCCGGGCGCCCCCAGCCCTGCCTAGTGGGAAAACGGCGTCTGCCCCCATACCCCACTAATAAAGCTCCAGCCTGCGATGCTCAAGGACGGGCATGGCTGCGCGAACTCCGTCAATCGCCGAAAGGTCTATGCGGGCAGCAACCAGCTCTTCGCGGACGCTGCCACTGGCCAGCATCACACCATCAGGCCCAAACACGGCACTTTGCCCGATGTAGCCCTTGTCAACGCGACTTAAGCCCGCAACGAAGATCTCGTTCTCAATGGCGCGCGCGCCGAAAGAAGCGTACGCCATTGCTCCGCCTTCAAGCGGCCATCTACCCAGGCAGCAGGATTGATTAACAGCTGGCACCCATGCGTTGCCGCAAAGCGCGCCACTTCCGGAAAACGCAAATCATAGCAAATCGAAAGACCGATACGCCCAAAGGGAGTATCAATGGGCTCGAACAACGCAGAGCCCGCCGCCATACGATCGGATTCCTTAGTGAAATCGGTGTCAAACAGGTGCACCTTCCGATACACCCCATACTTTACACCGTCGCTGCCCGTTATGACCGCCGTATTAAAGGGATTCCCCTCATCGTTCCGCTCATTCACGGTGTATACAAGCCAAAGGCCATAGCGCGCCGCAAGCGCATCCATTCCGCAGCAAAACGGCCCATCGATTGGCTCAGCCTCGGAAGCGAACGACCGTTTATCCAGTTCATAGCGGGTCATAAGCGACTCGGGGAACACCAAGATATCCACCCCACGAAGAGAAGCTTCGGCACACCACTGTTCGGCCATTTCCAAAACAGCTTCCGTACCGCCTTCTTCAGAATGACGGCACTGAGCCAGCCCGAGGACAAAAGTCATGGCAACTCCCTTCACGCGCAATGCGGTCAAACGCAAGCTCAAATACGGGTTTGCTTCATTTTCCCACTAAAAAACGAATGGACCGGGAATAACCCAGTCCATTCGCCTGCTAGTACTTCTGCCTCAAACGGACAGCGTATGCATTAGCTAGTTGCTGCGACGGCGGCGAAGCAGCGCAGCAGCGGCAGCCAAGAGGCCCGCGATACCGCCAATGCCAGCGACAGCGGCAACGTTGGTGGCGTCACCGGTCTGAGGAGCAATGCTCGATTCATCCGCCGCTTCGGCGTCATCACCGGCAGCTTCCTGTTCCACGGCTTCTTCACCATTAGCGGCGTCGTCCGCAGCAGCCTGGTTTTCGGAGTAGAAGGCGTAATAGGTTACCACACCGTCCTGGTCTTCATCCTCAACTGCCTTGCTGAAGTCAACGGGGGTGTACTCCCAGTTGCCCTCATCGTCCTTGAGGGTGGAAGACCAACCCTCGAAGGTCCAACCGTCATAGGTGGGGTCGGCAGGCTTGGCAACAGCCTCGCCCTTCTTGACCTCGGCGGAAGATTCGGTCCCGTTGAAGTTGTCAACAAACTTAACGGTGATCTGCTCGGCCTGAGCATCGGCGTTCTTGGTCCACTGGGCGTAGATGTTCACGTCGGACTGCACGGGCTGGGAGAAGTCCACCCTGTCGGCGGCCTTCTGCTCGTCGGTGTAGCCGGAGTAGTCAGCGTGCCAGTACCAGCCGTCGAAGGTGTAGCCATCGCGGGTGGGAGCCGCGAGCTGGCGCATCATGCCGTCGGAGTCGGTGACGCCCTGCTGGAAGGTCTCGCCGGTGGCGAACTGGCCGCCGTTAGCGACGTACATCACGGCATGGTCGTTCTGCTCCTGGTTCTTGGTCCACTGGGCGAACACGGTCACGTGCTCCTTGCCGGCAACGGACTGGGAGAAGTCGACCTTGTTCAGGTCCTTCTGCTCGTCGGTGAGGCCGGAGAGGTCGGAAACCCAGTACCAGCCGGCGAAGGTGTAGCCATCGCGGGTGGGCTCTGCGGGCTGGCGCATCATGCCGTCGGAGTCGGCAACGCCCTGCATGGTATCGTTGCCGTCAGCGAACTGGCCACCGTTAGCAGCGTACAGGACATTGATTTCGTCCTGGTTCTTCACCCACTGGGCATACATCGTTACATGAGGCTTGGTAACTGGCTGAGTGAAGTCGACCTTGTTCAGGTCCTTCTGCTCTTCGGTGAGGACGCTCAGGTCGGAAACCCAGTACCAGCCGGCGAAGGTATAGCCATCACGTGTGGGAGTCATGGGCTGGCGCATCATGCCGTCGGAGTCGGTGAGACCCTGCTGAACTTCCTGACCATCAGCGAACTTGCCGCCATTGGCAACATACAGAACGTCGGTCTCGTTCTGTACTTCATCCTTAGTCCACTGAGCGAACATCGTAACGGTCTGACCAGTAACCGCCTGGTCGAAATCGACCTTGTCGGCAGCCTTCTGCTCGTCGGTATAGCCGGAGTAATCCGCATGCCAGTACCAACCAGCAAAGGTGTAGCCATCGCGGGTGGGCGTAGGAGGCTGACGGAGTTTGCCATCAGCGTCGGCAACGCCCTGCATGGTTTCGTTGCCGTCTACGAACTGGCCGCCGTTAGCAGCATATAGAACGTTGATCTGGTTCTGTTCCGTTTTCTGCTCGTCGGCCTTGTAATACACATAAAGCGTGGTGATGCCCTCCAGGGAGGAGGTCATGTTCGCTTCTTCTTCGCTGGTTGCCGCACCCGAAACAATCTTTGTGGGGGTATACCCTTCGAAGCTCTTAACGCAATCTGCAACGCTGCTGTCTGCAGTAACGTCAATCGTAGTGGTTACGCTGGAACCATCACGTTCGCCGCCCTGGAAGAAGCTTACAACCTCAACACTCTGAGCCTGAACCTCTGCGTTCTTTTCCCATGCAGCAAACCAGCTGCCTGCCTTGGCGGAAGAAGGATCGAGCTTGTAATACTGCTGATAATTCTCAGGAATGCCATCCATGCTGGACTGAGAGTACCAACCCTTGAAAGTATAGCCCGCACGAGTAGGCGTAGGAGCATTGATGCTTCCGTCCTCGTTCGCCTTGACGGTTACTCCAGTGCTGCCATCGGTGAACTGTCCACCATTTGCCGAAAACGAAAGCTCGGCCTGGGCAGACTGCTCGGAAGTAGCTCCCTCGCTATTCTCATCGGCGTCATCGGCCAATGCTACTGCAGGCACGCTACCAAGAGCAAGCGTCAAGCTCAGGCTTGCCGCAATTGCTTTTTTAGAACGCAAATCCTTCATTTATTCTCCTTTTCGCACTGCATTAGCCCGCGCTCTTACGCGTCAGACTAGTTATCCTTTTTATGCATTCGCTATTTAAAGGCAGTTTGAAAAGGATCCGTTGCGCAACATTAGTTACCGATTTGCTTTGTGCACAACATGCGCAACTGAGAGGTTTACCCGTTAAAACTATTCAGAGATAATGGCATTGACCTCGTATTTCTAAGTTAGAATATGAATTACGTGCAGATAGTAACCGTTTTTATCGTTTTAACTTGCAGCGATATTGCGCACCGGACAAGGATATAGATGCACACACCGAGTTCCTATATGTATTCTGATCTCCGCAGCTTTGGCGGCATCACCAATAAAGAAGCTGCAAGCGAGCTCCTTACCGGTCGAACTCTGTGCAGCAACGGTGCGCCCCGTGATCGAATTAATGAAAGAACCTTTTTATCAAGGCAGATCGTCCACGCAACCCCAAGCCAGGTACATCCTGAGTTTTTTGGCGACTTTCATCAAAGCGCCCAAACAATAACAAGCAAAATCGTTTCCAATTTAGCCAAACCCTGTGCGTACCACGAGGTTATAGAGCACTACGGTGGTGTAGCGGCAAAGGAAATGGGGGCTCTTCTCAGGCACTATTCCCTTGATGGAAATCTGTATGCCAACGTTATTCGCAGAATCAACGCATCACCTATGTCGGAAACATCCGATAAGGCCGTGCTTTTGGTGATGATGTTTCTGACTACTGGATGCCTCGCAGATCCCGAAATTGCGGCAAGAACAACGCACAGTTTCATGGAGAAGAAGCTTTCATTCACATTTTCAACGCTTCAGCCAACACTAGCGCAACCAAAGCACACAACCAAATCCGCTGACAGCCCCATAAAACTTGGGCTAATCAGGATCGATAACGAGGTTGCGTGCTCTCCTATATACCCTCTCTCTACCTCCGAGGAAGGAACCACTATCGGGCTCTTGGCAACAGGTAGCAACAGCATCAATGATGTCGATATTGATGTTTCCAGAAAACATCTTCGCATTTTCGAAGACGGAAGCGCCTGGTATGCTCAGGGGTTAGGATCGACAAACGGCACTACTCTAATTTCAGGGGCCGATAAATCTATCACTGAGATAGAACCGCAAGGATCTGCTAATAAAAAGTACCCCCCCCCGTCAAAATCAGCCATGGTGACACACTCTGTCTAGGCAAAACAACGAGGTTTCTTGTTCTGAAAATTGCCGATTAATAGTTAACTGGCTACATGGGCCCATTACCTTGTTGCGCAACATTCAAGGCTCATCAGATTGCAGTATTGATCAATCACACTGTATGAAAGAAGGGCAGTTTTGGATTCAGTTGACCCATGCTTCGGGTTCAATAACCAATTAGAACAACGAGTATCTATTCTCTCCCTGGACTCCTTTACGCCAGCTTTCGTGGACCCAAACTGCACAAAGGAAGAAACGAGTCGTCGTTTTCTAACATTTTTCCTGGAAAATAAAGCCCCATATTCCAACAGCATGGTTATGCGCAAAGCCTACAACACGCTCAATGAATGCGTCGCGCTGAAATCCCCTTTGTTCCACGAAGACGGCATTAAGGAAATCAAATACAAGGAAACCTCTCAAGAAGCGCTGCAAAGATACGAAGAAGTTCAAACACTGCTTACCATGGAAGAATTTCGCAGTTCATTGGCGGTTTCACATTTAAAGGGTTTTCCCCGCATATTTGGGCTAGGGAACGCCAAGGGCAAGCCAATTATCGTCAGAGAGTATGTTGAAGGGGTCACGCTGGCAGCAACAATAGACTTACTTCCCCATGTAGACCTTGATGCGTGTATTGGGATCGAGCCCATTACGGTTGCCGCAATTGCCATAGCGGTCCTAAAAATACTCCTCAATGCCAAATCGCTTAAGGGTGCCTTCGTGCACCGCGATCTATCACCGCGCAATATCATTATCAGAACAGAAAGAGCAAGCCTTCAGCAACAAGTAGACTCCTGCTGCTTTGATATATGTCTCGTTGACCTGGGAAGCGCTTCGTACATTGAAACAGATTCCCCATTTACTACCACTCAATATGGCATCTGGCGTTACGGAACAAATGTGCGACGGAGGCGAAGCGGCGGCAGCCAAGATGCCCGCGATGCTGCCAACGCCGACCATCGCGGGCATCATCCATTGCCCCACCAGTCTGTGAGGAGGCGATGTTCGACTCTTCGGCGTCATCACCAGTTGCGTTGGCAACATCGTCAGCGGCATCCTGGCCAGCGGCGTCCTCGTCGTTGGCAGCGTCATCCGCAGCAGCCTGGCTCTCGGAGCAGAAAGCGTAATAGGTCACCATAGCGTCCTGGTCTTCGTCCACGATTGCCGTGCGATAAAAAAGCCGAGGCAAATAACCTCGGCTACAATTTCTATGGTGGGCGTTACCGGGATTGAACCGATGACCCCTTCCGTGTGAAGGAAGTGCTCTCCCGCTGAGCTAAACGCCCGAAATAAAAATGCCACGCGAAAGCGTGGCATGTAATTAATGGTGGGAGATACAGGATTTGAACCTGTGACCGTTTGCTTGTAAGGCAACTGCGCTCCCGCTGCGCCAATCTCCCATATGTCACAATCAAAGATTATCCCAGATTCTATGCAGAATTTCAAGATAATTTTTAACCACTGAGATACATCTCAGATTTGCTTGGGTCAAATGCCCTGCATGAGCGGAACGGCCTATCCTCCCACGGACTGCACCGCAGTACTTTCGGCGATGGGGAGCTTAACTGCCGGGTTCGGCATGGGACCGGGTGATCCTCCCCTCCATGGTTCCGCTCATGCAGGGCGTTCGCCCGCACGAGATTCATATCCCGTTTTCAATCCAGGGGCCACCCTGGGGGTTGCATGGCGCTCAGCGAACCTTGTTCTCACTCATATCAGATCGAGAAGATGAATCGAGATGAAGAGCTCGGCCGATTAGTACCGCTCGCCTGAGCCCCTCGCGGGGCTTGCAGCTGCGGCCTATCGAACTTGTGGTCTACAAGTGGCCTTACCGAAGAGAGAACTCATCTCGAGGCCGGCTTCCCGCTTAGATGCTTTCAGCGGTTATCCGTTCCGCACGTAGCTAGGCAGCTGTGCCGTTGGTCGACAACTGCGGCACCAGAGGTGCGTCCATCCCGGTCCTCTCGTACTAGGGACAGATCCTCTCAATTCTCTTGCGCCCACGGAGGATAGGGACCGAACTGTCTCACGACGTTCTGAACCCAGCTCGCGTACCGCTTTAAACGGCGAACAGCCGTACCCTTGGGACCTGCTACAGCCCCAGGATGCGATGAGCCGACATCGAGGTGCCAAACCTTGCCGTCGATGTGGACTCTTGGGCAAGATCAGCCTGTTATCCCCGGAGTACCTTTTATCCGTTGAGCGACGGCCATTCCACGCTGGGCCGCCGGATCACTAGAACCGACTTTCGTCTCTGCTCGACTTGTTGGTCTCGCAGTCAGGCTCGCTTGTACTCTTGTGCTCTGCGGGCGATTGCCAACCGCCCTGAGCGAACCTTCGCACGCCTCCGTTACAGTTTAGGAGGCGACCGCCCCAGTCAAACTACCCACCTGGCACGGTCCGCGCCCCCGATGAGGGCGGCGCGTTAGGCTGCCGATGCGGTGAGGGCAGTATTCCAAGGGCGCCTCCCCGGGAACTGGCGTTCCCGGTTCGCAGGCTCCTGCCTATCCTCTACGCACCGCACCAACAGCCAATGCCAAGCTGCAGTAAAGGTTCACGGGGTCTTTCCGTCCTTCCGCAGGTAATTCGCATCTTCACGAATAATACAATTTCACCGGGTCCATGGTTGAGACAGCGCCCAAGTCGTTACGCCATTCGTGCAGGTCGGAACTTACCCGACAAGGAATTTCGCTACCTTAGGACCGTTATAGTTACGGCCGCCGTTTACTGGGGCTTGGCTTCAGGGCTTCGCTTGCGCTAACTCATCCGCGTAACCTTCCAGCACCGGGCAGGCGTCAGACCCTATACGTCGCCTTGCGGCTTTGCAGAGTCCTGTGTTTTTGGTAAACAGTCGCTTGGGCCGTTTCGCTGCGACCCCCTCCCGCTCCGTCCGCGTGGGACCTCACAGGCGGGGGCACTCCTTCTCCCGAAGTTACGGAGTCAGTATGCCGAGTTCCTTAACCATGGTTCTCCCGATCGCCTTGGTATGCTCTACCCGCCTACCTGTGTCGGTTTTGGTACGGGCACCGCCTCGCTCCTTAGAGGTTTTTCTCGGAAGCATGGGCTCGCCGGCTTCACATGAAGCTTCGTCTAACGTCTCGGCCTGCTGCAGGGCGGATTTGCCTGCCCTGCGGCCTACGCGCTTTCACGGGGACGTCCAGAACCCCGCCCGGCTACCCTTCTCCGTCACCCCGTCGTAGTAACGCTCCGCGGTGGTACAGGAATGTCCGCCTGTTGTGCATCGGCTACGCCTGTCGGCCTCGCCTTAGCTCCCGACTGACCCTGGGGGGATTAGCCTTGCCCAGGAACCCTTAGGCTTACGGCGGAGGGGTTTCTCGCCCCTCTCTCGTTACTCATGCCAGCATTCTCACTTCCATGCAGTCCACCGACGGTCGCCCGTCGGCTTCGCCCCGGCATGGAAAGCTCCCCTACCACTGATAAAACAGTCCGCTGCTTCGGTACAACGCTTAGCCCCGTGTATTGTCGGCGCATGTCCACTTGACCAGTGAGCTGTTACGCACTCTTTAAATGCATGGCTGCTTCTAAGCCAACATCCTGGTTGTCTAGGCAAACGCACATCCTTTGCCACTCAGCGTTGATTTGGGGACCTTAGCAGGCGGTCTGGGCTGTTTCCCTCTCGAACACACGGCTTAGCCCACATGTTCTGACTCCCGATCTCGGGACCGACGGCATTCGGAGTTTGGTTTCGGTTGGTAGGCGGTGAGGCCCCCGCACGGATCCAGTGCTCTACCACCGTCGGTAAGCGATCGAGGCTAGCCCTAAAGCTATTTCGGGGAGAACGAGATATCTCCGGGTTTGATTGGCCTTTCACCCCTATCCACAGGTCATCCCCTCCGTTTTCAACCGAAGTGGGTTCGGCCCTCCACAGAGTCTTACCTCTGCCTCAGCCTGCCCATGGATAGATCACCCGGCTTCGCGTCTGCGGCTGGCGACTGATCGCCATCTTAAAGGCTCGCTTTCACTGCGGCTCGGTTCACGCCTTAACCTCGCCGCCAACCGCAACTCGCTGGCTCATTCTACAAAAGGCACGCCGTCACAGCGCATGGCTGCTCCGACTGCTTGTAGGCACACGGTTTCAGGTACTGTTTCACTCCCCTCTCGGGGTGCTTTTCACCTTTCCCTCACGGTACTGGTTCGCTATCGGTCATAGGAGAGTGCTTAGCCTTGGAGGGTGGTCCCCCCAGATTCATACCGGGTTTCACGTGTCCGGCATTACTCGGGATCCCTCTCTCGGGCCCGCGGTCCTTCGGGTACGGGGCTCTCACCCTGTATCGCCCGGCTTCCCAGCCGGTTCCCCTGGACCGAGGGTTTCTGACCCGACCCCGCCGCTCCAGCGACGGGACGGAGGGTCCCACTACCCCACGTGCGGCAACGCCTGGAGGCTTACACGCGCACGGGTTTAGGCTCTTGCGCTTTCGCTCGCCGCTACTCGCGCAGTCTCGGTTGATTTCCTTTCCTCCGGGTACTTAGATGTTTCAGTTCCCCGGGTTGCCTCGCGCAGGCCTATGCATTCAGCCTGCCGTTGCTGGGCTCGACCCCAGCAGGGTTCCCCCATTCGGAGATCCGCGGGTCGAAGGGTGCTTGCCCCTCACCGCGGCTTATCGCAGCTTGCCACGTCCTTCGTCGGCTTCCTATGCCAAGGCATCCACCGTGTGCCCTTAATATCTTCATCTAACAAATCTTGCTAGGTCTACGAGTAAAAAATCTCAATATTCCTGATATTTGGGTATCGATCATACATTCACGATCGTGATATGGATGCGAATCACTTTCTTTCCTGCAGACAAGTCATGTAAATGATGTCTGTGGTCGCTAACTCGAGAATCGAGTTAGATGGTTGTGATTCGATTTTGATTCACTAAAACGCTATGCAACTCTCAAGGTGCCCCGCAGGCGTCCGTCCGCCTGAGACGGCGGGGACCCTCGGAGCCGGGTACTGTGAGTTCTTGAACTGCAGACCGGGGCGGGATGCCCCGTAGGTTTTCTTCCAGGTCGGAGGAGCTCGGCTCGACTCCGATCGGCACTGTACGTGTCTCCCTAGAAAGGAGGTGATCCAGCCGCACCTTCCGGTACGGCTACCTTGTTAC
>OLQO01000278.1_pt1 | contig 50396 bp, 57 predicted proteins | sample 1672281 | NCBI WGS metagenome assembly OLQO01 (sample SAMEA3136667, study PRJEB25190) | human gut metagenome | biome: human gut; feature: human-associated habitat; material: faeces | place: Austria | collected 2013
GCAGTAAAGAATAATTATGTTTCATTTGCAGGGTTTACTTGGAGAATCATACGTCATAATGGAGATGGTTCTATTCGAATGATATATTCAGGTAAATCAACAAGTGATGCAGGCGAAGCAACCACTATAGGAAAATCGCAATTCAATAGTAAATATTGGGATCCAACTTATGTTGGTTATAAATATAATGAGAAATTCTCTCTTCATGAGAATAATGGAACAACAGGATATAACTGGTTTACCAATACACAAAAATATAACTATGGAACAGGCTATACTTTTGATGAATCAACTAAAAAATTCACTTTAACTGGTACTATTAAACAATTGACTTGGAAAGATAATTCAGATGAGATAGTAGCAGGAAAATTATATAGTTGTTTAAATACAAGTTGTAATGTAGTTTACAAAGTAACAGGATACCAAAATGATACAACAATGACAGTACAACCAATATCTTATAGTAGCGATAGTTATGCAGATGCTGTAACAAATACCACAAATTCTACAATGAAAAACACCTTAGATACTTGGTATAAGAATAATCTAAAAAGTTATGCCTCATATCTAGCAGATGAACCATTCTGTAGTGATAGAAGTATTTCAAGCGGTACAGGATATTTAACAACACCAACAACTACTTATGGGGCATATGGACGTTTAGTAGACAGAAGAACACCAAGTTTAAAATGTGCTCAAGATGGTGATAAATTTAAAGTATCAAATGAAAGTGCAAAATTAGATTATCCAATATCACTCATAACAGTAGATGAAGCGGCTATGGCAGGAGGAGTATACAATACGCCAAATAGTAATTATTATCTATATAATGGACAATACTTCTGGGTACTGTCTCCGTCTTACTTTGAGTCTTACAACTCTAATGCGCGCGTTTGGTGCGTGTTTCCTTCTGGCAGTCTGTTTCATTGGAACTTCGTCACGGATTCCTTCGGGGCCCGTCCAGTTATCAACCTAAAGGCTGATACGTTGATAACTAAAGGAGATGGAACCTCTTTAAATCCCTATGTTGTTTCTACTACCTAGTAATTAAAAAGAAAAGATAGATTAAGATTTTAGTGAATTAATTAATTTATCTTTTTATATTGTCTAAATGACTGATAATGTTGTATAATAATAGCTCGTAAATGGGAGTGACTGGTATGCAAGTAACTAAAAATGGAATAACTATAATATATGAAGAAAATCAAATTAAAGAAGTTAAAAGGTGTTTAGACTTTTTGAAACGTAATACTTTCTTAACTAAGAATTTTAATTTGAAAACAAATGTTCATATAGATATTGAAGACTTTTATAATTTAGTTGATGTTATGATAAGTGATATGATTAAATATTCTCAAATAGATAAGATGATTAATGATGAGGATTTTTTAAAAGTATTACATCTATCTTTATTATCAAATGGTTTTTCTACTGACATTAAACCATTATTTGAGTTGGATAATCCTTATTCTGTTGATACAATTAATTTCTTACTTGCTAGTAAGTATTATAAACTTGATGTTAAGAAAATAATTAAATATTTAGATAATAAGAAAAATAGTACTAAACTATTTGCTTGGTTGAAAGAAACTTCTAGGTATGATACTTATAATTATCTATTGGACTTTGGTGCGAATTATTTAGAAAAATCAGATTTTGAGTTTTATGATAACCTTGAATATTTCTTAGATAATATGCAAGAAGAAAGTAAAAACTATCAAAAGATAAAGTCTTACTATGGAGAAAGTAGAGAAAATCTTAAATTAGAAAAGTTATCAGGGGAAGAATTTAATAGTTTATTTAATAATTATTTGACTTATATAAATGCTCCAGACGAGTGGAGAAAAAACTACGAGATGTTAAAAGAAGAAAAACGTATTGTATTTAAATATAATGAGAAAATAGAAAATGGCGTTTATTATAGAAAAGATAAATATAGTAAAGGAATAATTTATGTTGAATCAGATTGTTCTACTAAAATGTTTCTTACTTTTGTTCACGAATTTATTCATTATATTACACTTAGAAAAAATGAACCATCAACACACCTTAAAGAATTTCCTTCTATCTACTATGAAGATATTGCTGCTGAGTTTTTAGTTGCTAATGGTTATAGTGAAGATATTATTAAAGATATAATAATTAGAAGAAATAATGGTAATTTGTTTGTTTATAATAAATATATTCCTTTGCTTTTAGATATTAATAAGTATAAAAATAAAGGGCCACTTAATAGCAAAGATATGGCTAAAGAAGTATGTGATAGTAAGATAGAAGAACTTTTCTCTACTAGTCAAGATAATTTATCAAAATATAGTTATTTAATGGGAACAATCCTTGCTAATCAAGTCTTAGCATCAGAAAGAATTGATAAAAAAGAGAAGATGATTGATATTGCAGAAAATCTAGATTCATATAATGCTAAAGATATTATGAACTACTTTAATACTGAGAAGAGACTTATTAAAAAATAGTGGTTGTCAGAATAAAATTAATGATATAATATATTTTCCATAGATGGAGGAGTATTATGCAAATAACAAAGAATAGGATAACTATTACTTATGAAAGTGGTCAAGAAAATGATGCTAAAAAAGCTTTAAAGTTTCTAGAAAATAATAGCTTTCTAACTGATTCGCTAGCAGAAGAAAAAACAATAAAAGTTGATGTTAAAGATTTTTACTCTTTAGCTAATAAAATGGTACTAAATAAGTTAGAAACTTTTGAATTTGATAATATCATCAATTATAAAAATTTTCTCTTAAAAACTTATATAATTTCATTGAGAGATACTGTTAAAGATGATTCTAAACCATTATTAAAATTTAAGAAAAAAATATCACCTGATTTTACATACTTTTTATTAGCTATTAAGTATTGTAATTATGATGTGGATAAGATAGTTGATTTATTGGATAAGAGAGAAAATGGTATTAAATTGTTTGACTGGTTAAGGAATAATGTTAGATATGATGCTTATAATTATTTATTAAATACAAGCAGTTATAGTTTAAAAGAAGGCGATTCATTTTTCTATGATAATTTGGATTGGTTCTTAGATAACATGAAAGAAAAAATACCAGCTCTTGAACAACCAAACTCAAACCTTGAAAGATTGGAAGAATTAGCACCTGAAAAAATAGACGAATTATTTAAGGAGTTTTTAAATCATATTAATGCTCCAGATAGTTGGAAACAAGATTATTCATGGCTTCGCGAAGAAAAACTTATCTACTTTAATGCTGAAAATGAATTTAAATTTACAAAAGTCAGTGATACTACTAGAGATTTTATCTTCCTAACAAGTAAATTTATACATTTTATTACTAGCAAGAACGGCAATGAACGAATTTCTCTTTATGATTTTCCTACCACATATTATGAAAATATAGCAGCTCAATTTTTGGTTTCTAAAGGATATAGTGATGAGATTATTACAGATACAATAGATAATCAGAATAGAGCGTGTAAATATTTTTATGATACTTATTTTTCATTACTTTCAGAAGTTAACAAATATAAAAATAATGGTCAAATAGTTAGAGAAGATATAATTGAAGAAGGATTTACTGAAGAACAAGCTGACGCAACTTGTGATAATAGAACTTTTAAACTCTTATCAGAAGGTGGATTGATGATAACTACTTATAAGTACTTAGTTGGTACTATGCTCACTAATCAAGTATTAGCATCTAATAGAGCTGATACAAAAGAAAAGATGATAGATATTACGGAAAACTTAGATTCATATAATGCTATCGATATTATGAACTACTTTAACACTGGGAAGAAGCTTATCAAAAAATAAATATAGATGTTTTCTGCACCTATATTTTTTTACTAATTAGAATTATTAATTTTTTCTTTAATAATGGACAACATTTCTTGTTTCAACTTATCATCAGCACCTTGCCAGATAAGTTCTAAAAATACTCCCATACCAGGTAATGTTTCTTCATCATTTTCTGCAATCGATTCATCAATTGCTCGCTTTAAGTCATCAAAATTATCACCCTTAAAATTATTAATAATATGACTTCTAATACTTAAATCCATAAATTTATCATCTCCTAGACATATTTTTACCAATTTACCGAATATTATACTAAAAAAGCTTTTGCTTTTTAAAAAATTAAGATATACTTAAATTGTAAGGAGGGATATTAAGATGCCAGTATGGTTAATCATTGTTATCGTTATCGTTTTAATAGCTTTATGGTTTATTGCTACTTATAATTCACTAATAGGACTAAGAAATAGAGTAAAAGATCAATGGAGTCAAATTGATGTTCAATTAAAAAGAAGAGCTGATCTTATTCCTAATTTAGTAGAAACTGTAAAAGGTTATGCTAAACATGAAAAAAGTACTTTTGAGGAAGTTGTAAAAGCAAGAAATGCGGTAGCTAATGCTTCTACAAAAGAAGAAGAAATGAAAGCTAATGGAGAATTATCTGGAGTATTAAACAGATTATTTGCTTTAGCTGAAGCTTATCCAGAACTAAAAGCTAATGAAAATTTTGTAAGTTTACAAAAAGATTTAAAAGAGTCTGAAGATAAGATTAGTATGATGAGACAATTTTATAATGATACAGTACTTACTTATAATAACAAAGTACAAACTATACCTAGTAATATAGTTGCTAATCTTTGTCATTTTAAAGAAGAAACATTCTTTAAAGTAGATGAAAAAGATAGGGAAGTACCAAAAGTATCATTTGAGTAGGACTTGCTATAGATGCAAGTCTTTTTAGGAGGAACTATGAAAAAACGATATTTATTTATTCTTATCGCTTGTTTCTTTATATTTAGTCCTAATACAGTGAAAGCTGTGGAAACAACAGAAAAATTCTATAGTAATATAGATATAAAGACAGATGGCAGTATTAAAGTTAAAGAAATATTTGAATTAACTGGTAGTTATAATGGTTTAAGAAGAACTATAAATTATAAAAATAGAACTGCTAAAGAGTTTAGCGGAGTAGAAAGTGACTTGCAAGGAAGTAGTATTTATAACGGGAGTGGTATTACTGACTTAAAAGTTTCTAGTGTTAGCAGAAGTAATTTAACTTTCAATAGTTTAAATGATGCTGTTAATTATTTTACATTAGTAAATTATGCTGATAAAGGTGAGAGTGGTGTTTATACTAAAACAGATACATTTACTGGAACTAACTTACTTATTTATAATCCTTCTAATAGAAGGGAAGCATTTTATCTTTCTTATACTATTCCTAATGTAGTAGTAGTACATAATGATATAGCTGAATTTGCTTTTAATATTTTTAGTAATGAATATGAAGAAAATATTAAAGATTTTAAAGTACAGGTTAATTTACCTGGTGAAGATAGTGACTTTAGAGCATGGCTACATGGACCTTTGAATGGTTATATGGATAGAACTGATAATAAAAAGGCAGTTGCTACTTCAAACTTTGTTGGTGCTTATAATGCTGTTAGTATAAGAATGTTATTTAATAAAGATTTAGTACCAAATGCCACTAAGTTTAGTGGAATGACTGCTAAGGAAAATATTATTGCTTATCAAACCAAGCTAGCTAATGAAGCAAATGCTATAAGAGAGAAGATCAAAAGAGAAAATGATATTGTTAAGACAGTGACAATTATTTGGTATATAGCAGTAATTATTCTAACAGTTTTAGCTATTAAGAAGACACGTGATTCTAAAAAGACAGATTTTGCTATGGAGTATTATCGTGACTTTCCAGGGAATTATGGACCTGAAGTTTTAGAATATTTATTAAATAAAAATGTATCAGAAAAGAGTTTATCTGCTACAATATTAAATCTTATTTATAAGAAAGTGTTACACGTAGAAGCAGTTGATACTGATAAGAAAAATTATCGACTTATTCTAGATAAAGATAAAAGAACTGGTTTAACTAAAACAGAAGATTTAGCAATAGAGATGTTTATTAACGATATAGGAAATGGCACTAGTGTTGAACTTAATAAAATTAAAAAGTATTGTTCTAGTGAATTAAATGCTAGAAATATTATTAGTTTATATAATGAATTTATCAAGTCAGGAGTAAATGAAGGTAAAAAAAGAGCATTCTTTGCTAGTATGAGTGGTATACAGATAATAGCAGTTATCGTATCTTTACTTGGTATATTAGTAATGCTATTTGGTTATGCTCTTGATGTTGACTTTTTTCCAGCTACTATGGCAATCATTATTGGACCAATTCTTGCACTTATTATAGGTGGACAAAAAAACTATACTCCAAATGGGGCTAGAGAATATAAAATGTGGATGGCCCATAAAAAGTTCTTAGAAGACTTTTCAAGATTTGATGAAAAGGAATTATTAGAAGTCCCTTTCTGGGATAAATATTTAGTATATGCAACTGTTTTAGGTTGTGCTGATAAATTATCTAAACAGATGAAAATAAAAATGGCTTCTATGGAAAATGTTAATGATATGTATCCATATTATTATGGTAATGATTTTAATTATATTGGTTATGCTGTAAGTAGTAGTATTTCCCATTCAGTTAATCAAGCAATTTCTTCATCAAGAAGTTCAATAGCTGCTTCATCATCTTCATCAGGAGGAGGATTCTCTGGTGGATCAGTCGGAGGTGGCGGAAGCTTCGGTGGAGGCGGTGGAGGAGGAAGATTTTAAATCCTCCTTTAGTCTTTATAAGAGAATAGAAAGGTGTTTTAAATGAATCTTAAAAATTATATTTACTTTGTACCAGTAATAATTTCCTTATTAGGAATATTAGCTATAATATTAGCAGTTAAAAACAAAGATAGAAAACGTAATAAATATATCATTATCGGCAGTATAATTAATATATTATATTTGTTTACAATTGGTTCAAATTTTATTGGCTATTATTTCTCAATAATAACAGACTTTGGGTTTTTATTAGTAGAGATTATTTCATTTATTGGGGGAATTTTATATTTAATTGCTATTATAATTTGTATTGTCAAGAAAAAGAAAGTAGAAAATATTAATAAAAATAAAAACATACTTATCTTGTTTATTATTATTATCTTTTTACCAATAATATTATTTATAATGTGCTTAACTAGAGAAATATATTTAATTAAAAATAGCTCCATTATAGTATTTTATAATCCAAGTGGTCTTAGTGAAACTGATTTTGCTTATGCAATAAGTGATAAATATTTTGAAGAAATATCAACTGAAATGGACTTAATTGAATATGCTAAAATACCAGTTGTTCCTAAAAACATAATTGAAACTAATGAGAGTACTCTTGCTAAAAATGGTATCACAATAAAGAAAAAAACTAGTTGTGAAAGGTATGAAGAAAACAGCAAAATACATGGTTGTTTTGGTTCTACTGATTATATTTATGTTTACAAAAATTCAAAATTAATGAACAAGAAGAAAATACCAAGTAAGTATTCAGTAGATAGTTTTCCTGCTAATGTTTATTATAATAAAGAAAAATACTAATAAATTATGTACAAATTGTATAATGCAGTGTTTTGTATTAATTAAAACTAGTCTTAAACTCTTTGATAAAACCTTTTAAGAAAGAAAATAAACAAGCTAAGACAATGGTACTATCAAGAATTAAGAAAATATTAAAAATGGCATAGAATCTATTGAAAATTAAGAATGATGAAATCTTATTCATTACTAACATATAAGGATAATCATAATATTTACTAAGAAGAAATGATGGACCAAGTCCAATCATCAGATATTTAATTATAATAACTAATAATGAGAAGAGAAATCCTAAAAGGTAAGCTTTTCTCATTTTTTTAGTTTTATCTGTCAGAAAGATGGTGAGTAGAAGAAATGGTAAGTAAGTATAACAACTAAAAAGTAAAGCACCTTTAATAATATTAGAAGAAGTGAAGTTACTATCCAAATAAGAAGTATCAATAGCATGTGTTGCTCCAGTTACTTGAATTAAAAATAAGAAAAAGAAGATAAGTAAAGAGATAAAAGCAAGATGTGCTATCTGATTAAGTTCTCTTTTAGAGATTAATAGTGATGTTAAAATAAGTAAAAGAATTAAATAGAATAAATTACCTTCTCTTAAAAAATTACTCTTTATAAATAAAGTTGTATCTTTTAAAAGAATGATTGTAAAAAATATTATAATAGGGATTAATAGATAACTAGGTTTTATCTTTTTATAAATAAACTTCTTAGAAAATAGAAATAAAATAATATCTAAAATAACTCCTATTAAACAAGCGAGTAATGTATCATTACCACTTACCTTAATAATATTATTACCATATAAAAGAAAGAAACAGTGGGTAAAAAAGAAAACTAAACTAAAGATATATAATTGATTATTCTTAATCATTTTTATCAGCTCCAATTATTATATTTATATCATTAGAAGGTAATACTAGCTTAATATTATTATCATTCTGAAAAGTTAGTAATTCATCAATTTCCTTCCTAAATAATTCTTCTACCACTTTTTTTAACTCTTTAATCTTTTTATTTGAAGTATCACTACACTTAATATCCATTAATAAATTAACTTTACCTTGTTGATATAATGTTTTAACATTATTAAATTCTACTTCATAATACTTATCATTTAATTTAATACTTTGATGAAAAGAAGTAATCTTATTATTTAAAAGATAAGTAATCTTTGCTTGTTCTTTAGAAAGAAGAATATTCTTTTGATAAGTTTCTAAACCTTTTACTACTAAGTTATTATTATTAAGACTTACTACTGGTAAAGTACTAGTTCTTTTCTTATTAACAATATCCTTTAAATAATCTTCAAAAGTAGCAAGATGAATATCAGCATTACTAATTTTCTCCTTATTAACAGCTTTAATTATTTTACTGCTACTATTATACTTTTTAAATAAATCATTAATTCTATTATCTGTTCCAATGATTAAATAGTTCATTTCTTTAAACTCTTTTTGAAAGTAATTAATTATCTCTTTATCTAATAATTTACTTTGAAATACAACTAACTTCAAATGACCGTAATAAGCTTTCTTGGTATTAATCTTCTTTGCTTCTAAAAAGACCTTTCCAAGACTTTTTCCTTTGAATACATAATCCTTATAGATAGATTTAGTAGCATTATTATCTTTTTCTTCATAAACCGTATTAATAGTTAAAACATAATCATTATCAACTTTTTCAAGTCCTAACATATCAACAATTACTAAATCATTAACTTCAACATAAGGTGTATATCCAGTAAGTAATAATAATACTAAGATAGGTATAATAATTTTTTTCATTTAACACCTCGAATCTTATTTTTAGTTAGTAAGGGATTTCTTTTAAGACGTTTTTTACTTCTAAGTTTAATAATACTATCTCCTAATTCTTCTTTAATTAATGGAGAAAAAGGGGCGAAGTAAGGGTAATCTAGTGCTTTAGTAGTAACTAGTGAGGAAAGTAAGAATAAGAAACCTATATAAATACCAAATATACCAAAAAACATAGCAAGGAACATCATTAAAAAACGTAACCAACGAAGAGATGCAATCATCTCTTGGGAAGAAAAAGCAAGTCCTGAGATAGCTGATATAGAAATAACAATAATCATAATAGGGGAGATAATACCAGCTGATACAGCTGCATCTCCTAGTATTAAACCACCAAGGATAGAAACAGCACTACCAGTTGATGATTGCTTTCTAATATCACTTTCTCTTAATATTTCAAAAGAAATACTCATAAAAAGTGCTTCTGTTAAAGCAGAGAAAGGTACACTTTCTCTTTGAGCCATAAAGTTAAGAAGAAAAGGTAGGGGAAGAGCTTCTTGATTATGGGTAGTAAGAGCAATATATAAAGCAGGAGTAAAAATAGATATAATAAAAGCAAGTAATCTTATTATCCTAATGAAACTAACATTAATTGCTTTTTGATAATAATCATCAGGAGTATGTAAAAAATCAATAAAGAAAGAAGGCGTTATTAAAACATAAGGTGAATTATCAACTACAATACACACCTTTCCTTCAAGAAGAGCTTGACTAACTCTATCGGGTCGTTCAGTCATTAAAACAGTTGGGAAAAGAAAATTTTGATCATCTTCTAAATAACTTTTTAAACTACCACTATCAATAATACCATCTATTTTTATCTCTTTAAGAATACTTTTAACTTTATTAATCGTATTAGAAGAAGCAATATTTTTCATATAAACAATAGCTGTTTTAGTTCTTGATTCCTTTCCAATAAAGAAAGATTCACTAAAACAGTTTTCACTTCGTAATCTTCTTCTAATAAGACCTAAGTTGGTATTAAAATTTTCATTAAAAGCATCTTTACTACCTCTAATTGTAATTTCACTACTAGCATCATTTATTCCTCTATCAAGAGTTGCTTTCGCTTCAATCGCTATTGCTTTATCTTGATAAATAATAAGTACAAAACCTTTATATATATAATCAAGCATTTCTTCTTCCTTAGTCAAAATTTTAACTGTATTATCAGGAAGATTATTATAAAGAAAAGTAATAATATCATCATTAATATTTACTTTTAGAGTAGTAAGTTTCATTAAAATGAAACGATTAATAAAGTCACTACTACATAATACTTCGTTATGAATAAGATTTAATTTATTTTTTCCTAGGTAAAACTCATGTGTAACTAAATCAGTATTAGCTTTTAATTTATTAAAAATTCTTTCATACATAGTAAAATCACCTCTAAAACTATTATGACCAATAATTAATATAATATTTAAAAATCCCACAATTTCCCACATTTTCTAGATATTTTCACCAAATTTATTAGCTATACTTAACTCATGAAAGGAAGTGATAGATGAATAAATTAAAACAAATAAAGCTACTAATGTTAATTAGATAAATGGTAAAAAGAAGGTGATAAATGAATAGATAAATGATATACTAGTGGTGGTGATTTAAAGATGTATAAAATATGTTTTGTAGAAGATGAAGTTGATTTACAAACGGTTGTAAAATTATATCTAGAAAAAGCAGGGTATGAAGTTACTTGTTTTGAAAAAGGAATGGATGCTATTAATTATATTGGTAACCCTGTTGATGTTTGGATACTAGATATTATGTTAGGAGATGATGTTAATGGTTATGATGTAATCAAAGCAATTCGTGAAAAATATCCTGATGTGCCTGTTTTATTTACCTCAGCAAGGGATCAGGATTTGGACCGAATTTTAGGCCTAGAGTTAGGGAGCGATGATTACATAACAAAGCCCTATTCAAGTAAGGAATTAGTCTTACGTGTTAATAATATAATAAAACGAGCTTACAAACAAAAAGAAAGTCATATATTGACCATTGCCTCTTATCAGGTCGATTTAGATAGACGTGTTGTAAGTAAAAATGGTAAAGAAATAAAACTAACAACTCTTGAATTTGATTTATTAATTCTACTTTCCAAAAATATTGACAAAAGTTTTTCAAGAGATGAAATATTAGAACAAGTATGGGGAGATGACTACTTTGGAAGTGACCGAGCGGTCGATGATCTCGTTAGAAGGTTAAGAAAAAAGTGTAGTGATTTAAATATATTAACTGTTTATGGTTACGGATATAGGTTAAGTTTATGAAAGTATCTGGAAAACTAAGCCATCAGTTATTCTTATTAATCTTAATAATATTTGCTATTACCTTCTTAATGTTAGGAATAATTTTACCCCAAGTTGTAGTACCCATAACTGAGAAAAATATTTATAATTATTTAAAAGAACCGTTAGAATTTATCGAGTCTGATATTGATAAGAACTTAGGAGATAGCGAAATTGCTTATATCTATAAGTTTGGTGAAACCTCTGCCTATAGTGAAAATTTACACGACTTGATGAAATTTAAAAACGTAAATGACATTTTACATTATATAAAAGATAATTATGGAAGATTTGTCTATCGCAATCAGGTTTATTATTATTACACACTCCATAATGATAATGTTACCAAGATTGCTCTTACTAACGATAGTTATATATTAAAAACAAAGACAGATATTCTAAATTCAATTCTACCAGTAGTATTAGTAACATTCCTAATAATTGCCTTTTTACTAATATTGTGGAGTAGTATCATTGTTAAGAAAATTGAAAGATTAAAACAAAAAATTGATCATATTGATGATGATACTTATGACCACTCCCTATCATTTGCTGTTGAAGATGAAATTAAATCTTTAGAAATGGCAATTGAAGATATGCGTGTTTCTTTAAAAAATCAAGAAGAATACCGCAATCAAATGTATCAAAATATATCACATGACTTTAAAACACCTCTCACCGTTATAAAGTCATATATTGAAGCTTACCATGATGATATGGAAGATGCTTCAACCGTATTATCTGTTATTAGTGAACAAACAGATAAACTAGAATTAAAAGTACATTCACTTTTGTATTTAAATAAATTAGACTATTTGAAAAATAATATGAAAAAAGAGTATACCGTAGTTGATATGAAAAAAATAGTAGAAGCTGCAATTCGTGAATTCAAATTTAGAAGACGCGATGTCAAGTTTATTGTTTCTTTTGATAAGAATAGTAAATTTTATGGAACAGAAGAATACTTTGAAACAATAATCGATAACCTCTTAGCTAACTTTTTACGGTATGCTGATAAAACGATTAAGATAACTGCCAAGAATAATCGTTTAACTTTATATAATGATGGTCCAAATATTGAAGCTTCTTTACTTGATGGAATATTTACTCCGTTCCGAAAAGGTATTAAAGGAGAGTTTGGACTAGGTCTATCCATAGTTAAAAAAACATTACTACTCATGGATTATGACATTACAATTAAAAACGAGAAGAAAGGTGTATCCTTTCATATATATAAGACTTCTAATAAATAGAAGTCTTTTTGGTTATATTAATACTAGGTGATAAAAAATGAAAATATTAATTACAGGTGGTATATCAGGTTTAGGATATAGTGTAGCTAAGGAGTTAGCTATTAAAGGACATATTGTTTATTTAGGGGTTAGGACACTAAAAGAAGAAGAGTATCTAAATGAAAAACTAAAAAGAGAAAAGTTAATAATGTTTCCTGTAGTTCTTGATCTTACTACTGATAATTATACTATTCCAAATGATATTGATATTCTTTATCTAAATGCTTCTATTGGAAAAGGTGGTAGTATTTTAGAATTAAATAGTAATTATCTAACGGATACTTTTAATGTTAATATCTTAGGAAATATTAAATTAATAAAGAAATATTTAAAAAATAGAAAAAAGGGGAGAATAGTACTTACTTCTTCTCTTGCAGGTTTTCTTCCTCTTCCTTATCTATATAGTTATACTTATACTAAGTTAAGTCTTTATCATTTAGCAAATACTTTAAGATTAGAATGTTTATATCAAGGTTTAGATGTTAGTATTACTACAATTTTACCAGGTGCTTATTATACAGGATTTAATCAAGTAATGATTGATAACAAAGATAAATCTGATTTTATTTATAAAGATAAAGCTTTAAAGATGACAAAATATCAAGATATACTTTTTAATTTATTAGAGAAGAAAGACTTAACAAACTTTGCTAAAATAGTTAGTAAGAAAATAACTAAGAATAATCCACCTTTCATTATTTCTATACCAATAGAACAATATCTTTTTACTAAGCTTTATTTATTCATCAACTGGTTGCTATTTTTTTAAAATATCAGTATAATATCACTTATGGTTGTGATAAAGTGAAGGAAAAAAAGATTAAAGAACAAGAATATAAATCGACAAAGAATGTAATTGATTTATCAGATGATATAATTAAGAAACTAGAGGAAAAAGAGAAAGAATTAAAAGAAGTAGATGATACTAAAGAAGAAAAGGAAAAAGAAATAAAACTTTTTTATGAATTGAATGATGAGATAAAAAGAGAAAGTGATTTATTTAATTCTTTTAGTAAAGAAATGGAAAGTAAGATTAGCAAAATAGATATTCCTAAGAAACATAATAATCAAGCAAAGAAGCTTTTTTATTTAATGTTAGCAATGGAATTATATCGCAAGACTCCTAAGAAGGCTTCTTTATCATTTATCTTGGTAGAAAGTTACTTACTATCGAAAGTATTAGAAAATACTTATACTGATAATACTAATTATCAATCTATCTGCGAAGATTTCCAGAAGGAAATACTAAAAGGAATAGATGATACTGATTCTTTTATTAAGAAGATAGATACTAATTTTGATACTATTACTAAGATGGAGAAAGAATTAAAGAGTAAGTATAAAGATTATTTAGATACAGTACCTTTCAAAGATTTATTTATGGATTTAGAAGATGTAACTGATATGTTAAAAACTAGAAGAGAAGAGCTAGTAGATATTCATAAATCACTTGATGAAAATTATAAATTAACAGAAATGAAGATGAAGAAGTTAACATATAATTAAATTGACAGCACAATGGAATTTTGATAAAATAAGCCACAAAAAGGGGGATAGGTATGGAAATGGAGTTTTTAGCAGTACTCAATTCTAAAACAATTAGTGATAAATATGATGAAGAGTATTTTAATGATATTATGTCAATGATTAAAGAATTTTGTCAGGCTAGTGATGCATTTTTGATTAGTCCTTATTCTAAAAGAAAAATTGATATTTGTAACCAATATACCAGTGAAGTTGAAATTATTGATAATGATTATGTCATTAGCTTTGCAGAAGATAACGCTGGTAAGTTAATTTTAAGAAATATACAAAAGAAATTAGAAAATGAACCATTTTTCAAAATGTTTTTAGGAGCAATATTGACTAATATATTTAAGAATGCTAATATGATTGAAAAGCTTAAGAATGAAAAATATACTGATAGTTTATTAAATATTTATAATAGACGTGCTTATGATGAATTATTAGCTCAAAATAATTCTTATAATAATATAGGGGTAGCATTTGTAGATGCCAATGGGCTAGGAATAGTTAATAACAAATATGGCTATCAAAGAGGGAACGAATTGTTAAAAACTGTAGTTAAATCTTTAACTGATAATTTTAGATCAAGTGATATTTATCGCATTGGTGGCGATGAGTTTATTGTTATTTGTCCTAATATAGATAAAGAACTTTTCAATGAAAAAATAGTCAATAGTGAATTAGCTATGGCAGAAACAAAATATAGTGCTACTTATGGGACTATTTATGCTACAAGTTCTAATAGCTTAGAAGAAATGGTGGAAGAAGCTAGTATAAGAATGAAGAAAAGTAAAGAAAAACACCGTATTGAGCATCCTGAACAGTATGATGATAAATATAAGGTTAAGTATGTTAGAAGATAAAAATAACTTGCATTTTCTTCCGAAAAAATCAAAAAAACAGTTGTCAAACACTTAAAACTATGATAATATTAAATTGTCTTTGATTTGGCGAGATAGCTCAGTTGGCTAGAGCGCTCGGTTCATACCCGAAAGGTCGAGGGTTCGAATCCCCCTCTCGCTACCAATAAGTATTTTAGTCGAGTTGTTAATTAACTCGGCTTTTATTATATAATTTTATTATGGATAAGGTGTTTAAAATGGATTTAGTTAAATTAAAAAGAAAATTAATAGAACAAAAAAATTCAAGATTTAATGGTAACATTTATCACTCTTTCGAGGTTGCTTTTGCTTATAACTCAAATAAAATAGAAGGAGGAAAGTTAACTGAAGATGAGACTGAAGAAATATTTTCTAATAATTCTTTTATTTCTAAAACAGATGATGCTATTAAATTAGATGATTTAATAGAAATGAAGAATCACTTTAGATTATTTGATTATATGCTTGATAATATTGATGCTAAACTTTCTAAAAGTATTATAATAGAGATGAATAAGATTTTAAAAAGAGGTACTTCTGATGAAGATAATCCGAGATATAATGTGGAGGCTTTAAAATATTACCAAATAAAATAGGATTAATTAATGTAATAGATACATCTTCCCCAAAAGAAGTAGATAACGATATGGCTATTTTGCTAGATTGGTATAATTCTCTTCCTAATGTATCATTAGAAGATATTATAGAGTTTCATGTTAGATTTGAAAGAATCCATCCTTTCGGTGATGTAAATGGTTCCTTAGTCAAAAATGCGACATACCCTCACAATGCTTATAAACTAGGATTTTCTAATTAAAATAAGAAAGTCTTTTTTTTAATCTTTTTATCAAAATAACGCTGTATTTAAAATTCTTATACGTTATAATGTTTGTGGTGGTGATAAAGTGATATATATAACTGGAGATAAACATGCTGATTTTAGAGAAGTTTTTTATTTTTGCTATGCTAACAAAACAACATTAGATGATATATTAATTGTTTTAGGAGATGCTGGAATAAATTATTATGCTAATGAGAAAGATAATAACCTTAAAGATAGTTTAAATAAATATTATCCAATCACATTTTTTTGCATACATGGTAATCATGAAGAAAGACCAAAAAATATAAAAACATATAAAACAAAAAAATTTCATAATGGGTTAGTATATTATGAAGAAAAATATCCGAATATACTATTTGCAAAAGATGGTGAAGTTTACGATTTTAATAATCATAAGGTATTGGTTATTGGTGGTGCATATAGTGTAGATAAATATTTTAGATTAGCTAGAGGATATAATTGGTATGAAAGTGAACAACCTAGTGAAGAAATAAAAGATAAGGTAAGGGCAGTTTTAAAAAAATTAAATTATAAAGTAGATATAATCTTATCACATACATGTCCATATAAATATTTACCTAGAGAAATGTTTTTAGAGGGTATAGACCAATCAACAGTAGATAATTCCACTGAATACTTTTTAGATGAAATAGAAGAAAAGGTAGACTATAATATTTGGTATTGTGGACACTATCATACTGATAAGAAGATTGATAAGATAATATTTATGTTTCATAAAATTGAAGAGTTTAAATAAATTTAAATTAACTTTATAAAGTGTAGAATTGAATTCTATACTTTTTTATTTGTCAAAAATTATAAAGGGGGATTGATATAGTGACAAATGATACAATAAAAGTTGGAACTTTTTTTAGTGGAATAGGAGCACCAGAAAAAGCTTTCAAAAAATTAAAAAATGATAATGTTATAAATGATTATGAAATAATGTTTTTTTCTGAGATAGATAAAGATGCAATAAAGTCATATTGTGCAATTCATAATTCAAAAGAAGAACTAAATTTAGGAAGTATAACCGAAATTAAAGGAAAAGATTTACCATATTGTGATATTTGGATTGGTGGGTTTCCTTGTCAAGACATTTCTTGTGCTGGAAAAATGAAAGGATTTAATTTTGAAAGTTCAACAAGATCAAGCTTGGGGTGGGAAATGATAAGACTTTTAAAAGAAGTAAAAGTAAAGCCAAAATATGTAATATTTGAAAATGTTGCTAGCATAACTAGCAAAAGATTTAAACCGTCTTTAGATTTATTTAAAGAAGATTTAATTAATTTAGGATATAGTTTATATGATGATATTTTATGTGCTACTGATTTTGGAATACCTCAAACAAGAAAGAGGTATTTTTTAGTGGCAGTTTTGGATAAAAATAAAGAATTTAAATTTCCTGTTGGTAAAGCAACAAATAAAAAGTTTAAAGATTTTTTGGACTTAAAGGTTGATGATAAATATTATTATACAAGTTCCAAATACATAAAAAATGGTAATAAGCTTATTTTTACTAATTTAAAAAATTCAAATATAAAGTATGAGTTAGACATAGATAAATTATTCGGTTATGGTGTTTGTGGCAATGATATGCACTCTAGGTTTGAGCAATCAAGGCGAATATTTACAGAAAATGGTTATTCTCCAACAATAACAGCAAGCAATACTGGAGATAATGCAAAAGTGGTTGTAGAAAGTGAGGTATTACAATGAGAATAAGAAGAATTACTCCAATTGAAGCATGGAGATTAATGGGATTTTCAGATGATGATTTTTTGAAAGCTAGCAAGGTATGTTCTAATACATCTTTATATCATCAGGCTGGAAATTCTATTGTTGTTAATGTTATATATTCAATTTTATATGAACTATTAAAATAAACATTATGATAATAAAATTTTAATATGGAAGATGGCAATAAAATATCACTAGATATTATTAAAAAATAGTTGTACCATGTTTTTTTGCAAACAAGTAAAAACAAAACATTAAGTATATGAAATTAATTAGTTTATAATAATTTTTAATAATATGTTGACACGTGCCTTACACACGGGTGTATCATTAGTAATGAAAGAAGGGATAAATATATGGAAAAAATAATTTTTATGAATGGTAGTCCTAATAAAAGTGGTAATACTTTTAGAATAGGAGAAAAAATTTTAAAAGGAATTAGTCATGATATTTTACAGATGTCTGATTATAAAGTAAGTCAATATGGACAAGTTTATGAAGATGATGAGATTAATAAAATTTTCGAAAAAATAAAAAATGTAGATACTATTGTAATAGGAGCTCCAGTTTATTGGTATACAGTTTCTGGAATTGTTAAAACTTTTATTGATAGATTATATTTACTTCCAGAAGCCGAAGTGTTAAAAGAGAAAAACTTATATTTCTTTGCTCAAGGTTCTGCTCCAGATGAAGCAACAAGACAAAGCATTACCTTTTTAGCAACTAGAGTATCAGAACTTATGGGAATGAATTTAAAAGATGTTGTAGTTGATTCTAGTGATGGCAATAAAATTATAAGTACAATGCGTATTAGCAAGTAAGATCAATATGAGAAAAGTTATATTGATTTTAGGAATAACTGTATTATTAGTAATTGGATGTTTAATAATAGGTAAAGGAAAGCAAAAGATGAATGATATAGATTATTTTACAAAAGATACTAAAGTAGTAGATGTTATAAATAATAGTTCTTTTAAAGATTTTGGTAAACTTATATTTCCTACTAATAGAACTATAGACAAAAATATGACTCTGGAAGATGCTAAAGATTTATATGTTTGGTATAATTATATAAATACGGATAAAACTGTAGAAATTGTAAATTATATGAAAGAACAAGCAGATTCTGGCAAGCAAATATTTTATCCAATTTATACTGAAGAAGAAATGAAAAGAGAACCTGAAAAAAGAAATACAGGAATATTTTATTTTAGAGGTACAGAAAATAACAAGTTCGCTATTTTGAATGCTGGTGGAGGTTTCATGTATGTTGGAGCTATGCAAGATAGTTTTCCTCATGCGTTGGAACTTTCTAAAAATGGATATAATGCTTTTGCTTTAATTTATAGACCTGATGCCGATAAAGCAATGGAAGATTTAGCACGAGCAGTAGCATTTATTCACGAGAACAAAGATATATTAAAAGTTGATACTAATGCTTATTCTGTTTGGGGTGGTTCAGCAGGAGGAAGAATGGCAGCATGGCTTGGAAATTACGGTACAGAAAGTTTTGGTGAAAAGAAGTATCCTAGACCAAGTGCTGTAATTATGCAGTATACAGGTTTATCTGAGGTTACAGGTGATGAGCCACCTACATATAATTGTGTGGGGACAAATGATGGAATTGCTAATTATAAAGTTATGGAAAATAGAATCAATAAAATAAAACAGAATGGAACAGATGCTGAAATAGAAATCTTTGATGGACTTCCTCATGGCTTTGGGCTTGGCATTGGTACAAATGCAGAAGGGTGGATAAATAATGCTATTGAATTTTGGCAAAGAAATATGAAATAAGTAAATATTATTAGAAAATATTGTAAATTAAGGAGGATTATAAAATGGGAAAATTAGATGGAAAAGTTGCAGTTGTAACAGGTGGTGGATCTGGAATAGGAAAAGCCATAGCATTACGCTATGCCAAAGAAGGAGCTAATGTTGTAATTGTTGGTCGTAGAGAAAATGTTTTAAAAGAAACATCTTTAGAAGATGAAAAAATTTCTTATGTCGTAGGGGACATTACAGATTCAAATGTTATTAAAAATATAATACAAATGATAAATGAAAAATTTAATGGAAGATTAGACATTTTAGTTAATAATGCCGGCTGGTGTCCTGTAAAACCTATTACAGAAATGACTATTAATGATTATGATAAAGCATTTAGTCTTGATGTAAGAGCATTAGTTGAAATGACTATTTATGCTTTACCACTAATTCTTAAAACAAAAGGTAATATTATTAATCTATCTAGTGTTGGTGCAACACATAGATCAGTAAATTTATCAATGTATCAAGGTGCAAAGGCAGCTGTAGAAAATTTTACAAGAGTTTGGGCTTTGGAACTTGCTGATAAAGGAGTTAGAGTAAATGCTATATCTCCGGGAGCAATTAGAACAGATATTTGGAATGTTCCGGGTTTAACCGAAGAAGAGGCAAAAAAACATGAGGAAGGAATTGCTAGTACCATTCCATGTAAAAGATTTGGCGAAGCAAAAGATATTGCTAATGTTGCTTTATTCTTAGTTAGTGATGAAGCAAGCTATGTAACCGGATCTATTTATAGTGTAGATGGCGGAATGGGTGCTTTATAATAAAAAATGATGGCTTAATTGTCATCATTTTCTGTTTTAATTAAATAACTAAAATATTTTGTTTTACCTGATAGAACATCTTTATAAAAATTTTGTTTCCAGTTAACAAAGTCAATCGCATCTTGTATCTCTTGCTTTTTATGTTCTAACTCACGAAGTTTAGCATCTAAAATATCCTGCCTTTCAGGGATTGAACTTTGTCCTTTAAGACATAATGTAAGATATTCTTTCATTTCTACAATACTCATACCACAATTTTTTAGGCAAGATAGACTTTTAATCCAGTTAATGTCGTTGTCATCAAATACACGATAATTACTTTTATTCCTTTTAACATTTGGAATTAATCCCTCATTACAATAAAATTTTAAAGCATCATAGGTTAAACCTGTTTTATCACAAGTTTCTTTCATTGAATATAATTTTTCTGTTTTTGTCATAAATTTCACCTCTTAGTACATTCTAAAACAAGGGTGTAACACACAGTCAATAAAAAAATAAAAAAATTGCTAAAAAAGTATTGACCGTGTCTAACACACGACATTTATAATTATATTGTTAATTGACATGATTGTCAATTTAGAAAGGGTGAAAAATATGGAATATGTAAAACTTAACAATGGCGTAGAAATGCCAATTTTAGAATTTGGAGTTTATCAAATACCTAAAGAAGAAACAAAAAGATGTGTATTAGATGCTATTAAAGTAGGATATAGAAGTATCGATACTGCACAAAGTTATTTTAATGAGGCTGAAGTTGGAGAAGCAATTTCTGAATGTGGTGTACCAAGAGAAGAACTATTTATTACAACAAAAGTATGGATTGATAATTATGGTTATGAAAATTGTAAAAAGTCAGTAAAAGAATCTTTAAAGAAATTAAGAACTGATTATATTGATTTAGTATTACTTCATCAACCATTTAGTGATTATTATGGAGCATATAGAGCTTTAGAAGATTTATATGAAGAAGGAAAAATTAGAGCAATTGGTGTATCAAACTTCTATCCAGATAGACTTTCTGATATATGTTTATTTGGAAGAAAAGTAGTGCCAGCAGTAAATCAAGTGGAAACAAATCCAATAAACGCTCAATTTAAAGCACAAGAAAATATGGAAAAGTATGGAGTACATATTGAAGCATGGGCACCATTTGGAGAAGGAAGAAATGGTTTATTTGAAAATGAAACCTTAGTTAATATTGGTAAAAAATATAATAAGAGTTCAGCACAAGTAATACTTAGATGGTTAATTCAAAGAGGTGTTATTATTGCTTGTAAATCTACTCATATAGAAAGAATGGAAGAAAACTTTAATGTGTTTGATTTTGAACTTTCAAAAGAAGATGTGGAAGATATTAATAAATTAGATACAAGTGATAGTTTGTTCTTCAATCATCAAGATCCAAAAATGGTGGAATGGTTTGATAATATTGTTAAAGAAAGAAGAACAAATGAAGATTGTCGTAGTGACAAAAAGAATTGGTAAGGTGTATTTATGAACAAGAAGATAATTATAGGAATTTTGATAGTTATTGTAATTGCTATAGTAGGAGTTGGAGGATATTTTCTACTAAATAATAATGATAAAACAAAAGAAAACGAAAATACTTCTACTAATAATCCTACTGTAAATGAACCTACTCTAGATGATAATAAAGAACAAGATGGTGCATCAAATGATACAAATACTTCATCTAGTGGGAAAACACTTGTTGTGTATTATTCAGCATCTGGTTCAACTAAAAAAGTGGCAGAAGGAATTGCTCAAAACTTAAATGCCGACCTTTTTGAGATAGAACCAGTAGATACTTATACATCTGATGATTTGAATTGGACAGATAGTAATTCAAGAGTAACAAGAGAGCATAATGATGAATCATTAAGAGATATTAAATTAAAAAATACCAAAGTTTCTAATTGGGATAATTATGATACTGTTTTAATTGGTTATCCGATTTGGTGGGGTATTGCTGCATGGCCAGTAAATAACTTTGTTAAAGATAATAATTTTACTGGTAAAATAGTTATTCCTTTCTGTACTTCTGCATCAAGTGGACTTGGACAAAGTGGTGAATTATTAGAGAAAATGGCTAAAGGTGGAACATGGAAAGAAGGACATCGTTTTAGTTCTGGAGCATCAAGTTCAGATATTAAAACATGGACTGATAGTTTAAAATAAGAGGTATTAAACTATGAATAAAAAAGTAATTATAGGAATTATCATAGCAATTCTATTAGTGGGAGGACTTGGATATTTATTATTTAGTAATAAGGCAAGTTTAAATTCTCCAACTGAAACGAGACAACCGGAAGAAGAAATAAAGGTTGGAGATGATAATTCTGGACTAAATAAAGATGGTAAAAAATCTTTAGTAGTTTATTTCTCTGTTCCAGAAACTGATGATCCAAATAAGAAAATGACTACTGAAGAAGAAAATAGTGCAATCGTAGTTGATGGAAAAGTTTTAGGCAATACAGAGTATGCTGCAAAGTTAATTAAAGATAATACTGGTGCTGACATTTATAGAATTGAACCTAAAAATCCATATACAACTAATCATAGTGATTTAGTTTCTTTAGCTAAAGAAGAGCAAGAAAAAGATGTACGACCTGAAATAAAAACCAAAATAAGTAATTTTGATGACTATGACATTATTTATGTTGGTTATCCAATTTGGTGGAGTGATATGCCACAAATACTATATACATTTTTTGAATTATATGATTTTAATGGTAAGACAGTAATACCTTTCTCTACTCATGGAGGAAGTGGCCTTGCAGGAACAGTAAGTACAATTAAAAATAAATTAACAGGGGCAACTGTTATCCAAAATGCTTTTACTATTTCTAGAAATAATATGGAACAAGCACCAACCGAAATTGAGTCATGGCTAAAAGAAATAAATATGATTAACTAGGAGGAGTAAAGATGAATAAGAAAATTATAACCATTGTTATTGTTGTAGCAGTTTTGCTTATTGTAGGTGCTTTCTACTTCTTATTTTTTAATCAAGGTAGAAGTGTCGGAATAGATAATAATATTCAAAATGAAAGCAGTAAGAAAGGTGCAGGCAATATTGAATTAGAAGATAAAAAAGTATTAGTGGTTTATTTTTCTGAAACTGGTAATACGCAAAAGTTTGCAAAGCTTATCTCTGATGAAGTTGGCGGAGATTTTAGAAGAATTGAAACAGTTAAATCTTACCCAACAGGTCAAGCACTTTTTGATTATACGAAAAAGGAAAGAGATGAAAATGCAAGACCAGAGCTTAAAGAAATGGATGTAAATCCAGAAGATTATGATGTAATATTTATCGGTTATCCAATTTGGTGGTATACACTCCCAATGCCAATATATACATTTTTTGATAAATATGATTTTAATGGCAAAATAATAGTCCCTTTCAACACTCATGAAGGATCTGGAGATGGTGGAACATATTCTACTATCAAAGGCTTAGAACCAAATGCAAAAGTATTAGACGGTCTTGCTATTCGTGGTGGAGATATGAAATCTGAACAGACTACTAAAGTAAGAAATTGGTTAAAAGGACTTGATTTAAATGAATAATAAAATAAGATTAATAGTTGATATATCAATGTTTATCTTAACTTTCCTCCTTATGAATGTTAATTTTATTTCTCCTTTATGGCATGAAATATTTGGAATTACTATTAGTTTTCTTATTATAATTCATTTAATTCTGAACTTTAAATGGATAAAAAATATAACTAAGAATATTAAGAAGGTTAAGAGTCAAACAAAAATTTTATATGCAGTTGATATTCTTACCTTCTTTTCTTATTTTGTAACTATTGTCGCTGGCATTTTAATTTCTACTAGTATATTTAATTTTAAAACAAGTTATAATCCTTATTTAATGCTTATTCATCATATAACTGGAAGATTATCTCTTTCATTAATGCTAGTTCATTTTGGATTTCATCTTAATAGAATTATTTCAAGATTTACTAAAAATGAAACTACTAGAGCTTTAATTTACATTATTTATGGAACATTAAGTGTCATTATTTCCATGTATTTAGTTTATAAATTAGTAAATAGTTATGTATGGCAAGGATTTTTTGGGTGATAAGTGATGAAAAGTATGAAAATTTTATTTGCAATATTTTTAAGTATGCTCCTTGTTGGATGCAGTAATGAAAATAAAGTTAATAATAATGATATTAATGTTTATGATTATTACAGTGGAGAACAAAGAGAAAAAGTAGATGAAGATGAGAAAATTTATCTTTGGGAAAAAGGCAATATGCCTAAAACTACAAATTATACAGAAAACACAGGAAATTATTTTGATGAGCCAGATTTTTTACCATATATGACTATATATAATGTTTCAAATGGTACAAAAGTAAAAGGAGCAATGTTAGTGAGTCCTGGTGGAGCGTTTATATTTCGTTCGGAGCTTCAAGAAGGTGTGAATGTTGCTAAAGAGTTTGCTAAGCTAGGTTATGTATCCTTTGTTGTTCATTATCGAGTAAGACCATACACCGAAAGAGAATCAGGAATCGATATTGCTAGAGCAATAAAAGTTGTCCGTAGTAATGCAGAAAAATATGGTATAGATAAAGATAAAATAAATGTAGTTGGTTTTTCAGCAGGTGGAATTGCCAACGGAAGAGCAGTTTTAGAATATCCAGAAAAAACAAATGGAACATTGTTAGATACTAATTATATTCCTGATGAAATTGATAGTTTTTCTTCTACTCCAAATGCTGTTATAATGGGCTATTCATTTTATGGGAGACTTTCTGTTGCTGATTTGAATGAAGATACATTTAAAAATACTTATTTACCACCAACTTATTATGTTTATGGAACAGAAGATCCTTTTTATGAGCAGTTTAATTCTCAAGTAGAATTACTTCATAAATTAAATAAAAATATAGAATCTAAAGTTCTAAATCAATATCCACAAGGGTTTGGTTCACAAGGTGATTGGATAAACGAAGTTAGTAAATGGTTAGGAGTGGTAGAATGAAAAAGTGCATTTTAATTATTATAATACTAGCAATATTCCTTACTGGTTGTACACTTAATAAAGTGCAAAATGGAAGTTCAGACAATGAAAATACAAATATAACTAGTAACTTTAGTACAAATGATTATATAATAGAAGGTACAACAAAAAGTAATAGCTTTATTATAGATAATGTTCTACATAGAGAAAATGGTGGAGATATTCACTATACATCATACTTTCCAGATGATTATAATTCTAATGAAGCATATGCTATTTATTTTGCACTTTCAGGCTGGGAAGGATTATATTTTCAAGGAGTAGGTGCTAATATGCATGAGGCTTTACCATTTGAAGCCCAAAAATATAATTCTAAAATGATAGTTATTTCTCCTCAACTTGATGATTGGGGAGAGAAATCTGCCAATGACACAATATTTTTAGTGGAATACTTTTTTAGTCATTACAATATCGATAAATCAAAAGTTTATATAAGTGGTTTGTCAGGTGGTGGAGAAACATTATCTTTAGTATTAGAAAAAAAGCCTGAATTATTTACTTCAGCATTATATGTAAGTTCTCAGTGGGATGGAAAATATGAAAAATTAATTCAAAGTAAGACACCTTTATATATGGTTATTGGTGAAAATGATAGTTATTATGGAAGTGCTAAAACTAAAAACGCTTATAATGATATGTATAAGTTATATCAGAAGGCTGGTTTATCAAAAGAAGAAATTAATGAAATACTAGTATTAGATGTTAAACCTCATGAGTTTTTTACTTCTAGAGGATATAGTGATGAACACGCAGGCTGTAATTTATTTGCTTATGAAAAAGATATTATGAATTGGGTGTTTAATAAGGTAAAATGATTAGAAACATATTTTATATAATATGAATAGCAAAAAAATCAGCAAAATGCTGATTTTTATTTATCTTTTGGATCCATAAGTTTTTCATAACCATTAAAAAAATCTCTAATGTCAATGTTGTATTTTTGTGCAAGAAAGAATAGGGTATCTAGTGAAATTCCTTTGTCGACATTTGGACTTTCTAAATGTGAAATAAAGCTTCTACTCATATCAATGTCTTCTGCCATCTTTTCTTGAGATTTACCAACTATGTTTGTTCTTATGGATTTCATGTTTTGTCCAATTAAATTAAATAACTCATTTGTGCTTCTCACTATATAACCTCCTATATATAATTTTATAGGAATCGGTAAGATTATACTGCTCTCTCACAGAGAGCAAATAATTTCGATAAAATTGTCAATTTTGTGTTATAATTTAAGTGGCACAAAAAAAGAATACTTACATATTCTTAGGGCGTCTAGGGATTCTATTGTTATCAATTTTCTTTCTTGGCTTGAAAAGTTGATACATTTCAATACCTAAAACATCAGCAATGTGTTCTACATAATCAATTCGAGAATTTCTTTTAGCATTTTCTAGACTGGAAATATATGTAACAGTTGTATCAAGTTTATCTGCAAAATCCTCTTGAGACCAACCATTTTCTAATCTGAAAAAAACAATATTATTTGCTAAAATGCTTCTTGCGTTCTTTTTTGGTTTGATATTATCACATCCCTACATAAATAACATATTATTATTGTAATAAGTTTAAATTTTTTATACCATTACCACTCTGTAGTAAGTTATAACTTTAATATATGTAAATAATTGGAATTTTATGTGCTAAAAAGGTAAGTTTATTTAAGGAAAGAGGTTAAATAATGAAAGAGCAAAGCATAGAAGATTATACTAGTATTATTGAAAAAAATATTAATAGTGATTTAAAAACAATCACAACCATTGTTTATAAGTATGATATTGCAAATGTTATGAGTAATTTAAAGGATTTATCCATAGATAAGCAAAATGAGATTTTGGAATGTGGAATTAATAAATATTTAAAAATTATTCAATCAACAAAATTTGAGTATGTACAATATATTATTATGCAAAGAGATATTGATGATATATTTGAATTTTTTACCGAAGATGAAAAAATGGATGAAATTAACGATAGTGTTAATGTTGCTTCTGATTTAGTTTTAAAAGCAATAGGTCGCAATAACAGAAAACTAACTTTGCCAATAAGTGTTAATAATATAATAGACTATAGTATTCATAATAGTGTTTCTAATGATAGTATTCATTTAGAAATTTTATATATTTATTTATATTTGGCTAGTTTTTGTTACTTATTAAAAAATAAAGATTATAGTAAGGAAATCAAAAATTTCTCAAAAGATAAATGGAAGTACAAAACTATTGAATTATAATAAAATGTAGTAATATAGTAGTAATTAGTAGTACCCCAAAACTTGCCTTTTTTATGAGAGCACTATTTATGTGTTCTTTTTGATAAAAATAACTATTAATTTAAGATTTTAAAAATTAATAGGGATAAAAATGTGGAAAGGAGATAAAATGTTTAAGAAAAAACAGCTATTAAAAAAAGAATCTGTTAATATGAATTCAATAACTGATGTATTAACATATTGCCAAAAGAGAGAAAAAAGAGTATTTTTAATTGGCGGTAGTATAATAGCAATTCTTTTAATAGCATTAATAGCATTTGGCTTTTATTCTTACAAACATAGGAGCTTTGTTTATTTATTAAATGCTAATGGAGAAAAATTTGATTTTAGTAATTCAGTTTTTATAAAAGCTAGTAATAAATATTATCTAAATACTGGCAAGGTAGTAGTAAAAGATTCATCAATTAAAACAGATGATATTGCAATTGTTAGTTTAAAATATAATGATGAGCTGATAGTTTCATCAGATGATTTAAACTCTAAACGCCTAACAGAAAATATTGGCTATAATGAATTATTTACAAAAGATAAAGTAAATCATATTAAAGATTGGTATTTTGAAATTGAATATAAAGCGGACAATGAAACAAAAAAAGATATTTTACCTGTAACAATTAGAAATTTATAGTAAATATGATTATCCTTTGTGATAGTCATTTTTGCGGGTTAGAATGATAAAAATTAAGTATTATAGCCAACTGCCGGGTTGCAAAATTGCATAAAAAATGCTAAAAAATGCAAAAATGCAACTAAAATGATTGACAAATATGCCTTTTTAAGATAGTATATAAGCCATCAAAAGGGGGATTTAATATGTTAAATACTCAGTCAATGAATTTGGATTTAATAAGAACATTTGTAATTGTTGGACAATCTAAGGATTTATCTGATGCTTCATCTAAATTAAAAATAGATAAATCTAACGTTTCAAGACATATCAAAGCTTTAGAAGGTTTGATGGGTACAAAATTAATTAAAAAGAATTCTAAAAATTATATTGAACTAACGGAAGACGGAAAATTATTATTTGATGGATTTGAGAAAGCTTATAATTTAATTTTTTTAACAGAAAAAAGTTTTAGACAAAGTAAAGATTTAAATGCTGGTAAAATATCAATAGGTATATCATCTAATCTAGAATCTAATATATTGAATAGTAAAATTGAAGCTTTTAAAAAATTCTATCCAGCTACTTCTTTTAAAATTATTAACCTTCCATCAAAGGAACTATATGAAAAATTAATTCATTACAATATTGATTTTGTTATTGATGAAAGTATTGATTTTCAAAGATCAAACGGGATTGTTAGTTCAAAAATTTATGAAGAAAATTTTGTGTTAGGTTACAGTGATAAAAAATATAAACTTGATAATTTAAATGATTTAGAAAATGCTCCATTAATACTTCCAGTTAGAAACAATGAAGAGAGAATTTTATTTGAAAAATTACTTGATAAGAATAATATAAGCAAAAACTTATCAATTGAAACTTCTAATTATAACTCATCTATTGATTTTGCTTTGAAAGGTTTAGGAGTAGCATTAGTACCAAAAGAGATGGAAACTAAAGATGATTTAAAATATTTAAATATCGATTTGCAAAAAAATATTAATATTTCTTATGTTTCAGAAAATTTATCACCATCTTCAAGAGAATTTTTAAATCAATTTAAAAATAATATTGATAAATACAAATAATAAATGATAAATAATTCAAAGCCTAGTGTCTTTAATGATGCTAGGCTTTGTTGCGTTTTTGCATTTACTGTTGTAAAATTGACCGATACTATTTTTAAAATTATGTGTTAGTATAGTTGGCACAAAAGGAGGAATTTTATGGCAGTTGTAGAAATGCACTCCAGTTGGTTAGCCATCAATTCAATTCTTGGTTGTCCAAATGGATGCAAATATTGTTTATTACAAGCAACAGGTGATAATAATTGTTTTCCAAAACAATTAGCAACCCCGAAAGAGGCAGTAGAAACACTATTAGATTATAAATATTATGATAAAGATATTCCATTATGTTTACTACCAAATACTGATGTTTTTGTAAATCCTAAAAATTTTAAGTATTTATTGGAATTATTAGATGAAATTGAAAAACATAATATTAAAAATGACTTAATAATTATAACAAAATGTAAAATTCCAGAAGAAATGATAACTCGTGCTAAAAAAATAAAAGAAAATAATCAAAATATAGTGTTCTATATTAGTTATTCGGGACTAGGAAAAGAAATAGAGCCACGAATAAGTGAGGATATTTTAAGAGATAATTTTAAAAGGTTGAGTGAAAATGGAATAGATGTAATTCATTATTATAGACCATTTTTACCACAAAATTCAGATTCAAAAAAAATTACAGAAATTCTTAACTATGTTAATCAATATACTGATATATCAGTAACGACAGGATTAGCTTTAATTGAAACTTTTATTGATAAAATAGAATGTTGGGATGAAGTTAAGAAGAATAAAGATAAGTGTTTAAAGGCTAACTGTGTATGGCCTGAAAATGCTTGGAATTATTTTAATGATAATTACTCTCATAAACAACAAATATTCCAAACAAATACTTGTGGCTTAAATACAAAACTTAAAAGACCATCAACCCAATACTATGGCAGTTTTGAATGTCAAAATTACAATCATTGTAGTAAAGAACAAAGAGAAAGATGTCGTTTGGCACATCAACAATTAAATAGAGAACTTATAATATCTAGATGTAAAAGATTATTAGAAAAATTAGATTTTGATATTACTAATGTTGAATATATATTTGATGAATATGGTAGTTTAGAACTAAAGAATATAGATTTGAAGATAAGTGATGCTTCTTACTTATCGTATAAATTAGGGGTTAAGGTATACATTTCTACTAATAATATAGTAAAAACTACTTACAATTCAACTTTAAATGGGGCTAGACCATTAGTGTTAAAGGTTGGTGAGAAATAATGAAAGATATATTAAAATTTCTTGATACTCATTATGATAATGCTTTAAAACTTGTAAGTGATTTTGACATTACTAAATCAAAAAAATGGGAAGCTAGTGATTATGTACAGGAATTGTTAGTGCAAGTAGGACATGTTTATACAGTATTGGATCAAGATGATGAAGTAAAGGAAAATAAAAGAATTATAAATAATCTCGGTGATGAACTTGCAGATGTTTTATTACAATTGATTAATCTTGCTAGAATTATGAATATTGATATGCATGAAATTCAAAATTTGAAAGATTATAAATCTAGCAATGTAAATGGCTTATCTATTCTAATGGGACAACTTGCAGAAGTTATTATGGAAAATAATAGTGCAAGATTTAAAAAGAATAGAGTAGGTTTTGAAACAAGTTATGACTTTATAAAAGATAGAATATTTAAACTATTTATTATAACTTACAATATTGGTAAAAAGCATAAATTGAATTTGATTAAAGAATTTAGTTTGATGTGTGAAGATGCTAATGGTTTTTTAGAAAGATTTAGAAAAGGTGAAGTAAATAGACAAGAATATATTGATATTTATGATGAAAACGAAGATTATCTTGGCTACTGTGAAAAGAATGAAGCTCATAGATTGGGATATTGGCACCGTGTATTTGGATGTTTAATTTTTAACAGTAAAACCAATAAAGTATTTATGCAAGTAAAAAATCCAAACCATAATGGAATTCATAAAAAGGCTTTATTGGAAATCACTGTTGGGGGACATTTAATTACAGGAGAAACTCCTACAGATGGTGTAAGAGAAATAAAAGAGGAAACTGGATTAGATATTGATTCTAAAGATTTAAGATTTATCGAGTATAGAAGATGTAATAAAACGATTAAAAGTGATTACAAGATAAAAGAATTCCAATACTATTATTCAGTAGATATTGATAAAAATGTAACTGACTTTAAAGATTTTGATAAAAATGAAGTATTAAGTTTTGTTGAAGTAGATAAAAATGATTTAATAAAATTAATTAATAAGAAAATTACAAAGGTAAAAGCAAGATATGATAATGGTGGAATAACAAACATTTGTTATAGCGATTTAGACAAAGCATTTATAAATAATGGCTTATACATTTCTTTATTAAATAAATTAGATAAAGAGGATGGAGAAAGATTAATGGATAAAAAACTAAAAAAATTATATAAATTAATATCAAGTGAAAAAAGAAAACAACCAGAATCATTTTATTTTGATGATGGTAAGGTCGTTAATGCAAAAGATTTTGAAAAAGATTTTGTTCATTATTCTGTGATGAAAGTACAACCTAATGTAAATTACAATGAATTTTTAGTGTACATTTTAATTGTATATAAGGATAAACCAATACCACAAATGTTATTGAAAAAATTTAAAACAAACAGTGCTGCTAATAAGTATTTTGATAAGCTATCTGATTTGATAGAAAAAAATACTAGCGAAGATATAATAAATACTTGCTATTATGATAAATTTGATAGTAGCGAAAAAGTCAGTGTTTTCAAGCGTATTTTTGGATAAGGTATTAGTATTACTACCAGAATAAACACCAGTATTATTACCAGTAAAACGACATAAAAAATACCAGTTTTTTGTCTATAACAAATACCATAACTTTCTGATACAATTGTTATAAATAGGGCGAACTTTAAAAAGAAAGCTCTATTTTTTTACCCATTCAGTTGCAAATTTGCAAATGCAAATGCAAAAATGCAACAAAAGTCTTGACTTTTTAGGAAAATAATGTAAGATAGGAGGCAATTAATTACATTATTATGTAAATTAAGGGGTTTTGGTGATGTGTTACATTTGAATTTATTTGCGGTAGTTTAGAAGATATTACTAGAACTCAAAGCAGTATTTCTTTTAGATGGGAGGTAAATTCATATTATGAGAGCATTATTAAAAAATGTATATCTTAAAAATTATAATACTAGGTTTCTTGTCAGATTAGTTCATGATTTATATGATGATTATAATTACAAGAGGTTTTTATCAAGAAACATTTATGATAGTGCATTAAAGAAATCCTTGTTATTCAGAGAAGAAGATTTGAGTTACCACAAGAAGTCCGATCCAACAGAACAAACTTTTAAATTAAAACAAGAAATAGATGAATTTATAAATTTGTTTGATAGAAAAGTTGAATTGATGTTAGAAGAATTTACAGATGATGAGAAAAGAATTTATAATGACTGCATTATAAATAGATTATCTGATAAAGTAGTAAAGGATAGGATTTGTAAAACCGACAAAACATACTATCGAATAAAGAAGAGTTGTTATTTAAAAGTTGCTTTGTGTTTTGAATTAGTAGATGGCTATGAAAAAAATATAGTTACTTCAACAATTAGTCTAGCTAGCTAGTTGTTTTTTTATGATTTTTACTAATAAAAAAATTGGCAAAAAATAAAAATAACATTTTATTAGTTAATTTATTTTCCTTGAAAAGTCGCATATATAAAGGATTTTATGACATTTTAGCACAACTAAAATTAAGTGAAAAAAGGCAAGAAAAGATGCTACTGACATTACGGTTGTCAAGTGCTAAAATGTAGTAAAGTGGGATAAGTTTAGAGAGATGGTTACTTATTTCAATTAAATGGGTAAATACTTTTGAAGAGCAAATTTGGTTTTGTTCTTTTTTTGTTCATTAAATTAAGGAGAGTAGATATTTATGCCAAGAGTTAGTAAACCAAAACTTTATCAATCAGAAATTATTAATGCTTTTGATTATCAAAAAACAAAGGAAAATGTTTTAGAATATTTTTCAAAGTATCGTTTGTATTCTAATAATATAAATTTATTATTAAATACATGTAGTAGTTCTTTATCAAATGACAATTTGGGGATTTATTCTTCCAAAGTAACTGATAAAACATCAGCGAGTGCTATTAAGATAATTGAATACAAAGAATATATTGAAGAAATTAGTAAAAATTTTAGAAAACTAAGAATGTATTTAACAGATGATGAAAAGATGATTTTTAATTTATCAATTTTATCTAGTCATACAGATGAAGAACTAGCTGAAAAGTTATCGCTAGATAAATCAAACATATATAAAAGGAAGAAGAGTTGCTTTATAAAAGTAGCTCTTTTTTACAATATTGATGTTTTAAAATGAAAGAAGGTTAAAAGATGAAATTAGTTCTAATAATATTAGGAATTGCTGCATTAATAATAACTTTATTATTTATTATTTGTGCATGTATTATTTCTAGTAGATGTGAGTAATAATTGGAGTTATAGCTCTCCATAAAAAAAGCTAAATAAATGGTGGAAGGAGGAAATTGATAATGGAAATTAAATGCTATTTACCAAGAGATTTATTTGATAGTATTGAAAGAAGATGTAGTGCACTTAATATTTCTAAGTCAGAATATTTAAGATTGTTAGCTTCCTTAGATATTTATAACATTAACTATCAAAATGTATTACAATACTTTGAAATTTTAAATCATAGTATTAATGAAATTCAAGTAAAGCTTGGTATTGCAAGTACAGCTAATAATAATTAAATATTATTTATTAATAATGGCTGACAAAATTATAGAAATACGGTATAATCTTGGTAAAAAAAGAGGAGAGGATTTCTATGAGAAAAAAGAAATTAATACCTCTTGCAACTTTTATTTTAATAGCATTGTCAATTATAGGTGCTAGTACATTTTACTTTAAAGCAAGAGAAGAAAAAGTTAATCAAACAAATGTAACAAATGACATTACAAAAGAAGAAAAAAAGAATGAAGAGGAGAATAAAGAAGAACAATCTGTTGATGATTCAAAGGTTAATTCAAATGATGAAGTATCAAATTCAAAAAATGATGATGTTTCTTTAGATGCAAATAATTCAGTAACTAATAAGAATAATAATTCTAATGAATCAAAGAAACAAGATGTTCAAAAAGAAGAAAAAAATACCAATAAAAAAGCGAATGATAATAGTAGTTCTGTATCAAATACACAACCAGTGCAACCAACACAACCAACTCAGCCTACTTGTACTCCTAAAAAGTTTGATATGAATTGGGTAAGAGCTGATTTTAATACTTTTGAAGAGTGTAAGAACATGGGAGATAAGTATATGGATAGCTATGGCTATTATTGTGATAGTTATCAAGATAGTTGTGGAACGACATATTATATGTTAACTCTTTTTGATACGAATGGGAATTTATTTGATTATCATTCAGTGCAAATACCTTAATGGTATTTTTTTTATGGTTAAAATTAGAGGAGAGAAAAAATGAAAGGAAAATTAAAATATTTAACACTATTGTTATTAGGAATAACTTTAATGCCTATTTTAAAAGTTAGCGCTAGCAATTATAATGCACAGTTTAATGATAAGTATAAATGGATTCCTAATAATTATGTGAATATGAAACAAGGGACTAGAACTAAATATCAACAAATGGCAGTTATAGCAAGAACAAGTGATAATCAGTTCGTATATTGTATTGAACCCGGAACACCACTAGAAGAATTTACTGATTATACAGGTACAGATGTTAATCAAGCTTATGTTGCTAATATGAGTCAAGAACAATGGAAAAGAATTCAATTATTAGCATTTTATGGTTATGGTTATTCTGATAGTGAAGTAAATCATAGTGATTTGAAATGGTATGCAATTACTCAGTTTATGATTTGGCAAACTGTTCCACATGGTTGGGATATTTATTTTACTGATTCTTTAAAAGGAAATAGAATTACTAAGTATGAAAATGAAATGGCTGAAATGGAAAGATTAGTTGCAAATCATTATAAAGCTCCAGAATTTGGAAATACTAATTTTGAAACAGTAATTGGAAATACAATAAAAATTACAGATGCTAATTCTGTTTTATCAAAATGGCAAGTATCAAGTGATTCTAAAGTATCATTAAATAAGTCTGGAAATGATTTATATATAACTGCTAATGAGGTTGGCAGTACAAATATAACTTTAACTAAGAAGGATATTAAATATTCACATCCTACAATTGTTTATGTAAGAGCGGATAGTCAAGATTTAGTACAAGTTGGTAGCTATGATCCATTACAAAGAAATATTAGTATTAATATTGTAGGTGGCAAAGTTGCTATCAACAAGGTTGACAGAGATACTGGAAAGAATATCCCACAAGGAGATGCAACTTTAGCTGGAGCTGTTTATGGTGTATATCGTGAGGATGGTACATTAGTTACTAAGATTACAACTGATAAAAATGGTTATGCTATAAGTGGCTATTTACCAAGTTTAGGAAAATTTTATTTAAAAGAAATTACACCTAGTAAGGGTTATGAATTGGATACAAATTCTTATGAATTTAATATTTCAAAAGATAATTTAGAACCATTAATTCCAGTACAAGAAAAGGTTATTGAAAGAAATGTTAATTTCTTTAAGGTTTATGCTAACGATAAAACAGGAATGTTGGTAGGGGAACCTAATGTAACATTTGATATTTATTTAAAATCAAGTGGTGAAAAATATAAAACCATTACAACTGATAGTAAAGGGTACGCTACTGTAAAATTACCTTATGGTACTTATATAATTAAACAGGTTACAGCAACTACAGATTATGAAAAGGTTGATGATTTTGAAATTACCATTAATGAAAATACAGATGAACCATTATATAAGTTAATTTCAAATGCTCCAATTACCGCTAAATTAAAAGTAATAAAAGTTGATAAAGATACTGGTGATATTATTGCTAGAGCTAACATTAAATTTAAAATTTTTAATGTATATACAGGAGAATATGTTTGTCAAAGAATTACTTATCCAACAGTAAAAAATGTATGTGAGTTTGAAACTGACGAAAATGGTATATTAATTACACCATACCCTTTAATGCCGGGAACTTATAGATTAGAGGAAGTAGATCAACGAATTGATGGTTATTTATGGAATAAAGAATCAGTAGAATTTCATATTGGAGAAAATTCAGAATTAATAAAAGATGATGAACTTGGTGTTTTATTTGAAGTTAAATTTGCTAATAAAGAGGTAAAAGGCAGTGTAACAATTGACAAAACTGGTGAAAAATTTGTGATTGATAATGGCAAATATACTTATGATAAGATAAATTTAGCAAATGTAAAAATAGGATTATATGCTAAAGAAGATATTTATTCTGCTAATGGTAAATTGATTTACAAAAAAGGTGAATTAGTTAAAGAAGAATTTACTAATAAAGATGGTAAATTAGTATTTGATAACCTATATTTAGGAAAATATTTTATCAAAGAAATTGCTACAGATAATAATCATGTTTTAGATGATAAAGAATATGAATTAGAATTAAAATATAAGGACCAATATACTGATAATGTTTCTTATGATATTACTTTAGAAAATTATTATAAAAAAGGAAAGTTAGAATTTACTAAAAAAGATTTAGTAACTGGAGATACTATTCCAAACACTATTATAGAAATTTATAACGATAAAGATGAGTTAGTTGGAACTTACAAAACTGATAAAGATGGAAAAGTATCTATTGATGATTTGGCTATTGGTAAATATTACATTGTAGAAAAAGAAGCTACAACTGGTTATCTAATTACTGATGAAATAGTTTATTTTGAAATCAAAGATAATGGAGAAATTATTAAAGCGGAAATGAAAAATAAACCTATCATGGGAAGCTTAGAATTTACTAAAGTTGATTTTTCAACAGGAGAAGTATTACCAGATACTTTAATAGAAATTTACAATGAAAATAATGAATTAGTATTTTCTGGCAGAACAAACGAAGAAGGCAAAATAGTAATTAATGAATTAAGATATGGTAAATACTATATCCTTGAAAAAGAGGCACCAGAAGGATATGAATTAAATGATGAGAAAATGTGGTTTGAAATTACTGAGGACGGTCAAATAGTTAAATCAGAAATGAAAGATCATAAGAAAGTAATTGAAGTACCTAATACTTTATCAGAATCTTATTTAAATTTAATTGCTGGTACAATTGTTTTAACTGGTGCTGGATTAATAATTGTTGCAAATAGAAGAAAAAAGAATAAATAGAAAAGACAAAAAGGGGTTTGGTTTTTAATATATATAATTATTACTATAAATAAAGAATGGGGGAATAGAGATGAGTAGTATTAATAAATTTTGTGTAATGGGGAGATTAGTTAAAAATCCAGAGTTAATAGAACTGGAGAATGGGAATAAAGTTGCTAATGTTACTATTGCAGTTGATAGAAGTTATAAAGACAAAGAAGGAAACAAAATTACAGATTTCTTCAATTATGGCTTATGGAATAAAAATGCTGAAAGAATTTGTGAATTTAGTAAAAAAGGAGATATTATTTATTTAGAAGGATCTTTTAAAGATAAAACTATTGAACTTGAAGAAGGAAAAGTTATCCATACATTTGAACCTTTAGTTGAGGAATATAAGCATATTGTTACTTATAAAAATAATAATTTAAAAGAAACAACCACTTTAGAAAATGAAGTGAGTAAATAATATGTTTGATAAAAATAAAGAATATAGTTTAGAAGAACTACTAAATTTATTTAGTATGTATAACTTAGAGTTTAAATTTTATGGAAATAATGAAAATGGTAAGTTAGATGTGTATATGAAAACAGGTGATGATAAAACATCTGTTTTTTCATCTATTTCATCAATTATGACAAAAAAAGATTATATATCTTTAACCGAAGAAGAAGCAAAAAAGATAAAATTTAAATTTGAGAAGGAGGTTAATGATTTGGATTTAGATATTGTTGTTGTTGTATTGAAAACAAGTGATGTTAATATTCCATCAGGCAAGTATTCTTTAGAAACTTTAGACAGTCTTTGTAAAGAACAGGACCAAGAAGATAGAGTTATTAAAGATGATAGTGTAGATGGAATTTGTTATTTTATTGTCGACCATAATACTGGCTGTAATTTATATGATGGTGTTTATACATTTGATAAAAATAATAATGGTTTAATAGAAGATTTAAAAAATAAATATGAACAAGAAAATAATCAGTTATTAAAGAATAATTTAAAGTTGATTTTAGATTATTGTAAAGAGTTAAAAGAGAAAGACATTACTAGATAATTAATATCAAAAGGAGGAATGATTAGTTTTGAAGAAAAAATTAACTAAATATAAAGATAAAGTGAATATGTATTTCCTAAGTATTTTTACTTTCATTTTAGGAATTATTGTTAGTATTCCAAAAGTATATGCAGTTGATAAAATTGAAGGTGGCAATATAACCATAGAAAGTCTAGGAATAATTATCAAGAATTTAGCAACCAGAGTCCAAGTATTTGGAATTGTAATTTCTTTTATAGCTTTAGTAGTGTTTGTTATTCAATTTATTATTGGAGATGATGAAACCAAACAAAGAAGAAAAAAGACTATTCTTTATACTTTAGGTGGAGTAGCATTATTAATTTTAGTACCTAGTATTATCAACTTCGTTATTGATACTTTAAAGTAAGGATTTGTATGCTAAATACATTAAGTATTGCAAGTGATATAAAATATAGTGTTTTAGATATTTTAAGAGGATTGGGAATGGGAATTATTAATATTGTCTTTAAAACGATTGATGTTTTATATGATGTAGCACATAGTATTAATAGTTTGAATTTTATTGAAATGCTTAAAAATGTTGATAATTCTCCATTCACTAAAATATTTAATGCTTTTTTTATTCTGGCTTTTGCACTTTTATTTTTGTTTGCAGTTTGGAAGCTAACTTTTAGAATTTTAGATGCAGATAGTAATGAACAGCCATTATTTGAATTGGTAAAAGAGATTGTTAAATGTGGTTTTCTAATATTTTCAGTATATTTAATATTTAGTACAACTATTAATTTAGGAATTAATTTATCAAATGCCATTTATAATAATTTTAATATAAGTAACTCTACGATTGGAGATAAGATGAAAACATCATATTTATCTATAAACGAGGCTTGTTATAAAGTTTCTGGCGGTGATAAGGTGGATGCAAAGAATGTCAAAGATTTAAAAGATAAATTAAATGGCTATTCTAATACTAGTTCTGCAAATACTATGGCTGATTTTGAAAAGCTGATAAGAAATGACACAATTACGGCTAGCAATGTTTCTGATAGTGGTGCTTTTTCTTTTAGATGTAACATCTATAAACCGGGTATCTGGAATGATAGTGAAGATTATGCTTTTAATTATAACTTTTTGTTTGGAATCATAATAGGTGCAATATTTCTATTTGCGGTTGGTTTTTCGGTATTAATGCTAGGAAAACGACAACTAGAACTTGCTTTTTTAATGGTTATATCACCACTTGTCATTGCAACGAGTGTGGGGCGAAAAGAACAAAGATCAGCTCTGTATCAACAACTTGCTTCTTTAGTATTACAAGCTGGAGCGATAATGCTTTTAATAGGCTTAACTTCAATTATGTTTAACGCTATACAAAATAGTGCTGATATTAACAAATTAAATTATTTTACTAAAGTAGTAGCTCAATCAGTTTTATACTTAGGTTGTGCTATGATGCTAATGACAGGTTGTACTTCTTTAAATCGATTTATTGGTGAAAATGTATCTGCCAATAGCGGTAGAGATATGATGATGGCAATGCGAGGTTTAGGTGGTGGATTAGCAACCGCAACTGGTCTTGGAATTGGTGCTGTTGGAGCTACAGCTGGCGTTGCAAAAGGTGGATTTAAAATAGGGAAAGGAATAGGTCAATTAGCAAAAGGTGGAGTGCAAACAACCAAAGGAATGTATCATGGTATTGCTAGCGTTAATCCTAAAATGAATTCTAGTGTATCAAAGAAAATGAATGACAAAGTTGGTAAAGGCTTAGCTCAAATGATGAAAGGCTCAGATTTACAGCAAAGTGGCAATCCAATTGCTCGTGCTTACGGAAGAGTTTTAGAGTCAAGAGGAGAAGGTAATGTTAAAGATGCTGCAAGTAAATGGGATTTTTCTAATGATAGATATAATGTCGATTATGTTAGAGGTGGTGTATCACTTGCACGAGATGGAATAAACAATATTAAAAGTGGTTTTGGTGGTGCTTTTGATAGCATTAAAAACATTGGAAATCCACATAGCAGTAGGTATCATACAAGACCTAAAATAACTGATTATGGAAATGAATCTGATAGAATATGATGAAGGGATAAGATAATATGTATATTACATTAAAAAGTATAAAAAGAAATCTAGGCTTATTCAACTTAGAGTATGAAGATTTAATAATTGGTGGAATATTTATATTACTTTTTACAATTTTATTTTTATTAAAAATTTATACATTATCTATAGTTGTAATTTCTTTTGGAATACTATCTTTAGTACCAATGGATTTTAGCAAATGTAATCGAATATATAAATTGTTTATATTATTTATAAAATATCTATTTAAAAATAAAAACTATTATTATTTTAAATGATAAATGAAAGGGGGATAATGTGAATTTTAAAACAAAAGAAGAACGTCTACAGGCAAAAATTAAGAGAAAAAAGAATAAAGAAGGGAAAACAATTTTAAAGGCAAAGAAAAAAATAAGTGATAATTATATCAGCAAAAGTATAGTTAAAAAGAAAATGCAAAATTCTCAAGTTTTTTGTAATATAAAAGATATTACTGATAGTGGTTTAATAAAACTTAAAACTAATCAAGTTGCTTATTTTTATAAAGTAAGTCCAATTGATTTGTCTTTAACAAATGATAATGAACAAAAGCTATTCTTTCACACCTTATCAAAACTTTATCGTTTGCCTTTTACTATTAAGGCGTATAAGTTTGATGAAAAGATAAACTTAAATATCAATAAAGAAAACTATGAAAAGTTAATAGAAGAGAATTCTGATAATAAGGTAAGAACTAACTTACTTATAAATAATCATGATTTTATTGAAATGATAGAAGAAGAAAATATGACATCAGCTTCTTCTTATTATTTTGCTATTATTTGTAAAAATAAAGAGGCCTTAGAAAAGGCCAAAGAAGATTTTGAAAGAACATGTAATGCAATAATTCCTAAGTTAGATATTGAATTAGTTGATAATAAAAAATGGCTTATCAAAGTATTCACTAATTTATATTATTCTGATGTTAATTTAGATCAAATTATGTATTATGATTTTTTTGATTTATTATCACCATTAAGAATAACTGAATTACCTTCTTATTTAAAGGTTGATAATCAAGAAATTCAAATGGTTAGTATTAAGAATTATCCATTATTTATTGAACATGGATTTTTAGATAGGATTATCAACTTGCCGAATGTTAAGGCCAGCGTAACTATTAAAGATACTATTGAACAATCTAAATTATTAAATGTATTAAATAGTAGTTTTAAAGCAGTCTTAGCCGATTATAATTCATCAAAAAATTTAAGTGATGTAACGGAAATGCAATCACTTATGAATAATTATAAATTGTTAATAGAGCAAATATCGGCAAATGATGAAAGGGTTAAAGAAGTTTCAATAATTTTAGCAATAAGTGGTAATAAAAAACAAAGAGATGAAATTTTAAAAGAAATAAAAACAAATGCTGAATTATATCAAATTAAAGTAGATGTTCCTAATTTAAGACAAATGTCGGCATGGCAAGGTTTTGAACTTACAGATAAAGGTTTACCTGATTATGCTATGTATCTACCTACATCAACATTAGCATCAGCATTTTTCTTTACTGAAAATTATCATAATGATTCTACCGGCTGGCTTATGGGAGAGGATTGTAATTATGGACTTCCAACATTCTTCGATCAATTTAAATTAACTAAAAATAGAACAGGTCATAATATGAGTGTGATTGGTACAACAGGTAGTGGAAAAAGTTTTTTATTAAAACTGTTAATAACAAATGAATTTGCTAGAGGAACAAAATTATTCTTGTTTGATATAGAAAATGAATTAGAAAAACTTACTAATAGATGTGGTGGAGAATACATTGATTTATCAAGTAAAAGTTTAATTAATCCGTTGCAAATTAGATATGTTTCTACTGATGATGATAATGAGACTTCTATTTTGGGTAAGCATTTAGGATTTTTAGAAAATTTCTTTATAACTGCTTTTGAAGATATATCAGAAAAAGAATTAGTAGTATTGTTAGATATAGTTGAAAAATTTTATAATTCAAGGGGAATTACCAAGAAAACTACTTTAGAAGAGTTTGAAAAAATGACACCTAAGGATTATCCAATATTTTCTGATTTGTATGCTTATCTTTTGGAACAACAAAGAACAGTTAAAACTAAAGAATTAGAAAGAATTTTAGTTAATATTGAAGTTCTATTAAAGAGAATGGTTACAGGTCAAGATGGAAATTTATATAATGGTATAACGACTATTGATTTAAGCAATAATTTAGTTGTCTTTAATTTACAAGAATTATTATTTAATTCTTCACGAAGATTAATCAATACTCAAATGATTAATTTACTTACTTATTTAAGTAATGAAATTGTTGATAATAAAAAGAAAAATGATAATAAAAATAAAAAGCAAAATATGTTAATAGTAGTTGATGAATTTCATTATTTTATAGATGAAGATAATCCAACTTTATTAAAGTATTTTGGCCAGATGGCAAGACGTTTAAGAAAATATAATGCTGGTATTGTGGTAGCTACACAGCAACCATCTGACTTAACTAGTAGTGCTGGTGTATTAAGACACGCTTCTAGTTTATTTGGAAATTGCCAGTATCAAATAACAGGTATGTTAAAGGATAATGATGTCCAAGCAATCGAAAAAATATATGCAAACACGCCGCTTACAGAAACCCAAAAAAGTTTTCTTAGTAAGTGTGGACAAGGGCAATTTTTAGTCAATATAACTAATAAAAATAGACTTAGAATTAATGTGTTTGCAACACCACTACAGCTTTATTATATGGGTGAAACCGACGAGTTTCCAAACGGTGAAAAATGAAAAACATATTAAAGTTAAATACTTTCTTAATAACTTTAGGAGTTGGTTTTATTCTTGCTATTATATTTATTATAGTTATAGCAGTTTGTGGATATAAAATGGGTGAGGCTTATGTAAATGAACAAGCTAATCAAATGCGAGCCAATTCTATTGTTATAAATAGTCAATTATATGCCGAAAGATATAGAAGTCTTTTAAACAAGTATTTAGTTTCTAAAGGATATGTTTCTTTAGAAAGAATGTTATTTTATTTACAAAGAACTAATAACATATTAGATACTTCTACTTTAAGTTATGATGCTTGGGAAAAAGCCTATCTTGAAAATTTAAACTTTGAAGAAAAGCAAATGATTCCAATCAAGACAATTTGCAAAAAGTTAGATTCTGATACTTCTATTCCAAACTTAACAATTGAAAATGGTATGAATGAAAATGGAGTTGCAATAGATGTAATAAATTTATGCGTAGTAAATGGGGTTGATATAACAAAGAGTGATGAGTATAGTGAGCTATATTTTCCTTTACCTTATACATTTCCATTAAGAAATAATTTTACAGTAACTTCAATTGTATTTGAACATAGAAATGTTGATTTAGGAAACTTATCTGATTCTGCTCAAGCTAATGCTAACTTTCACTCTGGTTGGGATTTAGCTATTCCAACTGGAACTAATTTTTATAGTATTTGTGATGGTACAGTATCAAATATAACTAATACCCAAGCAAATGATTTACCTTTTAAAGAATCTGGTAATTCTACAGGGAATTATATGATGGTTACTTGTAGTAATGGTTTTACCGCTATGTACTGGCACATTCAATATCAAACTCAACCATATCAAGTTAAAGTTGGTACAAATGTTAGAAAGGGAGAATTACTTGGTAGAACTTCTACTACTGGAACATCTACAGGACCACATTTACATTTAGGTTTAAAAGATAAAGAGGGAAAGTTACTTGATGCTATGTCTTATATAGATTTTACTGAATACGAGGGAAACTAAATTGGTTTCTCTTTTTTAAATTGAAAAGAGGGGATGCAATGGAATGGATAAATAATTTAGGTAAAATGTTAAAAAAAGAAAGATTGTCGTGGGGAATGTCTAGAAGTCGTTTAGCTAAGCTAGCTTATGTAGATAGAGAAACAATTGTAGACATTGAAACAGGCAAAATATTAAATCCGGATTTTTATGAAATGCTTAATATTTGTGAGGCACTTGATTCATCAGTTTTCTTTTATTTAAAAGATTATAATTTGATTGATGGGGTAAAAAATGATTAAAGACGTTTTAGAAAAATTAAAAGGTAATAATCAACTTACTAATCATGTAATTGACTACTATATAGATGAAAGCAATAATTACGAATCTAGTGATGAATTATTAAGTAGTATGAAAGATTTACAAGAGTATGGTTGTGTGTCGGGGATGATAGGAGAACTCATCTATTATGATGATACAATTAAATTTTTTGATAAATATAAAGATGAGATAAATGAATTACTTGCTAATGTAACAGAAGGCACAGGTTGCTCAATGGAGGAATTATTTGGAGATAAATTTAATAAGGATGATCCATTAGTTACTGATTATGAAAATAAAAATTTACTTGCTTGGTTTGGCTTTGAAGAAACAGTAAATAATTTATATGAAAATGTATATGAAAGTTTAAAAAACAATAACTTTGAATATGAATATTAGGAGGATTTATGATAACAAAAACTTGTTACTTTTATAATGTTGGAACAACTTTTGATAAAGATGATTTAAAAACTTTAAAAAATGTATGGAATTGTAATGGAAATTGTTGCAAATCGGATTTATGCAATGGCTTAAATTGTGAAAATTATGGAATTTTCTTCAATGAAACAGAAGCAATGAATTACATTTATCAATATGTAAAAAATGGTGTTGCTAACACTTACGGTTACATTAAGAAAGTTGATATAACTTTACCAAATGAAGAGTGGAAAAGTATATATGATTATTTATTGGTAAATTATAACTTTAATTCTTTAGAAGATGCTTCCAACAATGGTTTTATCAATTTTGACTATGGTGAATTACTTGAAGATTATTCTTCTTATTGGGAAGAACCCGATAAATCTTTTTATAAAACAAATCAGTCAACAATTGAAAAAAATACAATTCATGTTTTAAAAGAAAAAGATTTAAATAATAATACAATAGATTGGATTAATAAATATCTTTATGGAACATTAGAAGATTTTAGAACTATGGAAATATAGGAGGTAAATAATTATGAATTATGATAAAAAATTCATTTCAGATTCCATAAGAAAACTAGGAGCTAAATATGGTACATACGAAGCCTTCAAAGATGTAGTAATTTGCCTTGCCTATTCGTTTGCTAATGCTACTTATTTCAAAGAAGAAAGAGAAAAGGAATATTTAAGAATTATAAATAAATATTCAAAAGAAGAACAACAATTATTTCCTCAAATACTGACTGCTTTGGTTAATGAATATACTAAATCAACTGAACCAATAGACATTCTTGGAGATATTTATGAAAACTTAAATTTAATAAAAAAAGATTCATCACAATTTTTTACACCATTAGAAATTTGTGATTTGATAGCTAGGGTAACAACTACTAAGGATGATACTGAAAATACTATTAAGGAAAAAGGATATATAGTCATTTCTGATTCAACTTGTGGAAGTGGGAGAATTTTATATGCTGCATATAATGAATTGCTTGATAAGAAAGTACCTAATAACAAAATCCTCTTACAAGGTGATGATTTAGATTTAACTTGTTGCTGTATGACATATATTCAACTTTCTTTAATGGGAGCAAATGCAATAGTACATCATCAAGATACTTTAACTATGAATAAATTTGATACTTTTTATACAGTTTCTTATGCAATGAATAAAGAACTGCAAGAAAAAATATCTAGTAAGGAGAAAAAAATAGAGGAGGAGATAGAAGTATGAATTATAGAGATTTAATTGGAATTAACAATTCAGAATTTCACATATTAGCATACATTAATAATTTTGTTGAATTACCAAAATGTGTTTATATGCGTGATGATTACAGAATTTTAATTATTTATGGGATTATTAATGATGCTAAGAATGGTGATAAGGCGATTTGTTCTGTCGGAAAAGATGGAGCAAAAGAGTTATATGATATTAAAACAATTGATGGTGAAGATTTTATTGTTTCCAAAAAACTAGATGGTACGATTAAGCATACTCCATTGAAGAATGCTATTTTATTATTAGAAATAGTAGGAAAACTTAAAGACAATAAAATATATCCTGAATACTTTAGACAAGGACATATTTATAAAAATGAACTAGTTTACTTAAAAACGAAAAATCTACCCAAAGAAGAATTAGATAAATTACCTATAAAAGATAAAATTTGTTATATCCCAGAGAGTTCTTTTGATGGAAAAGAATTTATAAATTTATCTGATGAATTAGAAGAAGGTAGTGATTACTATACGGTTCAATCTATTAGGGAAGATATTAAAACATATTTTGGTAGTGATATTATGGATAGACTAGAAGAAAATAATATTAGAACAATGGTTGATGATGTTTTTTATTGTGTTGATTGGCAACATCCTTCTTCATTATTAGATGCAGATCAATATCTTGATGGTTACATTGAAGAATTAGGAATTGATTTAAGTGAAAGTGAGATGATGAAAGAACATGAACTTTGATAAAATAATAAATAATATGCAAGAACTTCAAAGTAAAATTGAAGTTTATGAACAAAAGAATAAAAAGATAGAAGATGCTATTTCTTCAATTAATAAAGAAATTTTAAAATTAGAAAAGAAAAAATCAGTTTTAAAAGATGAAATAGATAAACATATTTTAGACATTAAAATTATAACTATGAAAGACATAATTAATAAATTTAATACTAAAGATTAAGGGGGATTAATTTGGAACAAGAGTTTTTCGATTTTTTAAAAAGCGGAAGTATTAATAAAACATTTGATTATAAAGATAAATCAAAAATAATAGTAAATAGGGTTAGGTATAATGATAAATTAGATATTTTATATTCTTTGAATAGTTATGGTGGCAATGTATTTGATTTAAATACTCCATTTAAATATAGTGGTATATATGATAAAGAAAATAATAAATTATATGATATAGAATATTCAATTAGGTATCATATTTTAAAATGGGATTATAACAGTGAAAAATATATAAGTGCCGATAAATTATATACTTTAATTAATAAAGAAATGAATGATAGAATATCAGAACTAAGTAAAGAAATAAAAGATACGATAGTTAATATTAATGAAATTGAAATTGGTGATGAAATAGGAGATAAAGACGTTTTAAATAAGTTTATTGATGGAGTAACATCTGAAACACTAGAAGATTATCATAAACAGTTTTCAACCACAAAACCACAAGATTTACTTGATTATTTAACAGATAAAGAAACTTTTATAGAGGAAGAGGCACGAAATTTTATTATTGATAATACAACAGATATTTTAAGAAGTTTAGCACTTACAGAACAAAAAAGAAAAATACTAAAAAGTATTGAAGATGATAAACAACACCCATATCACAAAATAAAAAGAATTATAGATGCCATTAAAGAACATAATTGTGTAACGGTTAATTTAACAATTAATAAAGATGGTATTGAACAAACTTTTAAATATAATGCTGATGCACTTAAAAGAGGATATAACTCATCATATTTATCGACTTATAATATAGAAAAATTGTCTGATAGAAATGCTTTTGAAGAAAACTATGGTAGAATGGCAGATATTCATTATGAAGATATTATTAAAATAACTTATGGAAAAAATATTATATATGAGGATGATAATTTTAAAATAAAAGAGGCTGATTCATGCCTTACATAGATAGAGGTAGTATTAAAAATTTTAAAATGTTGCTTGGTGATTATTTGACTAGTAAACATGGAAAAAACATTAATAAACCATTTACTTGTTTAAATCCAGAACATGAAGATAGACACCCAAGCATGAGTTATTCTTCAAAATATAATATTTGTAAATGTTTTGCTTGTGGTGCAAGTTATGATATTTTTGATTTAATAGGACTTGATTATGGGGTTACAAGCTTTTCAGAAAAATTAGAAATAGCTGATAAATTATATCCTAACATTTCAAATATTGTTTTTAAAAAGTTTGATGTAATTGAAGATGAAAGTAACTTAATTGATTTTACTAATTATTATAAAAAGTGCATAAATAAAATTAGTAATACTGATTATTTAAACAATAGAAAAATTGATATTGACTTATTAAAAAAATATAATGTTGGCTATGATGATAAACGAGAAATGGTTGTATTTCCAATCAATAAAAATTGTTACTTTGCTAGAAGTGTTAATAGTAATCAAAAATTAAAATCTAGAGGGACAAGCTACTTATGGAATGAAAAATTATTAGAAAATTCTGATAGTAAAACTTTAATTTATGTAACAGAAAGTATCATTGATTCTTTATCTTTGGAAACGATTGATCCAGATATAAAAACGGTAGCATTAAATGGATTGCCTAATTATAAAAGATTATTAAAAGTTATAGATGGTAAAAAATTTGTTGGTAATATTGTTTTAGCATTTGATAATGATATAACAGGAAAAACTTATCAAGATATAGTAAAAGAAGAATTGAAAAAAAGAAAAATCAATTCTTTTTCTACTTCTATAATTTTTACAATGGATGTAAAAGATTTAAATGAAGCATTAGTAAAAGATAAAGAAGCCTTTATTAGAAATTATAATTATTTTAATCAAAATTTTAAAATGATTATAGATAAAATGTTAAATAAGGAGAGTGATTTAGAATTATGAATGTTGATAATGATAAGGAACTTATAAAGAAAAAAATAATTGAAAAAGATAAGGCAAAACTAAAATACAAGCAGAAGCTAGAACTTGTAAAACAACATTATGGTGTTGACTTTAATATTACCTATTTTGAAAATAATAACATTGATAAAGTTAAGTTCTATAATTTAGAATTAAAATCATCAGCAAAAAACATTTCTTTGATTTACGATAATAAAATTGGTAAATTTAATTATATTTTTTATGATTATGATAATGAGCAATCATTGAAAAATTATGATGCAAAGAAACTTATGAATAGTTTAAATCGTGAGAAAAAATTAAAGTTAGTAATTGCAGAAATAAAAAGATTAAATGAAGAATATAAGGTTGAATTAAATAAAATAGAAGAAAAATATAAGGAAGATGATATTAAAGAAATAAAAGAACTTGACTACAAGAAAAAAAGAGAAAATAGTTAAAGTGTTCAAAAAGGGTTCTATAATATGGGTTATAAAATAAGGTTTTAAATAATAATTAGAACCCTAAAAGTAGGAAAAAGGTTATTTTTGCAAGTGCGAAAATGGTTGTTGGTGCATCTATGAAATTGAAAAAGACTTATATTATAAGGATTTTGAAGTTTCGTGGTGCATTGCCATATCCTGTTGACTTTAGATTTTTAGCTATTTTTATAAAAGGGGGAATTTGATATTGAAATTTAGTGTTAATTTAAATGAAGAAGAATTGATTTTATTAAATAATTTTATGAAACAAAATAATATAAAAAGTAAATCAGCTGCTATAAGAAAATGTATTAAGGTTGCAACTAATTTAGAATCAAGAATTGATTTGTTATTATGGTAAAAACTTACTAAATTTCTGATTATCTTTTCATAAGTTGGTAAATGCCGATATA
>OLQO01000283.1_pt1 | contig 49138 bp, 60 predicted proteins | sample 1672281 | NCBI WGS metagenome assembly OLQO01 (sample SAMEA3136667, study PRJEB25190) | human gut metagenome | biome: human gut; feature: human-associated habitat; material: faeces | place: Austria | collected 2013
ATCGCCTTTCTCTCCTTTCTCTCCCTTTGCGCCGGGCTCTCCCCGAAGCGACGCTTTCTGCTCATCCGTCAGGCTTTCAAATGTCACCTCGCCGTCCTTGCCCTTTGGCCCTTGCGGGCCAGTGGCTCCGGTTTCGCCCTGCGGCCCTTGCGGCCCGATTGCGCCCGTTTCACCTTGCGGCCCTTGCGGGCCGGTCGCGCCTGTTTCGCCCTGCGGCCCCCGCTCGCCGGTGTCGCCTTTTTCGCCCCTCGGTCCCTGTGCGCCGGTGTCGCCTTTCTCGCCTTTCGGGCCTTGCGCGCCGACAAATTCCCCGTTGTCGAGCTTCTTTTGCACGTCGTTTGCCGCATCGTCCGCCCGTTTGGCGGCCGCATCCGCGTTCTTCGTTGCCGTATTTGCTTTCAATATCGTTTTTTCCGTTTGATCTGAAATTTCTTTCAAGCGCTCGTATTGCGCCAAAAGCTCATTCAGATTTGGAACAACATGTGTCGGATCAATTACGATATCTCCGCCTGCCTTACTTACGAGCAAATAAATCCTCGCAACCGATATAACACTTTGGTTTTCGCCTTTAATCTGCATGGTGCATTGCAATCGTCCCGCCACTTCGTAACAGGACTTATCCAGCGTTGCGCAGGCATACCCGCTCGCATCGAAATCTGCATTCAAATATCGCGTCGCTTCATCCTGGCGCTGAACCAGTAGTTGCGCCGTACACCCTGTTAAGTCGATCGGTTTGCCGTTTTCCTGTGTCATAACGCAGATTTTATGTGCTCCTGCATCGCCTACGCTTGCCAAAGCATCCCAAACAATTTCCGCTTTGGGTTTCATCATATCCACTATCGTTCTAAATACGTAGTAGGCCACATTCTTCCCCCCTTTCAATAATTTCCTCCGGTATACGAGGTCACAAATGTCTGCACAAACAAGTCCGCTTGGATTCGCGTCAGCTTATCCGGTACAACAGACACTTCATGCCACATCCCGCGCACAATTCTTCCGTTGTTATCCTTACTCAAATATGGAATAACATCAATCTCACTTCCGCTCACTTTTTCAGGCGGAATCGCAGTTCCGTCCACTTTAATCGTCACACCTGACGCAATTTCCCCTTCATAAATGCCGTACCGAATCTCATGCGTATGGCTTTGCAATGTAAAAGAGTGGCTGTGTGCCGGAATATTCACTTTATGCGTGTGATTCGGAATATCAACCGATACCGCCGGAACCGTGACCGCCACGTTGACCATGTGATAATGTGAAAAGTCGTGACGATGTGTCATATCGTGTTTATGGCTTCCAATCGAGTGCGTGTGGCTGTCAAAGCTGTGCCAGTGACCCATGCCGTGGCTGTGCGCGCCGGTGCTGGTCGTGCTGCCCGCGCCGTTGTAACTCGTATACCCCGTCTTGCCAACGGAAACGCCGTCGAAGGTGTGCCGGTGCGTGTTGTTAGAGCTGTGCGAATGCCTCCCTGCTTCGTCCGTCGAGGTCATCGCGCCGCCTTCGTTCCGGCTCACGCCGGTATTGCCGCCTCCCCCAGCTCCTGTTGTCCCGCTGGACGAACCGGTATCTGACACATTCCCTCCGTCTATACTTTTTGCAAAACTCGTATTAGCATTGACCGTTCCATCCTGCATCGGTGTGCCGCTGGTAATTGCCTGCGCCACGGTACGCTGCGGCACAGATACCGTCGTTGCGCCTCCGGCCTCGCTTGTCTGCGTACTGCCGCCGCCCTCCTGCGTCGTGCGAACATCGCCGCCGCCCGCAGCCGCGCCCGTCTCATACGCTCGGAAATTCTCAAGTTTCCAGCTCAAGAGCACTTGATTGATTTTCGCACAGGCCGTCGGCACATAGAAGTTCATCACCGCCGGGTGCGACGCATCCGCATTGTCGCTGGCCTGCATGGCATACAGATTAGTCGCGCCCTGTGCATACTGCGCTGTGATGGCCGTTTTGGCCGATATGCTTTCCAGCGTACTGGACACATCCGAAGATTGAGTTGCAATCTCAACGGTCATATCTAACGGATTTCCTTCGACGTCGCTTTTTTCGACTGACACAATGCGTTTGTCGAGGTCAAGTTTTGCTCGTGTATCGTTGAGACGCACGAGCTTCCCTTCGTCGATTAAATCCCATTCCAGCCCCGTCACTCGATGAAAATCCAGCGCTTTGACGGTATAGCTGTACATCGGGTTTTCAAGCTCACGCAAATAGGCTTTTCCCTTCGCAAAGAGCGTCGCCTCGTCGCTGATGGAGCTGTCCGTCAGCAGCTTGCTGATAACGCCATACTTGCTGATGTTGGGAGAATCAATATAGCTTTTCCCTGTCGGATTGACCGTTCGGATGCTGGTTTGGTTCACACCTTCGCCGCTGCCCATGCAGTACAGCCGCGTACAGAGATTGGAGATATCCCGTCCTCGCTTGATGCTCTGCTCATTGCGGCCGTAACGCACCTCGCAGTTGCGCGCATCATCTGCCCGCACGAGGTTGATTGTCCACGGGTAGCTGTCCGTGTCATACGTCCAATGATAGTCGCTGTTGAAACACTTCGGGATTGAAAAAAGCGCGTTGAGCAAATCTTCCTTTTCCCACGAATACTGGAACTGATATCGAAAATCGCATCGCCCAAGCTGCCAGCGCTTCACCGTCTGCAAGCTGAGCAAATGCCGGATGATATCCTCGGTATAAACGCCAGTGCCGCCCATTTCCAGATAGCCGTCAATGCGGTCATCAAACAAAAAGGCGATTACATGCTCCAGCTCATATTGAATGAACTCTCCTTCGCCCGTGATATCCGATTCAGGCTGATCGCAGATTCGATATTTGCCAACGGATTTGTCGCCGTCCACGATGTCCACGATGCCGTGAACCGTTTCACAGAGGTCGTTATCCGCATCATCATCGGCGGGAATTTCAAAGCTCGCCGTATGCAGGTCGTTGAACATTCGCTTGTAGCCCACCTTGGACGCATGGCGGATGGTTCCAATGCGCGTCATATCGCGACTGTAAATCGGAATCCTCAATCACAACCACCTCGCCCGTGCGCTCACCGTCACCGAAGCCGCTGCCGCCGACGCGCTCATAATCTCGATGTTCACTGCGTTCGGAGGTACAGAAGGAAAGTCGCCCTCGCAGAGCGCCGAAATCATGCTCTGGCCGCCGCAAACCACAGACAGGTTTTCTCCATCCACTCGCAGGCTCTGACCGCCCGTGAGCGAAAATCCGCCGCCATACAGCCGCGTTTGCCTCTGCTTTCCGAGTCTGTCCCTGTATCTGATGTGAAAATCCGAAATCGCCGCACTGCCAGTATTCATCACATCCAGCGTAAGCGGCGTTGTATAGCCCATGCCGCGCGGAAAGACCTTGCTCAAGTCGATGGTCTGCCACGTCCCCGCCGCCAAGCTCACAGCCTGCGTAGCAGTGCTCATCGCCGCATCCTGCCATAAAGGCTGCTCGGTAAACGAGATGTCCATCACGCCATTTTCCCATTTATCGCATGTCAGCGATGCTTCATCCTCAATCTCGGCCATAATCGACCGGCTGATATCCGCATCCATCACCAGCTCCGCGCGTCCTGCTTGCAGGAGCCACGCCGCGACATCGTGCATCCGCTGTGCGACCTGCTCATCAGTCAGCCGCGTCCCTTCCTGCTCTCGATTGACGAAGTAGAGCTTTCCGCTGACTTTTCGCTCTTTGAGCATCAGATCGGCGCGTTCAAAGCGCAATGTTCCCGCCATGCCGGACACCTCATATTTGTTCAGCACAGGTGCCGGAACAGCCGTCTCCTTTTCGAGTACGAACATGCAGCCCATATCGTTCAAACAGTGCTTTCCACCGAAGGTAAAGTTGTCCGCACACGGGTCTGCTCCGCCGACGGGTTTATCGTCATACTGGCGATATCGCCGATAATCCACACAGGTGAAGGTCACCTTGAGCCGCGCTGAAGCGCCGCTGTATGTCAGCGCTTCCGTTCCTGTGCAGCGCGCTTTGTAATATGTGCCGCCCATGCTGTCAAAGTGCAGCTTTTCTTCACCGCTTTCCTCCAGCCACGCTCTGACCTTTTCCAGCAGCAGCGGAAGCGCCGACCTGTTTTTTGCCCGCATAAGCAGCTCTACTTCGATTTTGCGCACCGTCGGTACGCCGACGCAGGCCAGCACCGCGCCCCTGCGCGTCACCGTCTGCCACTCCTTTTCAGCCAAAAAGCACTCGGACACGGAAGTTACCTTCACGCGTCCGAGCTGTTCCGGCTTCACCCCGGCAAATTCCATCAAATCAGCACCCCCTGTGCGCTGCGGCCGGATACCGTTTTCTTCGCTTTGTCCGCGATAGACTTTGAAACGGTCGGCGCAGTTTTCCGCCCAACTTTTTCGCCGTCCATCACCACATCGCCGCCAAGCGCCCCGGATTCGATGAGTCTGTCCGCAATCATTCTGCCGACTGCACTCGCATATGCTTCCCGATTCTCGCCATCGGAGAGGCTGTTCGCCGTCTCTGCGGCAGTCTGTCGAGCGTTGGCGCGCGCCGTCATCACCGTGCCGACAGACGGGTCAGAAAGCTGCGTCTGCGCCGTCATGGCGCGGATGGTATCTTTCACCGCCTGTGTGGCCGCTGCGGCCATCATGCCGCCAGAAAGGCCGATAGCGCCGCCCGCGTCCATATCCCGACCGAGTGCAAGCGTCTCTCTGCTGGGGCTGTGCGCATCGGCGGCCTTGCGCATAGCCGCGACCGCATTGCGTACAACAGTCCGTGCCGCGCTGGACAGCATCCCCGCCATCGAGTTGATGCCGCTGATAATGCCGCGCATCAGGTCATTGCCGAGGCTGTATCCCGTGCTGCCGTTCAAACTGCCGCGCATTGCATTCACCACCGCATTCCCGGCATTTCGTACCGACAGCGCCGCATTGCCCTGCATGGCCTGAATCCCGATGGATACATTGGTCATCGCCATACGCGCCGTATTGCCGAAGCTCTGAACCGTCGGCTCGAAGGTGGTGTTCATCGACGCAACCAGCCCTTGAACGGCGGTTGCGATGTCCGTTTCTTTCCCCGAAACGCCGTCGCTCACGCCCGCTCCGATGTTTTCGCCCGTGGTCTGCGCGTTGCTGGCCGCAGTCGTGAAGTTCTCTGGATCCGTCGTCGTGTTCATCGAGGCAATAACGGAGTTCTTCGCGCCTTCCGTTCCCTGCTCTGCGCCGCTTCCATAACGCCCCATGTCTGCCTTGCCTGCGGTCTCCATGAAATCGCCCACCGCCCCGGTGATCTGCTCCATGCCCGTATTCAGCGCATCCGATGCACTGTTCCAGATGCTTTCGTCTCCCAGCGCATCGGCCAGCGAAGCCGGAATCTCAATACCCAGCGAATTACAAAGTGCAATCAGCGCATCCGTGCCATTGCCGAACGCATCTTCAAACTGCTCAACTGCCGCTTGACCAGCCTCATACAGTTCTGGATATCTCTCCTGCAATCCGTCCGCCATTCCGGCAACAATCAATCCCGCCACCATCATGGCCTGCTCATTGGAGATTTCCGCTCCATCCTGAAAACCATTGATGACCGCCTGATACAGTGCAACGCCGGCCTCGCTGAAATGGCTTTCATACTGTGCCAGCACGCCGTTAATATCGAACTTCTCGAGGGACAAATATGCCGCAACCTGTTCGAGCAAAGTGCCCTGCTGTTCACCGAGATATTTGGAGACGAGCTGGCTGCCCTTCATCGTCGCGCCTTCGGCATTGGTGAACATCATATCGGAAACCTTCGTCCAGTAGTAGTCCGTCTCAATGCCAAACCAGCTCATTACGCTGTCCAGCGCGCTGGTGAAGATTGACCCCATCATCTTCATCAGACCTTCGCCGATATTAAGCATGCCGAGCGCAATACCCTTGCTGAGCGCAAAGACAAAATCTGCGCCGCACTGCACAATCTTGGTCAGCCCTTCCGGGGAAAGGATGTACCCGACAATCGCGCCCGTGATATCTCCGAGAGCGTCCATACCGTTGATGATACCCTTGCCGAGATTCTGAACAAAACGGGTCAAGTCCGGCGTTGTCACGATATCGTTGACAGCGTCGATAATCGCGCCCACCAGACTGGTAGCAACCGTTCCGATGGAGGTTCCCCAGTCTTTATCGTTAATCAGTTCCAACAGGCTTCCAATCGCCCCTGCAATATCTGCCGCTGCTGTGATGGTTTTCTGAATCCCAGTCACAACGCCGCCAAGCAGGCCGGATGCCAGCGCAGAAAACGCCGCTGTGAACGTGTCCCATGCGCTGAAATCTTTCAAACCGCCGACAAGCTCCGCCACAAATTCGGCGGCTTTCGCCGCAAAGGTAGCCTTGTTGCTGATGATGGATGTAAGAATCGTCGAGGCCAGCGCGGACATGTCGCCGACTTTCGCCGCCAGTTTTTCAGGCGTAAGCGCTTTGAAGCTCGCGGCGATCTGACCGACAATCTTCTCGCCTGCATCAGACCATGCCCCGCCGTTTTCTCCCTCATCGCCGAGGAACAGCTTCTTGAGCCAGTCTCCCGCCGCACCGAAGCCGCTCTTAATCCAGCCCCATACGGTGCTGCCGACATCTTTCCATGTACTTTCTTCGGTCAGCGTGTCTCCTAGGATTAAGCCTTTAAGCCACCCTGTCACGGAAACAAAGCCGCCCTTAATCCAGCCCCAAATTTTCGCCCCCGCATCGCCCCATGTGCTCTGGTCAGTCAGCGAATCGCCAAGAATCAACCCCTTGAGCCAATCCGAACCGAAATGAAACGCCCCTTTAATCGCTGCAACAACATCTGCCCATTTGAGCGTTTTGATGTAGTTTTTTGCGTCCACAAAAGCCTTCTGCACCGTCTTGCCGAGGCCGCGAAACGTTTCTTCAAGCGCCGTCAAAACGGTGACACCCAATTCGCCCCACTTCACCGCCTTGAATCCCCTGAAAATACCCTTGGCCAGATCAATCCCAGCCTCCAGCAGATTCGGCGCATTGCGGATCGCTGCGGCCAGCACGGATACCGTGGCCGAGACGACGGATGGAATCAGTTTCGGCGCGCCCTTGGCGAAACCGTTCAGCAAAGACGTTACCGCCTGTGCGCCAACCTGCGCCACGTCCGCCGCATTGTCAGACACAACGTCCGCCAGCGACGAAAACAGGTTCATTCCCGCTTCGGCCGCCTGCGGAACAATTTCAGCAAGCCCCGTTTTGAGCGAGGCAGCCAGCTTGGGAATACGCCCGGAAATATTCTTGATGGTCGATTGAACCGTTTTATCAAATACCTTGAGCTTCCGTGCCCCGATTTGGGTATACTTTTCAAACGCTTTGCCCATATCGTTGCCCGCATCCATCGCGGCAGTCCAAAAAAGCAGGAACGTTCCCGCCACAATGCCCAGCGGACTGACCAAGGCTGCAATCGCCGGGGCAATCTTCCCCGCCAGCATCAGCGCTTTACCTCCGTACATCAGCACAGGGCCAATCGCCGCCGCCAAAATGCCCATCTTGAGGATGACCTGCTTCATCGGCCCATCCAACGCGTTGAACTTGTCAACGAGTCCTGTCATGCTCTGAATGGTCTTTCGGATTGCCTGCTCATTCAGTGTGAACAGCGCTACATACGCGCCCTCAACAGCGGACTGAAACAGCGTCCAGTCGCCCTTGGCATTGGCAAGCACTGTCGCCGCCATTCGACCTGTTGCGCCCTCGCAGTTGTCAATGGAAGCCGCCAGTTTATTAAAATCCTTGTCGCTTGCACTCACGATTGCCAGCAGGCCGGACATTCCCTCCTGCCCCGCCAATGTCGCGGCATACAGCGCCTTTTCCTGTTCAGTCAGGCCGGAGAATTTCCCGCGCATTTCGGTCATGAGCTGACGCAACGGTTTCATTTCGCCCGTCGATGTCGTCATGCTCAAGCCGAGTTCCTTCATCGCCGTCTTGACTTCCTTGGTTGGCTTGGAAAGCCTCGTCAATAAAGCGCGGAGCGCCGTGCCGGATTGGCTTCCTTTGATGCCTGCATTGGCCATCAGTCCGATGGCGATAGCCGCGTCCTCAATGTTATAGCCAAGCGCGCCCGCCACAGGCGCAACGTATTTGAAAGTCTCGCCCATAAGGCCGACGTTCGTATTAGAGTTTGATGCGGCTTGTGCCAGCACGTCAGAAAAGCGCGCTATGTTTTCTTTTTTCGCTTCCAGGCCAAACGCCGTCATCGCATCCGTAACGATATCCGACACATCAGCCAAATTCTCGCCGGAAGCTGCCGCAAGGTTCATAATTGGTTCAAGTCCATTAATCATGGCACTCGTTTTCCAGCCTGCCATCGCCATATATTCGAGCGCCTGTCCTGCCTCAGTGGCCGTGAACTGCGTCGTCGAACCCATTTTGAGCGCTTCCGCGTTCAGCTTTTCCATTTCTGCCGCTGATGCGCCGGAAATGGCTTCGACGCGGGACATCTGCGAGGTGAAATCCATGCCGGCGCTCAAAATGCTTTTTCCTATTCCCTTGAGCGGATCTGTAACCATGGAAGAAAGCGTCGATCCTGCCCGAATCATGTCCGCGCCGATGCCTTCCAGCTGTGTCTCAATGGTGCGAATCGTCCCCGTCATGCCGGACGCATCCAAATCAAAGCTGGCAAACAGTTCGCCGACCTTTAACGCCATGTTCTCACCGCCTTAAACCGAAACAACCGACGAAAAAAAGGCTTCCGCAGCTTTGCGGTCAGCCTCATCATCGTCCTCTGGATTTCTGCGTTGTCTGTCCTGCTGTGCGCGGATGCGTACCGCCACCGCTCCATACGGAGACAGGTTGCAGGACAGCGCAACGAAACGCCGCCATGACAGCCCCTCGATCTGCTCGGCGAGATTGATGCCGTAATCCCGCTGGAAATCGGCTTCAATCGCATCCCAAACGTCGAGCAGACTTACTTTTTTGCCGCATCCCCCGGCAGCTTGGAGCGGCTGTCCTCATCGCTGAGTTCCTGCCCATCTTCTTCGTCGAAATCTTCAACACCGTTAATCAGCGCGAACGTTTTCTGCACGAGCAGCGACAGCATATCTACCGTCATGCCGGATTCACAGATTTCGGTCATCGCCTTTTCGCCAAACAGCGCATCTGCCGCCGTGAAGATCATCTTGCTGTACGCCGCATTGCGGGAACTCTGGTCAGCCAGTTTCTCCGCACGCGCCATCATCAGCGGCACAATCGCCGGAATTTTGGGCGGAACGGAATAATCCTTGCCGCCGACGCGCACCGTAAGGTTTTCGCCCTTCGCTTCCTGCATAAACGTATCAAACTCAAGCACTTTAGCCATGTGTTTTTCCTCCATTCACTTCAAAAAAAGAGGGAGAAGCGCTTCGCTCCTCCCTGTTATATGTGCTGCCACTCTTACGAGGCGGCCGTAACGGTTACAGCAATGCTGGCCGTTTTCGCGCCATTGACGCTGGTGATGACGATGTTCGCCGTGCCTTCCCCAACCGCCGTGAGCGTAAAGCCGCTTTCGGTGATATCCGACACCTGAACAACGCTTCGCTTGTTGTTGGTCACGCGAAATCGCTGATTCGACGCATTTTCGGGCGTGAACTCCACGTCGATGAGCTTCGGGCTGTCGCCGACCTTCATTTCCAGCGTGGCCGCCGCCGTTCCGCCAGACTTGGCCGCGACGGTCTTCACCTGCACATACTGAATCGGTTCGGCCTCGCCGACCTGTTCCAGAGACCACGTCACGCTGTTATCGCTGTCGTCGCTCGACTCCTCGGCGCTGGTCACAACGTAATCCGCAATCCAGCCGTGACCATACGGGTCAACGAATTTGAGCGTACAGTCGGAATCGCATCCGCTCATTTCGGCGTACTCGTTCAGCATCTCCTGTCCGGGGTCAACCTCGCCGGTCGCTTCAATAACCTTCTTGTCGCCTTCCAAGTCGCAGGAGCTGGAACGCTTGGTGATGTACGGCTCTGCCCAGATATCGGTGTCCGCGCTGCCGTCCTCGGTTTCACCCTCGATGGTGCGCGTCAGGCTGGTCAGGCCATAAATCCGCACGAACTGCTGCGTGGCAACGTCGAGAATCGACACCACCCAGTTGCGGATATTGACAGGGCAACCGTTTTTTCTGCCCTTCTTGCCCATATGCTTCCCTCCAATCAAAAATCACAGTAATAAATCAGATAGTTGCTGGAATACAGCTCGCGTCCCCTTGTGTCCGTACCGAGCCCCTGCGCAGAATTGACGGTTTCCACCCGAACGCTTACGCCGTCTCCGGCCATGAATCCGATAAAGCCCTCCAGCTCTTCGGTAATCCTGCATGCCGTTTCATACGGCCATTGGGCATCGCCGACACCGCCGCGCGTATAGATTTGAATCCTCGCGCCGTCTTTTCTCCCCGAAAACCCCGTATCCGTGGAAAAAATGCAGATTGCGCAATCCGGGCTGTCCGGCAAATGCCCCCAGAAGATATTCCCGTCCTGTTCTTCCGTGGCACATAAGCCAAGCCCCAAAAATTCAAGATGGTTGGCCATCTGTTCGATCAGATTCACGCGCTTCATCCTCCAAGGTCTTCACCCATTGCGTCCGCCAGCACGGCCAGCGCTTCCCGCTGAACGCCCTTATCATTGATGGGGTCTTCCAGATACTTGGCCTTTCGGCCTCGCTGGTGACGAAAATACCGATTCTCATGCTGAACAACCGCATACGGCGTATCGTATGAAATCGTGCCGGATAAGCCATCCTCTGCCACATCCACAACGCAGGAGTTTTTCAACGGCCCCATGTCCAACGGCACCTGCTCTTTAGAAACAGATGCGATATGGTCAAGCATGGCAAACGTTCCCCTTTTGCCGCCGGACTGCACCTGCCGCTGAATCAGCGTTTTGTCGATTTTGACGCGCACCTTTCCGTGTCTGCTCATTCGAGCTGCACTTCCAGATGCGAATACGCCCCAAATCCGTGCATTTGGCTACACTGAATCACGCGCATTTTCGCCCCTTCACACTCGACGATGCTGTTTACGGGAATCGGCGGCATTGGACAGAACATCAGCGCAGAGGCCACGGTCTCGGTAATAGAGCCGTCAGGATTTTTATAGACGACTTTCGTCTTTTTCCCGAACTCCATCCTGCATTTTCGTACTTCTTCGAGGCCGTACAGCGCCTTTCCGCCCGCATAACGCTCAAAAGGCTTAATGCGCGCCTCCTGCGTCATCAGCATATCAATCAGGGACATGCGCTGCCATCCTCCCTTCAAGCCCACGATAAAGCAGCCCAGCCAGCAACAGCTCGCTGTATGCCGCATCACAAATCGTCTTGCGGGTCAGTTTGCCAGTGAACACCGAATCATCAAACGATGCCGAAAAGTGGCCGATTGCGACCGACGTTACCCCTTCGGGTAAGCTCATGCCCACAGCCGCGCGCCGCTGACGCTCGTGTTCAATCTGGTAGTTGACAGCCCGCTCAAATGCAGCCCGCTCAAAATCGCTGATTGGTACATTCGGAAAGATGAATCCGCTCATCTTCGCCCGCATGTTAATCATGTCGTTTTCCTCAATGGGCATTAGCTTATCTTCATCTCCTCAAATGAAACTTCGAGCGGACAACCCACGCCCGCCCGATACCTTCCGGCTTACGCGCCGGTCGCGGTATACTTGGCCGTAATCGTCACGGTGTTGCCGTTCACACGCTCCACAGTGACCTTGGCCTCGGAGGTCTTGGGCAGGCCGCTGATATTAGCCGCGCCAAACGTCGCCGGGAACATATACCCATCCTCAGCGGTCAGTGTCACTTTGGCCGTATAGACGGTAGACGCCGCAAAGCTGTCCGCAGCCGGCAGCCATTCAATGCCCGCCGTATAGCCGTCACCGCCATCGTGCGCGGCCTGCGGAGCTGCCGCCTTGACGGGCTTCGTTACCTTGAACGTCGCCGCATCAATGGTGTGAACGGTCGTCGGCAGAAGCACGGCAAACGGGTAATAGTTCGTGCCGGAAACCATGTTCATCGGCTTCGGCAGTGCCCAGCCAAGGCGCATGACAGCTCGAATTGCGCAGCAATCCTGCTGGGCAAGGTTGAGCAGCACCTTGCCGGAATCGTCAGTGAGAGACGCTTCCGTCAGAATCTTGTAGGTGATATCCTGCCGAATCGCATAGCGCATGAGGTTCCAGTTGCCAGCCAGCAGAAGTGCCTGCTTGCCATCGAAAGAACCATTCATCGGGAAATCAATCTCGCTGCCGTTCAGTTCATACAGCGCTTTACCCGCCGTGCCGTTGCTGTACGCCAGTCGGAAAATCGGCTGTCGGTTCGCATCCACCGCGCCGCGCAGCTTCGCACGGAGCTGAAGCGCACCGATAAAGGCATCAACAGGCAGACCCTTTTCCTCAACGAGCGCAATCACGCCGTCCTCGCCGTTGATGTCCTGATACAGGTCGCCAGTCATCGGGCGCACCTTGCCCGCCTTAATCGCGCCGCTGACCAGACCTTCCGGCCACGTGTCCGGCTTGTTCGTGCCGTGGAATACGGCCATGTCGATGACCTTGGCGAATGCCTCCTCGATGCGCGGCTGCACCTCGCCCCAGATGTCGTAATCCGCATCATCCAGCACCGCGTCAGGAATCGGCACGATGACGGCGACCTCCTCCGCCACGATGTTGACCTTTTCCCACGTCAAACCGCTGGTCGGCTTGAGGCCAACGTCGCCATTGACGAAGCCAGCAGCCACAGAACCCGTCAGCACAGGAATCTTCTGCTGCTTCGCCGTCATGTTCGGCATACGGTAGCCGCGACGCAGCGCCACAGAACGCGTTGCAACGTTCTGAATAATCGTCTTGGATACCTGCTCGGGAATAAGCGCTTCCGCGCTGTTGCGGTTAATCATGTTCATGTTGTTCTCCTGTCTGTCCTTTCGGACGGTCGATTATCGGCCTGCCGCACGGCGAATCTCATCATTCACCTGCTGGTTAGTCGTTTCTGCACCTGCGCCGCCGCTGTGCGTATCCAAACCGCCGCGGCCGCCAGGCAGATTGCCGAAAAGATACGGCTGTGCAGTTTTCATCGGGTTAAGCTGATCATCCAGCCCTTCAAGCTTCCCGTCCTTCTGCGTCACCTTGTCCATGTCAATCAGGCGCACCAGCAGTTCGGGGTCTCGCGCGCCAGCATTTCGCAGCTCCGCGAGAATCAGCCCCTTCTTCGCGCTGTCGGCGATGGTCTTATCCCGCGCAGCCAAGTCAGCAGTCAACTGCGCGACCTGCTGATTAAGCGCGGCCGCGTTCGCTCCGGCTGCCTGCGCCTGTTGAAGCTGGGTGTTCAGTTGGGTAATCTGCGAGCTAAGCTGTCGCTTGTCCGCGTCATACTTGGCCTTGGGGATATATGCTCCATCTCCCACATTGGCGAGTTGGATGCCCTGTGCAGCGGCCATCTTCTCGGCAAACTGGCCGAAAAGCTCCTCACCGAGAACGGGCTTGAGGTAATCATAGTTCGGGGTATCAGACATTTGCTTTTCCTCCTTTTTCTGGTCATCCGCTTTGACTTTTGGACGGGCTGTCTCCCGCTCGGCGGAGCGCGCGAAACCCGCGCGCCGGGCAAAACAAAAGAGCGCTCTCCAAAAAGAATCGCTCTGATGGTCATGGATTATTTGACGCTCGGCAGTCCGGCATCCTCCAGCATTTGCACCGTATCGGAGACGAACTGGCTCACAGCCTCCTGCACATCCTGCCTATGCGCCATGCAGTAGTCCTTGTCGATCTGCTCAATTTGGAGGATGATTTCGCCGGAATCATAGGACAGCCGTAAAGCAAGCACCTGCCTCTTTTCTTCGTCCCGAAGCGTTCTGCTAAAGCTCCTTCTCTCCTCGTTGCCAATCAGCATAGATTATTTCCCCTTCTTTTCTGCCTGTTCGGTGGAACTGTTAATCATGGCTTTCAGTCTGTCAAATGCGTCTACAACGTTGGCCGCCTTATACGTGCTGCAAACATGACGGCGAAAAAGCTCACTCTGACAGGTATGGTAATGCAAATCTGCCAACGCACAGGCGTTGAACAACTCATAGATCTGCTTCGCATCTTCCATCGTCAGACAAACCGTATTTTTCTGCACCTGTTATGCCTCCTACTTTTTCATTTTTCGCGCTGCATCGCTGAGCTTCACCCTGCCGCCCTCGCGGTCATAATGCCGAAGAAGCGTCGTCGGCGCGCTCTGAATGTGCTGGCGTGTAATCCGCTGCCACTTGCGCACCATGTTGAACGCTTCCCGTTCTTCCTCCGGCGTTGCCGCTGCTGCCTGCCGCCGTTTATACCTCCGAATCTGCCGTTCACAGTACCGTTGGCGGCTGCGGGCTGTATATCCTTCGGACGGCTGCTGTACAGCCTGCGGTCGACTGCGCGGTGTTCCATGCGTGATGCCCTCGTGATAAATGGAAATATGATGCAGACACCGCGGATGGAACACTCCTGCGGCGTAAGCGTCATCCAAGCTCGGATAACGATGATTCGTTCCAGAAACGGAAACCACAACGCCCTGCCACGCTTCACAAAGCGGGCAAGCATCCATGTGCGATGAAATCATCGCCAAATCATAACCGTAGCTCTGCATGGTGTCAGTATATCCGCTGACAGTCGCCTGCGTGATTGCAGTCAGCACCGCCATTTCTGCGTATGTACCCATCTGCCATGTCCGCCCGGAACGGTCAACAAAGGACGATATGCCCTTATCGGCAAAGTCCCGAAGGGCGCGTCCAACCGCTTCCCGATAGGTGATGCTGCCCGTTGCCACGAGCGCGGACGCATCGGCTATCACATCCGCATACGCATCATCGCATTGGCGGAGAATCCTTCGGTCTGCCGCATCCAGTCGCCTGTTGAGATCGGACAAGATATCGGCTACCTTTGCGCTGTTCGGCGCAATATGCAAAATGCCGATGGATTGCGCATATGCTTTCGCATCCGCAAAGCACCATTTCTGTGCGTCTGCATAGGCCGTTTCCAGCGTGTCCGATGTAATCTTCCCTCTGTTCTTTGCCAAAGCGGCAAGCAGCTCGGAAAGTTGGCGGTGTACCTGCGCTGTTTCGGACAGCTTTCTTTCGGCCCATCCAGGCGCGTTCACACCCTTCAGCAGCCTGCGTGCAACGCGGCGAATCATGGTCAGCTCCGCTTCGTTGTAAACCTCAAGCACCTGCTGCGCAAGGCTCTCGTATTCGCCTACGGGGATTGCCATGCTTATTCATCCCCCTATTCCTCCTGCTCATCTTCCAGCGGCGCATGCTGCTTATTCGGCAGCGGTGCATAATCACCCAGCCGCGCATCCGGCTCATCCATGCCGATTCCGTTTTCCTCATAAATCAGCTTGACTTCGGCAGCAACCTGCGTCTCGTCCCAATCAGGATGCAGCATGCGCACCTTTGTCTGTACGCTGGCCGACTGCGCGCGGTTAATCATCTCAATCGTGGAGGATGTGGTCGCCATATCGCTGGCAAAGATGCCCGGAAAGCGCACATGCACATGGATTTCCTGCGAGCTGCCCTTCTTCGGGTACAGCCGCGCGTCAAGATGGAGCATGGCTGTCAGCAATCCTTCCAGCGTATCCTGCCAATACGTCTGCTTTTTGGCACACGTTGAATAGGATTTCTTCTCACGAATTCGAAGTGCCGTACCCGATTGCGCCATTCCCTCAATGTCGATGCCGAAAGTCTGCGGCGAATATCCTGCGCCTGTGACAATTTCCCTGACAAGCGCAACACATGTTTTCTGATGTTCATCCGCTCTGATGGAAAATTGAGAAGGCGTAATCTTATTGGATTCACCATCGCCACCTAAAGAACCGCTTTGGGTGTCCAGTGCGACCAGCGTCTCGACATCTTCATCAAACTCAAACGTCGGTGGGCGATTCATGCTGTCGCCAAACATTTCTTCCGGCTTGCGTCGAAGAAACTGTGCGGGAACAATCAGCCGTGCTTTGGCCAATCTGATATCCCGCATCCAGCTCGAATAGGATTCATCAAGCGCATCCATCAGATCACGAAGATTGTCATAATCGCTGCGCCCCATGTACGAGCCTCGGAACATCCGATTGGGTTTGATATTCGGCACATGAACGGCCAGAATCTCATCCGTTCCCGTGCTCACTTCCGGCTCAATGCCCAGCTTTTGCACCTCGTCATCGCTCATCTGTGCACCGAGGCTGTCCAAAGTGCCGCGATAAAGTCTGGTGGAAATCCGCTTCGGTTCATACAGCTCATACGCACGGATGACGCTCTGAACATTGCCGGACGCGCTGCGTTCTTCCTCAATGATTGTGAAGAAGTGAATCGCCCGAAGCGTTCCAAGCCTGTATTCCGGCCACGCATCATCCCCCTGCACAACGCGAATCATCGGACAGGACAAGCGCAGCACATCCCATGCAATTTTGAGATACACGTCGCCGAGCGCCGCCGCGCTTTCCGCCGCCTCGTTGAGCAGCGCCGACATGGCGTTGATTCTCAGAATCTCCTCCAGCCTTTTCTGACCTTCTCCGTTCGGCTGTTCCTTCATATCATCCACACAGATGATTTTGGGATGTTCACCAAAAAGCAGGTCGCTGCCCGTCGTGGCAATGTCAGCCGCAATCGGCACATGGATTTTCTGCTTACTCGCCCGCCGCCAGAAGGATTTCGGCTTGGCCGTCTTTCTCAACGCCTTTTCTGCGCCGCAATAAACAGCGGAATATGGCGCATAATACGCGCTTCGATGCGCCATCAGCGCCGCCCACGCCTGTTCCGGCGCAAGCACAGTCGTCTGCTCGTCCATGATTCAATCCTCCCTGTTTATCCAACCGTCGCCAGATATCCGGCATATGGATAGATGCTGTATTCGGAGCTATCCAGCGCATCGACGGGGTACGAACCATTATCCAGCCGCATCCATTCGCCTTTTTCATAGGCTGCCTCATCCCACGTTGCCATCTGCAACGCCTCGTGCCACGGCGCAAGATGTTCGGCCACATGATACCGCCCCTGCATCAGCAGCATGCAGACCAGCTCAATTCGTGCTCTGATGCCGTCCGACTTATCCGTTCCGATGACCGCAATTCTCCCCATGCCCTGCTTACTTAGTTCTTCCCGCAGAGCAGCACGAAAAAGTTTTGCCGCACTATCCACATAAACGTTGGCAATTTGTGGATAAATCCGCGTCCACGGTTTCAGCCATTCAGCAATGGCCCGCGCATACCTCGCCTCGGTCATCTTCTCGCTGATTCCCTGTTTATGGTAAAGGCCGTCGATATGCACCACATCCCGCCACCCCGACGTGATACCAGTAAGGGTTGCGCAAGTCGCATCTGTGCCGCCCACGTCCACGCCAACGGCCATCTCGATAAATCGCTTTCCTGCAATCCATTCGCGCCCTACGGCCACCTGATCTCGCACATAGCTGTCATAAATTCGGCCTCGCGCCGATGTGCGCAAGCCCTGAATGTCCGACTGAAACCAGATGGAACTTTGGTCGTATTTGGCAAGTTCTGTCCGAAGCTGCTCATTGCTGAGCGATAAGTTGTCCAGAATTGTAAAATGCTCGTAGTTGTAGCCGGGGTTCTCTCCCCGCTTTTTCAATTTGTCCTGATAATCCAGAAATTCATGATAGAACCAATGGCTTGGCGGCTTTGGGTTCAGGTCAAAAAAGACCTGCCGCCTGTTCGACGCAAGCGTTCGGTCGATACACTCTTTCACAAAGGTTTCGTGACACTCGTTGACCTCAGTAATATATACCGTACCATAGCTGTTGCCTTTGATTCGCGCCGCATCATCCGCTTTCTTTCCTCCGGCAAAGAGCACAATCTTCTGCCCTCTCACCGATTGGATGAACAGACAATCTCGCGCCTGATACTTTCCTTCCCTGCACCGCCCATCAAAAATCGCTTTGAGACCGAAGCCGTTTGAATCCAGAATATTCATCTTCGCCGCTGATACCGATGTGCCGGCCGCAAGGTGTATTTTGTCCGGGTGCGTATCCAGCGCCGCCGCCCACGCCACTAGATTGATGATGTTCTTGCCCGCGCGTTTGCCGCCCTCAGCGACGTTGAGCCAGCAACTTTGACAGCGCCGGATATACTCGGCCTGCTTCACTGTAAACGGTGCGTACTTTATCACGGTGTTCCGTCCTCCTGCCCCGTCACATCATCCATCGTTCTATTTGGCTGCGGGTTGCGAATCAGGTCAGCCAGTGCCGTGATTTGCGCATTGGCAGAAGCAACCGCCGCATCGTTGTTCTCGATTGTCGGTTCGTCGCTCTGCCCCAGCATGTTTTTGCCGAGGAAGATTGCCATCGCAGGGGATTTCTTCGCAAGGTTGAACTGCATGCGCCTAAGAGATACCTTGCCATCCTGCGCATATATTTTATAGACCTCCGAAAAAGTCTGCTTGTAGGTGCGTTTACACCACGCATTCAGCGTATCTTCGCAAATCCCAAAAATACCGCAGATTTCCGTTTCGGTACACTGAATTTTGCAAAGCTGCTCAAATTCCAGCTTGGCAATCTCCTTCCTTGGCCGTCCCCTCTTTTTTCCCATGGTCACCCACCCTTTCGGGGCTCACAGCCTTTCGGTATTTTTCGTTCAAAATCATGGGAACACAGTTGACCCAAGAGATATTATGATGCATACGCCTGTGCGTTTCTCCCATCATGTCCACCGTAACGCAGGAGGGCATCGTCATCACGCTGTAAAACGATTTGACGTATGTTCCGACATCGAGATAGATATCCGTCAACCCGCCTGCATTGGCCTGCGTCTCTTTCTGGATAAGCGACGCGTCTGTGACAGAAAAAATCTTCTCGCCACGGCTGCCGAGTGTGACGTACATGTTCACATCCTCGTTTATCGAGCCGAAAAACGAAAACGGCCTGTCCACACGGCAGAAAAAGGCGTTCATCGCCTTTCTGCTCAGCTTCTTCGCGAAATATTTTCCGTTCAGCCCGCCGATGTAATCACCGCCCTGCGACAGTGCCACAACCAGCGAACCGGATTCATACAAAAAATTAAGCATTGCTTCGAAAAGTCGATCAAGATTTGTGCAGTGCTCCGCCGCCAGTTTCCCGCTCTTTTCAAAGCGAAAATCGAACGCTGTATAATCATCGTCCAGCTCAAGGAATGATGACAGCCCCAGCCGCTTTGCAATCTCAAAGCAGGAGTTTCGGGCATACAGCACGATATTATGCTTTTCATAATTGTCCATTGTATCGCTGTGCTTCATAGCCTCCAGCTTATCAAACACAATCACGTTTTCTTTACCATATCGGGCTATATACTCATCCTGCTGTTCATCTTCGTTATCAACGACGATATAGATCTTTCCCGTATATCCGCCCTTACGAAGCGTCGGAATTGTATATACTCTGTCCGCACGCCCGTGTGAGAGAATCAACACAGCAAAATCATTCCGCATCGCCGCTGCCCTCCCCGATCATGTCCCGAATCGTTCCGTTCAGCTTGGCATAGCCCAGCGCAATGGCGTCATCCACGTCGATGATGACCAGCGCCGAGCGTTCCATGAGCCGCTGCATTTCCGGCGTCGCCTGTGCGTAATACTCGGCAATGGCTCGATAATTGAAAACATTGTGCCGCCTCGCCGCCTGCACGAGAAAATTCTTCTCGTCCTGCGTTACGCTGGAAACCTCAATCTCTCGAATCAACTCATCCGCTCTGCCGCTGTCCAGCATGTCCGCAAAGTTGGGTATCTCGCCCCTGACCTCGTACTGCGGAATGTTGACGCTGCTGGTATATTTGCCGTCCTCCCCGTCTTCTTCGCCGGGCATTTCAAAACCGAACGGCTCCATGTCCAGCCCCTCATTCGCGATGTCGCCCAGCACATCATCCAGCAGATCGTCATCCCACGGCGTTTCCATCGTGCTCTGATTATGCTCAAGCATATAAGCATCTCGGTCGCGTTTGGAAAGATGGTCAAGCATGATGCACGGAACGCCTTCCGCCGGAATCCTGATTTTTCCGTCCTGCACAAGCTGTTTCAGCGCTTCCAGCCGTCCATGTCCCTCCACCACAACGTGGTCTTTGCCCCATACGCCGATAGGGTCAAGGAATCCAAAATGCAGAATGGAGTTTCGGATATGCTCAAGTTGCTTTTTCGTGTGCTTTTTCGGGTTCCTGGGATTCGGGCTGAAATCCTCAATCGGCAGGTGATGTGCCGATTCTGCCCACTTGATCTCTGCCATGCTCTTTTCCTCCATCGTCCTTGGGTTTTTCATCACGGTGCTTCAAACAAGCCGCAAATGGGCAGTAAGCCTTGCCGCTGGATGTGCTGAGATAAACGCAGCTCAAGCAGCGATATGGTGCCCTGACCTCGCTTTTTCTCATAAACGCCTCCATCAGCAGGGTACAAAAAGAGCCGTCCGGGTTTTCGCCCGTCGGCTCTCTGCTGTTCACTTTTGACACGATAATTATAGCACGCGTAAAATAGCCTGTCACGGTCAAAACCCAGATAAAAAACGGTCAAATTCCGGCACTTGGCGCATTTTCCTCCGATTTTTGAATCCTCCTCATGCCGAACACCGTATCTCGGAAGCTCTCTACCTGTGCAATCAGTTCATCGTGCGCCTCCGCGTTGGCCACGCAAAGCAGCCCCAACCGATTCTGTATCATATCCTGATAGTAGTCACAGATATCATTGGCCTGCTGAAGCAGATTGGTCAGGTTACCCAAATCCGCATCCGTCATGCAGTATTCATCCTGCGTTTCTTCAGGCTCAACGCAAAGTTTCGGTTTCTTCATAAATTTCTCCCGTCTCCCCGTCTGGCCGCTAGGTCAGCCTGCTTTTTGTTGGTCAGGCGGCCACTACCGCCGCATTGAGGCGCTGCCAATCGCTCCTGCTCATCCCCAACACCGTATAGCCGATGCTCTCCATCTCCGTCGAGCGGTCGTAGCTTTCTACATCCTGTGCCGCTCGCGTAATGGCATTGGATAAGCCATACAAGGACAGATCTCCGCCGCGAATCAGATGATCCAGCACTCCGCTTCCCTCCGCTTTGTTTAAGCCGTAATCTGCGGCCGCCAGCTCCACCATCTGTGGAATGTCCGTACTGGTGATTTTGGCTTCTTTCGCCTCCCGCATCATTTCAACCACCCGTTCAAAACGGGTCTGGTCTACCACCGCTCGAACGGTATCTCTTACCTTGAGCAGCAACGCGCGGTCATCGGCCGCCAGCGTTTCGCTACTGTACAGGGTGTAATCCTCCGCCGCTTCGTTTCCGCGCCCAACATGGTATTTTCGCGTTCTGGCATCGTTAACCACCATACCATTGGTGCAAACCAGCCTGTATACGAGCGGCTGAATAGACATACTGCCCATGCCGACCTCGGAATTGGTAATGAGGATGCCCGATTGCACAATATCACCGGGGACGACCTCCGCCGTCAGCCGCGGATTTACTGCCTTGAGATACATCTTGCTTTCAGTAATCTCACAGCTTTCAATCCGCACATCCGGCATTTCGGCAAGAATCGGAAGCACAGCTTCTGCAATTTCGGCATTATCGATTCGCCGATACCGTTCGGAAAGAAACGCCCTCGCGTTGCCGTCCAACGTACGCACCATTCGCTTTTGCGGGGTCATCGTGAACCAGCTGTTCACATTCTGCGCCAGCAGTTCGGGATTCTCCGCTCGCATCTTATCGTAATACTTAGCAGGAATGCCAAGCGCCGAACCGATCTGACGATGGGCAATTTCTCCAACACCCAACAGCGTACTGACGTTCTTGCTGTCATTGCGCATCATCATTTGATACGCCCCGGCTTCGACGAATCCCATCTCTAAGTTACGAGTGTCCAGCAGATAATCCCGCTTCGCGTTTCTCTGGCGCTCCAACTCCTGCGCCAGTTCCATAAGCGATCGTCCATTTTTCATTTTGCATTTCCTCCTGTTGGTCATTTCATCAGCCTTTGGGGCTTTGTAGAACGCCCAGCATCCGGGCGTTCTGAAAACCTCAACCTACTTCCTCAAACCGTCTGATGTACATGTGGGACTTGATCTCATCGGCATTGTCCTTTGTGAGCTGCCACAAGTCGGTCAGATATACGCCCGCGATAATAAAACTGCTACGATACTCGCTAAATGCGGTAAACTCGATCCACACGTCAATGTCTCTCGTCTCCTCGTCGAAAGCATCCCAAACGCGCTGATTCTTTGCGATCCTCGCCGTTGCTTCAATTACCTTGGCCCCGTTATCGTCAAAAACTAACCGAGCGGCCATCTTCGCCCATTCCTGCACTGTCCATTCATCGTTTTCCTTCTCGTACTGCATGACCTTCTTCACGGCGGGCATTTCCGCAACGGTGATAAACTTCTTCATTTCTGCTGTAAGGTTGACTTTCATCTTCTTGTACCTCTCTTTTCCTGTTTGTTCGCTTACTTCGTATACACCCGACTGCGGCGGCGGTCAGGGAGAAACGCATCGACATAAATGTCGATTTCACGCATCTTGCCGCCATCGGAAAGAACTTCGCATTGGAAGGTCTGGAAATCTCCGTTTGCCCCTTCCGTGTAATAGCCGGTCACGCGGCAGTCCTGCTTACCCGTCAACTTGCAAGCAAGCCTCTCTGCCTTTCTGATTTCTCCGCGCTTCGGTTCATTCATCGTTTTTTTCCTCACTTTCTCAATGCTCGTTCTTGATGCACCACTCGATTGCGTGCCCTGCATCCACAAAAGTTTGCTTGGCAACATTCAAAAGTTCCAGTCGGCACTCCTCTGCCGAGAAGTCCTCCTCCGGGGCATCCACGAAGCCATAAACAGCGGCCTCCGTTTCTCCTTGCCAGTTCATTTGCGCAATCAGAACTCGGTCACCGAACCGCATCATGCAGTCATAGCAAGGTCTGAGGCGTGTGCTGAAGCTCTCCATGCAGATGCTCTTCGGGAAATCAATCCACTGCTTTTTCATATCGCGTTTATCTCCTTGTTCTTTATGTTTAACTTGTTGCATATATAATACACCATGTTAAATCGCATGTCAATATGTTTTCTAAACTTTTTATTTATCTTTTTGGATTTTTTCTCTTTACACATGAATCCTACATGCGATATAATGGGTGCTGGAAGGTGATATAATGTTTTCTTTTAACAAACTCTGGAAACTTCTGATTGATTTGGGCATGTCAAAGACTGAATTTCGGCAAAAAGTCGGACTTTCTTCTACGACAGTTGCCGCAATGGGTAAAGGTACGGGTTTAACACCTAAAGTTCTTGCCCGCATCTGTGAAACGCTGCATTGCCAACCGGGCGACATCATGGAGTACATTCCCGGTTCTTCGACTTCCGAATTTCCCCATGAAACAAAATAAAGGCGTCGAAATCGACGCCTTTTCTTTATGCCTCATTCATCTGTTGCGACACCTCGACCATGCGCTCCAATCCTTGGCGCATCACATACTTGAGTGCTCCCTCGGTCATCCAGTCCCCGTATTCATCCGAGTATCGTTTCACCGTTTCCCGCCAGCGCAACCCGCTGACCAGATGCGCCATAATAACAAACCGCTCACGTTCCAGCAGCGCGGAGAGGAGGATATCAAGCATGTTTTTTCTGGCTTTGAGGCTTTCCAATTCCTGTGTATCCGCTCGGAGACTATCTATGTCGGCCATCGGCAAATCATTCATCAGCACCATAGCCGTCCGCTCCGTCGGGCTGATCGGTGATCCGTGCGCCACGGGCATATCTGTAATTTGAGGAGAACCAAGCTGCGTCCCTGCAATAAAACCTGACCCTCTGTCCAGACTGGCTTCTGCTCGGCGAATGCGATACGTAAGCACATCCATCCGCGTACACATTTTACGGTAGTCATACAGGTACGTCATCAGTTTTGTCTTCGTCATACGCGCTCCGCTCCTCCTCCGTCATTATTCCCAGCAGTAATGCACGGTCAAGAACCAGCTTTCTAAGCTGCATCGCCTTACTTATCGCCCGGTTTGCCGTTTCTGCCAATTCGATGGCAGCTTTCGCCTTTTTGTCTGCCGCCTGCCAGACTGCTTGCCACATTGCCGCCGCTCCGAGTGCAAAAGCCACGCTCGCCAGCACCATCAGTTTCACGATCTCCAGCATGCTTTCCTCCGTTCCCCCACGCTATCGCTTAAAACGGCAGTTGGTCGTCGTCCACCTCGGTGAATCCTCCGTAGTCGTCATGATGCTGCGGGGTATTATCCGTCCTGCCGCCCTTGCTGGCCGCCTCGATGTAGCCGTCCTGTGGAGCGCTCGGCGGCGCACCGAAACTGTCGCTGCCATTCTGCGCCTGTGGTGTCAGAAATTCAACTTCTTCCGCGACGATATCCCACGCTGTCCGCTTCGTGCCGTCTTTGGCCTCATAAGTACGCGTTTGAATCGAACCCGTCACTGCAACTTTTCTTCCCTTGGACAGATAGCGGCTGCAAAGCTCGGCAAGCTGCCGCCATGCGACGACGTTCAAAAAATCCGTCTCCTGCTGCCCGGTTTGAGAATTACGAAACCGTCGATTCACCGCGACGGTAAAGTTGCAAACGGGCGTACCTGCGCTCGTACTTTTCAGCTCCGGGTCTCTCGTCAGGTTTCCTATCAGAAATACTTTGTTCATTCCCCTTTTTCCCCCGTTTCTTTTCGTCCGTATGGCATATCTGGTCTATTTCTTCATCACGCCGACGCTTTTCTTCGTCAAGTGCCCTCTGCGTGACTCTCATACAGGAATACGAACAGAAATACACATATCCGTCAGCTTTCCCTTTGGCTTTCATGGACTGTTTATAAGCATGCTGCGGTGTTTTATAGAACGGTTTCCCGCACTGCCAGCACTTACAACGCGTCCGACTTACCATTCCGCCATCCAGCGATGCCGTTCCATGAATGAACTCGTGAATTTTAGAATCACTCATCCGGCACAGCCCCCTTCTCCTGCTGCGGCTCATCTCTGGGGTGATCTTCTGGGATGCCGCACATATTATGCCAGCGCGTGTGCATATCATAGGCGTGCATCCATGTCATATCGCTCTTCTTCCATTCCCGTAACCCGTCCCGAATACCGTAAAGCATCTGGTACAGTGCCGAATCAACCGTCATTCCGCCTGCCCCAGTTCCCATCAGCGGCATAAACACTGCCGCGTCGGCTGTCATGCTCAGCTCGTTTTTCACCGTCAAGACGGCCGCGCGCGCCGCCTGATAGACGTAATCTGTGCCGACAATCTCCATCGGAATCTGCATGGTCGGCACGTAGATGACATTGGGGGAATTTGCAACTTTCGCCCGAAGTGCCGTCCCGATGGGCATTTCTGGCCCATACAGCTGGGCAATCCTCGTCTGGATGCGTCCTTCGATGCCCGGCCACGTCTGCGCAACAGCCAAATCAACGCCGCCGTCCATCAGCCCAAAGCTGTTGCCCGAAGTCACGACAACATCCCTGCCCGTGACTTTCCCCTGCTGTGCCAGATCTTCCAGCTTGCCGCATGCGGCCTGCATAGTCTTTTCCCGCTTCACGGCATTAGAAATGAACTCGCACACATCCTGATTGGGATGAAAAAAGATGATTCTCATGCGTCCTTTTCCTTTCTCTCGCTTTGCTTTCGTCAATTTTGATGACATATATGACCAAAAGCACTGCAAACAACATACTGCAATAATCCAATGGGCTTCCGGACCATCAGCGCGCTTTCTTTCTTTTCTTCGTCGGTTTATTGCTCATCGTCAGGTACCCCGTTTTCTTTTTACGAAACAGCCTGCCCAAAATCTTCATTTTCGTTCGCTCCCTTCATCGCGCAAAAAACTCGCCAATGCGGCTTCTTGCATATTCTTCTTCCGTTGCGCTGAACCAGTATTGAACGATTTCACCGTTCTTTTCCCCCTCAATGCAGATTCGGTACTGTGGCCCATGGCTGGTGCTGCTCGACCTGCCCGTATCCGCATCATAGCGATATGATGAATAGGCTGCTGTATAGCCCTTATCCACCACAATTCCGCACTGAATCGAATTGCGTTCATTTTCAACAAAACCGACAATGCCAAGGGCAATCAGGCACATGAGCACCGCAAAAAAGACCATTACGCCGATGAATCCCCAGTCAATCCGCCTCACCTTGCACCTCCATTTTCTCTGCCGCTTTAATCCATTCTCTCGGAATCCGTCCATTGAAAGCCCTCCACTGCTCTGAATATGGATATCCATCAAAAACAATTTCCGCGCCGGGAACGGCTTCGGAAAGCTGCTGCCTATCAAAAATATTCTTCAGCCACAAATCGGGAATTTCAATCGTCAACCGCCATGCCGTCCGACTATACTGAACAAAGTTCTGCGTTGCCCAGCTTTGATGCGTCGGATCGGGGTCACAGGTCAGCCACACCCAGCCCGTATACATGACAAAGCCTTTCTTCTCTGGAACAACGACTCCGCCCATCGTCAGGCCATCCTTCAAAATACGCCAGAGCAGTTTGTCGGCGCAGAAATGATAGATTTTCACGGCTTTATCCTCCTCTGCTTTTCGGCTCTGATATCGTTCAGGAAATACAGCCACCTCGGCTGGTCGATCTGCTCATCTCCGAGACTGTCCGCCTCGATGATGTCCCTTTCCATAACCGTCAGCGTCTTGCTGTCCAGTTTCGACAGCAACGGTCTGATGAAATCTATCACCAGACCTGGCATATAGGTCTGCCGACCGATGCAGTACCTCACGGCGCAAATCAGTACCGCACCGAAATCATTGTTCTGGTCAGATATCTTAATCATTCGTCGTCGCTCCCCCCCAAGGAGTTTCTTCCATCTCTTTCTGCGTCGGTTTTCTCAACCAGCAGCGCCAGTATTTGCCATACATATCGATTTCGTGACCTTTCGAAATCGGTCTTCTACTTATCCCACGGGAATTGCTGAATAAAATCGTCACCCATAATTTCTCGCAGGCTCGATTTCATAAAAATCGGAGTCTTTTGCTGCGCGGAACAGTATGCCAGCTCATCAATCCAGCTCTTTTCTGGAATAACCTTGCCTTTCCGATTGCCCGTTTCCGCGCCGACAATAATCCAATCTACCCGCTGTTCCGGCGGCGTGTCGAAGTAATTCAGCCCGGTAAACGGTGCAAAAATCGGTTCGATAGAAACAAACGTTTTTGCCTTTCCACAGAAGAAATATTCCTGCATCGGATTTTCGCAAGTCGTCCCGTACCAGAATCGGTCATTGTTCAGCGGCAATATGCCCGCTTGAATCAGCTTAATATATCGTTTTGGATTCTTGGTCAGGAACAGGTAGCGATGCTGCGGCGCAGCTTTGCAAGCCTCAATTACCGCACTGATCCACTCCGTCGGCACCCACTCGCCAAACAGATCTGCCATGCTGCACACGAAGATATCGCGCGGTTTCGTCCAGCGCATCGGCTGATTCAGCCTGTACCTATGAAATGTCGGTTTGAACCCAAAGGGATACGGAGCATTTGTCGTCTTTCCGTCCAACCGCGTCACTTTCAAAGGCTCGTTCAATTCAATGCAGGGCAAAGAACTACGGCACATCGCTGAATCATCGCTCTGGTCATGCCCTTCATAGCGTTTTGCCATACCTCTGGCATAGCAATATAAACAACTGTGCAAACAGCCCGTAACAGGGTTCCATGTTGCATCCGCCCAGTCGATTTTCGTTTTATCCATTTTCCAACCTCATACTTTTTTGTCGAATATGTCACTCATCATCGGATTCCACTGTCTTTTCATATCTGTCTGGCTCATGGGCATAGCATCGGATGCAGAACATGCACGCCGTCGGTTGTGGATCATTCTCATGGCTGCATCTGCCGCATGCGTCCCTGTACGCCAATACGCAAATCTCCTGATGCTCGGCGATGGGACACGATTCTCCAATATACGGGCTTTCAAACCGTGTGCACCGCCCGTCCTCAAACGCTCTACACTCCATTTGTTTACACCGCATTTTTCTCATCGAGCAGGTCAAATAAGGTCGGCGCGGCAACCTGTGCTTCGGCCGCACGCATGTAGCCCACGCCGTCGCGGAAGTAGTCAAGGTTGAGCTCCACGCCGACACCGCGCCGTCCCATGTCCACCGCCAGCTTCGGCACGGTGAATAACCCTGCAAACGGGTCAAATACTGTATCGCCCGGATTGCTGTATCGGTTGATGAGCCTTTCTACAATGTCCAGCTGAAGCGGGCAGACGTGCATCTGCGCCCGCCGTTGGCTCTGTGTCGTATTCAGCGTCCGCATGCGATTGATGTCATCCCATACTTCGTCTGACCAGCTTCCCGGCGCAACCACCATGAACGTAGCAGGGAGTTTGCCTTCCGCATCGAGCTTCTTTGCCAGTTCGACATGCTCCTCATAGCTATATACGTTCTCTCTGCTGAACTGACGGTACAGCTTTTGCAGTTTGTCCGTCGGTGCAGTTGCCAGCTCGGCCTTTCCAACCAGACGGTCGCCGCTGGAACGCCAATAGCCGTGCGCATCAATTTGCCATTGTGCGCGGGTGTAGTCCTCCTTGCTCTTGGCCACAGGCTCATCCGCATAAGCGCGGCTCGTGTCCGTGGGCAGCTTGCGAAACAACAGAATGTATTCCGGGCATCCAACGCCCATCTTCGTTCCGTCCTTGCATTGCTCCGTCCAGCCGAGGCGGTAGGTCTGGTTGTTTTCCCTCACCACGTCGGTGACAACGGTGATCATCCCGAAATACTGGAATCCCGCTTTCATGTAATACTCAATGCACAGTGCGTGAAATGGTTCCATTGTCGGCATGCCCGTCCCCGTTGCATTTCCGAAAAGTACCCTATCCTTGACGTGGCAGGCGAATACGCGCCCTGGTTTCAAGATGCGAAGCAGATTCGGCGACAGGAAATCCATTTGCTCGAAAAAACGCTCCGTATCCTCGTTGTGGCCGAAATCGTTATAACTTGGCGTGTATTCATAGTGATTGGAAAACGGGATGCTGGTAACAATCAAGTCAACGCTGTTATCTTCCATTCTCGCCGTTTCCTCTACACAATCAGCACGCACCGCTTTATACCGTTCTCCGCAAATTTCAAGCCGTTCTACGCCCATGCTTCTGCACATCCTCTCCATAATCAGACCGTCATGCAACCCGTATTTCTTGACGATGGCAACCATCTGACGTTGAAGCTCCTCATGCTGCCTCCATTTTTTGAGCAACGCTTCCTTGACCTGTGCTTCACTCTCGACATAAATAATGTCGATTACAACTTCTTCTGTTTGCAGGAAACGGTATATGCGATGAACAGCCTGTATAAAGTCGTTGAACTTATAATCAATTCCCAAAAAGATTGCTCTGTGGCAATACCGTTGGAAGTTGCAGCCCTGACCGCTGATTTCTTTCTTCGTTGCCAGCAGCCGTGTTCTTCCCTCCGAGAAATCCACCACACGCCGTTCCCGTTCGTCTAGATCCTGTGTGCCGTAAACCTCTACGGCCTCCGGCAATGCGTCCTTTATCGCATGGCGTTCGCTCTCAAGGTCGTGCCAGAGAATAAAATGATCTTCGGGCGCGCTGTTTACAATCTCGGCCATTTTGGCGACGCGCACGTTCAAACTCTCCCGTTTCTCTCGTGCTTCATCCTGAATGGATACCGATGCGTCACGGATGAGCTTGACTTGCCCGAATTTATCCGTTCCCGCGCTCGAATGGTCAACAGACAGTTCATGCCAATTCACCGTCAGTTTCGGCAAATCATAGCCTTCGTCTCTATATCCCAAATCGCTCGGCTTTGAAATCAGCAGTGCCCAACTCGCCACCCACAACCAGAACTCCTGCTCCTTGTGTGGATATAGCGTCAGATGATTTGCCTTCGTGCTGTCCCTCTGGAAAAAGCGCGTGAGCGCCTGGCCGGAATCCATCACTTCAAGAAATGCTGCATAATGAATCAATTCCTTATAACGGTTCGGCGACGGTGTAGCCGTACAGACCAGCTTATACTTTACGCCCCGGAATTTCTGTAAAAACGTTTGATAGGTCTTGCTTCCAAAGCTCCGCAGCACACTCGCTTCATCCAGCGCCACCGCACAGAATTTCTTCGGGTCAATGTCTCCGTCGCGCACTCGTTCGTAGTTCGTCATCACAATCTCGCCGTCGTATGCATCCGCTTCAGCCTGCGTCCTGATGTATGGCGGCGCTTCGTAGTGCAAAAGCGCAACCGCATCGCGGCTAAACTCCTGCTTCACGCCCAGCGGCAGCACGATCAACGCCTTCGCGTTCGGGTTATCATTTACCCGTTCGTGCATAACAACCTGATGGCAAAATTCAATTTCCTGCGCCGTTTTGCCCAATCCAAAGCTCTCGAACAGTGCCCGCCGCCCTCCGGCAATCGCCCATTGCACCGCATCTTTTTGATGGCCTTTCAGCTCCGGATTAAGCTGGCCTCTGTCGATTGCAAATCCGCTTTTCGGCGCAACAACAACCTTGCTTTTCAAAAAATCGGTGTAGTTCATTGCGCTGCCTCCGTTTTTTCATCACCGCAAAGTTCCGGCAGATTCGCTCTGACCAACGCTGCCGGAATCGGCGGACAAACAGCGTTGCCGCATCTGGCAACCTGCTCCGCCTTCGGATAAGCCTTTCCGTCTACATCCACATCAATGATGTAGTTTTCAGGGAATCCCTGCGCATCAAAAAGCTCGCGCGGTGTCAACATCCGCAGCCCGATGTCCACAATCTGATATTTTTCTCCGCGCACCGTAACCAGTCCAAGCCTGTCTTTGGATGTAATCGTCGGTGCGGGCTTCTCACAGGATGCCGAATTATCTCCATGTCCGTAATACTTGACCAGGAACGCTCGAACATCTCCAAAATGGCCAGCTCTGGCCGTAATGGTGTTGAGCGGTTCATCTGCGCATTGCCCATCACAATTATTGTTGAACTGCGTCACATAGGCCGCGCACAGCGCATTATGGTCGATGGCCGTTACCGTCGGCAATGGAGCATCCGCCGCGCTGGCCGGACTGCTCGTGCCATAGAACTTGCTGATAAATGCAGAAACCATTCCATATCGGTTTGAAGCGTCCACGGTCATAATCGGTTTGTCTATCGTTTGCCCGCGCACTTCGCTGCCCTGCTCATCGTGATACTGAATCATCATGGGCATGACTACGCCCGTGCCATGCTTGGCCGTGATCGTATCCAGCGGTTCTGCGATATCCTGTCCCCTGAAATTTTCACCACCATGATTGACTTGAATAATGAATGGCGACGGGTTCTTCAAAACAAATTTTTCAATGCCTCTTGCAATTCTACGCATGGTCTTTTCCGAAAGTGGGCGAACAGCATGAATCCCGTACTGCTTGAATATTTCCTCGCTCGTCGCAAAAATCGAAGGGCATGGAAGATTGAAGTCCAGCACATCAGCTACCGGCACCCACGGTTTTTTCATTCCTGCCAGTGCCTCAAAGCTATCTGGCGCTGCATGCGTCGGTTCAGGCCAGACAATCGGTTTTCCGTCACAGCGTGCAATCAGGAAGAACCGTTTTCGAATGGTCGGCGCTCCGTAATCGCATGCCCGCATCGTCCTATACTCGACCTTGTACCCTTGCCGTTCGAGCTGGCTGACGAATCGCCGGAAAGTTTCACCCTTGTACCGAGGATCTGGTCGATTATCCTTATCAAGCCGTCCCCAGTCCTGAAATTCTTCTACGTTTTCCAACATGATAATGCGCGGGTGCACTGCTTTCGCCCACTTTACCGCAACCCAGGCCAGCCCTCGAATATGCCTGCTGACAGGCTTTCCGCCTTTCGCCCTGCTGTGATGCTTACAGTCCGGCGAAAACCACGCCAGCGCCACAGGCCGCCCCGCGCAAGCCTTGACAGGATTGACCTTCCAAACATCCTCCTGATAATGCTCGGTTGTCGGATGGTTTGCTCTGTGCATTGCAATCGCCGCCGGGTCATGGTTGATGGCAATATCCACGCTGCGGCCTATTGCCATTTCAATACCCGTTGATGCGCCGCCGCCACCTGCGAAGTTATCCACGACAATCTCGCTCATTTGACTTCACTGCTTTCTTTTGATATAATGAATACGGTTTTTTGAGGAATGCCCTGCCCGCGCCCCTAACGCAGACAGGACGTTTTTTGTTTATGCGATAATCGTAACCATGCCGCTGGTTACCAAGTTATCCAGCGCCTTATCCAGATACGCGTGAATATCCTGAATCGCCCGATGCTTCCACAGGCCGCCGTCTGCCTCGTAAAGCGCAATCTCCGGCGTGCCCTTTCCATCGCTGTTCCTGATACGCAGAATGAACGGGCTTTCCGGCTGATCAATCTCGCAGAACGTGCGGAACGGCCTCAAATACACGGGATTTTTGATGACCACATCGCTGACCCGCACAACGCCGTCACGCACCGTTACACGCTGACTGATGCCGTCGTCGCTGGTGTTTGTCCCCTTCTCTACGCTCAAATTGCCAACCACCTTGCCGACTTCCAACGAATTGTCGGTTTCAATAAATCGGCTCTGAAGCTGCACAATGAATTCCTCCTGCCCAATATACCTGCCAAATTCGAACGGCTCATTGTCGGTCACGACACGCGCCAGCTCGGCTCGAACCGCATAATCATCGCTGCACTTAATCCCATACAGCACAACCTTGCGCGGGTCGGTTACCTGCACGACCAAATTTCCAAACTTATCCAGCTGACCATCCGGGTCGTTCAGGATATAATCCACCAGACCGCTCAGCGTGAAGATGTTCACAGTCGGAAGAACCGCCGGAAACGGTTCTTTGATACGCACCAAATCATTCGTGTTGACATACATGCGGCCGTCAATCTCCTGCACCGTATAGCTACGGTTCTTGGTGCCCAACTCGTACAGGAAGCGCATCGCCTCAGCGTCAAGCTCTCCCAGCTTGAACAGTGGAACTTCCTTCATTTCGCCAACAATGCTTGCCATAATTTACAGGCTCCTTTCTTTTGCTCGGAACGACACAATCTGCGGCATCGTTCCCTGTTCATCCTGCGGTTCATCTTCCGTCGTGCCAATCGGCATGCTGACAGCTTCCGGCTGCACATTGCCGGCCATGTCGAGCTGCCCCGCCACCTGATTCAACTTCTGCGTCGCATAAATCGTTCCGTCATCCGTCTGATCAAAGAAAACGCTCTGCTTCACAGGCGTAGGCGGCGCGAAACTCTCCTTCACATCAAAAGACATCTCGCCTCCGTCCCTGCTCTCGGTCGGCTTAATAGTCAGCACCATCGTGATTTTGCGCGCCCGTCTGGGCTCCGTGTTCGGGTCAAGAATGTTGCGCGTCATTCTGCCGAGCGCATCTTCCCAGCGCTCCTGCACTGCGCCTCCCATCAGGCGGCTCAGATCTTTGAGGTTGCCAAAAGTCTGGCTCATTGTGTTTTACCCTCCTTGTGTGTCTCGCTCAAATGCGAAGAAGTTCATGTGTGGTGCATCGAAAGCAATCGGCAAAATACCCTTTCGACCGTTTCGATTCTTCGCCACGTTGATAAGCATGAATGTCCATCCGTTCACCTGACAGGATTCGGCCATCTGCTGCCACGGCTCTGGGACAGTCCGAATATCCGGCGCATGCAGAATCAAAAACTGATTCGCATCCTGCTCAATGGTGCCGCTCTCTCGGCTTTCGCTCATTTTGGGCATCCGCCCGCCTTCGCCTGTTCCCATTTCAGACTGACGATTCATCTGCGTCATGGCAATAACGGGAATTTTCAGTTCCATCGCCAGCCGTTTAAGCGCTCTGGAAATTTCGCCGACTTCTTCCGCGCGGTTGTTGGTCTTTCTGCCGCTCCTGAGCAGCTGCAAGTAATCCACGACAACCATATCGATCCCTGTTTCCTGCCGCTGTCTGAGGGCAAGGGAACGGATTTGCAAAGGGGTCTGTGCCTGCGTGCTGATGCTCAGCTGGATTTGCCCTATTTCCGCATACGCGGCAACGACGCTCTGAATCTGCTCATCGGAAAAGTTGCGCGCTTCAATGACATCCACCGGCACGCCTGAAAAACGCGCTATGATGCGGTCATACAGCTCGGCTTCGTCCATCTCAAGCGATACATACAGGACATGCTTTCCCGACCGTGCCGCGTTGGTAGCGATAAACAGCCCCAATGCCGATTTGCCAACGGATGGCCTTGCGCCGATGATGCACAGCTTGCTGCCTCGAATCCCGCCGCCCAACACACCATCCAGCCGCCCAATTCCCGTGTGCATGCTGTCATCCGTTTTCTGTTCGGCAAACAGATAGTCGTGCATATTGAGAATCATCTGCGGGATGGAAACAATCTCCTGGGTCGGCCCATTCTTCGCCAATTCATCAATCTGCCCGCGAATTTCTTCCGCCGCCTTGACAGGATCAGTCAGCTCGTTTCGGGCAAGCTCTACGGTCTGTTGAGCGATTTTGCACAGCGCCCGCCGCATGCCGGCCGCTTTGACGTTCGCCACATACTGATCACACAGCACCAGCGACGGCATGCCGCTTTGCAGCAGGTCAACCAGCAGCGTCGAATCGAAATTCGGCATCGCGTCCGAAACGGTAACGAGGTCGCATGTCTTATTTTGAGCATCCAGTTTTTGCATGACGGCAAAAACTTCGTGGCAAATCAAATCCGTGAAATCTTCAAGCGTCAGCTCAATATTTCGCGGAAGAATATCGCCTCGCAGGATAGCCCCGATAATCGCTCTCTCGCTTTCAGTCGCCTGATAGGCAGTGGTTTTCTCCTCACTCACAGGCACTCGTACCCCTCGTAGTAATCTTTGCCGTCCTTCGTTTCACAGATGGGCGGCGCAGCCTGATTGGACGGCTTTCCCCTAGCCCTGTGGTCGGCTGGTGCAATATCATCATCCGATCCACCCTGCTTGCGGTACGCTCGAAGAATCCCCAGCACATAGCGTGAGGTTTGTTTATGCGCACGACGCGCCTTTTCGATGGCTTCCAACACCCACGCCTTTGGGAACTCCAGCATGAGCATGAAATCCTCATGCTCGTCTCGGGCATCCGGCGATGCAGTGTCCCAATCCTCACGGAAAACTCCGGCCTTTCGTCCTGCTTCTTCGATTTCCCGATTGATGGCAATCTGCTCCAGCAAACCTTTTTCCGTTTCACCAGAGGTCGGGGGCAGGCTGCTCGTTTCGCCCTTGCTGCTTATATCCTCCTCTCTCTCTTTTTCTAATTCTTTATCTGATTCTATATGTGTGCATCCGCAACCGTCCGAATCCGTTTGCATGTTTAATGCTTCCATTCCTTGCGTTTGCATGCGTTCGCATCCATCTGCATACGTTTGCTTTCCAGCCGCACTTTGTGGATGCCAACGTGCATTTGCAGCATTGCGCGTGCTTTCCGTGCGTTTTTTGAGGTTCTCAAGCCCCCGATCTACGTTGCGCACCATCGTGAATGCCATACTTGCCGCAGGGCAAAGCTCGCCCTTCTCCGGCCGCCTACCCTCTTTCGCGTATCTGGATAACGCCACAATGACTGCCATCGCGTCGGCAGGTTCGAGCTCATTGTTCAGCGCTTCCACATCGGCAAAGTCAAGGACAAACCCTCTGGCTTTTTCTGAACGCATTTACCTGTTACACCTCCTTTTTGCTTTTTCTGGTCTAAGTGCGGCAGCATGCCGCTGGTGCGGCGCGCCGGAGTTGAGCCGGCAACAGTGCCAAAGGGGAAGAACACTGTCAAAACCGTTTGCGCAGCATAGTGCCGGTCTTTCCCGGCTGCCAGTATGAATTTGCTATTTGATTTTGTGTCCGGCAGCGCACTCTGCCTCCCTTCTTCTGCCGCCTTTTCTACCGTTTCAGCTCGACTCCTTCTGCTTTGGCGGCCATCGGACTTAAACCGATATCTGCGCTCGGCGCTACTATCCACCGTGCGCTGCATTGCTTGTGCTACGCCGCCACGACGCGGGGGAATCTCCCCCGCATATTTATTACTTGGCCTGTTCGACCTGTTTGGGCTTTTGAGGCGGCATGAATGTTTGAACCATCTGCACCACTTCATCAAAGCGCGTTGCCGGAATATCGGCAACCCTGGCAATGCCCATACGCTTGAGCGCATCGCTGATTTCGCCCTGCCGCCCCGTTTCCTTCTCCATCTGCATGATCTTCTCGATCTGCTCTTTGGTAATAGTCTCGTTCTTCCCGTTTCCTCCAAGATGCGGGAATACTTCGCCCAGTGTCAGCGCGCCGTCATCAAAGCTGCATTTCAGCTCTTTGAGCTTGATCATGTGGTCGGCGTTCCAATCGTCAATCTTGGCGTTCAAGTAGTTCTCCAAATCCGTCCTTGTCACGCCCAGCTTTTCATAAATGCGCAGCATCTTCGCCACGAGGTCGGCGCGCTTTTTTTCGTCCTTCATAATCTCAACCAACCCATTGGATGATGTTTTTCGGCAGGCCGCAACCGCCGCCGAGGTTACATCGCCGGGAATAATCTGAAGGATGCAGGCGCGCAGTCTGCGGCTGCCCATGTTGGCTTCCAGTTCGTAGATATCGCGGTCATCGGTCAGCTTATAGCCGCCCGAACGTGTAGACCGCCAATGTTTCACCTCAAAATGGCGTGAAACGTAGGTGTTTGTCTGCAAATCCCATGCGAACGCGCGGATTGCACTGAATCCAACGCCATTCTTGGCTACGCCGCGTTCAAGCACTTCCATACCGAAGGTCACATTGCCCCAGTTTCGGGCAAGCACCTCTGCCAGCCGGATGGATGGTCCAGAAATCATTTCATTGCCGCGCGGGTACAGGTAGATCGCCGCATCCGCCAGCGTCGGGCGCTCGCATTCCCGCAAGATGCAATCCATACTCAAAAGCGGATCGCGCGGAAACTGGCGCGCCATCATCACCTGCGCTTTGACCTCGGATACCGCGCGAGCTTCTGCATTGGCAGCAACCGCATTGCCGGAATCATGGCGTTTTGAATCCATGCTCATACCGTTCGCCGGAGCAACCGCATACGGATTGATGACCTGCAAATTTTCGAGTTCTTCCATCTTTTTTCGTTCCTCCCTTACGCCTTTACGCTGATGGTTGTATCCTGATAGAACTCAACGCCGGGGATGCTGGCCTCGCCCTTGCTCATTCGGGCAAGTGCATCCAACGCTGTCTGATTGATTTTCCGCAGCTCCATACCATTCACATAGGCCGGCACAGCGGCTTCATCCACCACGCGTGCCTTCCAACGCTTGCTGACGGTTGTGCCGACCGCCTTCGCGGGTTCAGCAACCAGCACGGATGCTTTCATGTCCTCCACCATCTCGGCCATCGCCATCGAAATCGCCGCGCCGTGCATGTCCCCGGCCTGCTCGGCCTCCGCCGCCTCATTCATCAGACGGTCACGTTCGATCTGCTGGCGCTTGATGGCTTTCCGCTCCGCCTCGCGTCTGGCCTCCGCTTCCGCCGTCTGATACCGTGCCATACCCGCCTTGATGGTTTTCTCTGCCCGTTCCATCGGCGCAAGCATGGCCTTCTCCTGCTCGCAGATACGGGCGTGCGCAGCTTTTGCCGCATCCTTGCTGGGTTTCCAGTATTCCTTCATCTGTTTGGAGCGCTTCTTGATTTCCACGAGGAACGCCGCCGCGTCCTCATACTCGCGTGCATTTCCGATTCGCATGTTCTCGGCTCGCTCAATAATCGCCTGACCCGAAGCAGTCAACTGTTCTTCGATGCCGAGCGAACCAAGTGTCCGAATCTGCAAAACGTTGTCTGTTGCTCTTGCTTCCATGTACATCACTCCTATCTGATTTCCGCCTGCATCGCGTTGTAAATCGCCATGCAATGCAAAAAGTTTTTATATCCGTCATCGACCTGCCCGAAGTGATAACGTCCATCTCGCATAAGCTGTAAACCGTACAGCCGCCGAATCTTCATGCCGTGGCTTTGCATCGCATGGGCATACGCGCCAATCTGCGTGGCCAGCATAACGCTGTGATAAGCCGCGGTGCATTTCAGATCAACCACATCAACGCCCTGCCCATCGTCGGGTTCGATGTGCCCCAGCAAGTCCAGCGTCCCCGCATACATCATCTGTCGATGATAGGTGCGAATCTCGCTGCCCTGCCAAGTCGGCGAATAATCCTTGCAAAAACGGAGGAACGCTCGGACGTATGGCGCAGTATCTTCATCTGTTTCAAACACACCATACCTGACATAATTGCTGACCTGTTCATGCGCCCGCGTTCCTCTGTCTGCCGCCGCATCCAACGCCGCCTGCGGAACGGCTGCATAGAGCATGCTGCTCATCGGAGACATAATCTGCGTCACACTCGGCAGAACAAGCCCGCCCAGCGTGTACAAATGCTGCTGCTCATCAAATGCCAGCTCCGGCCTTGACTGTATCTCCATCACACAGCCTCGCAATAATCCAGTTCTTCAAGGCTTGCGGCTTCCGCGCGGCTCTGGTACTCGTCGCAAACAACCACAGCGCTGTCCAGCGCCGTATATAAGCAACTGACCAAATCGCCAAGCTGCACGTCCTGCAACGCTCCTTTTTCGGTGGTGCGAATCATAGTTCGCAACTCCCTGCAAACACTTTCCAGATGATCGAGGATGGCGTATTCCGCTTCACTCATTGCGTACCTCCTTGACGTTTCTGTGACGAATCTGCTATAATAACAACAGCGCCACTTCTGGTCTGAATGCGGTGCGGAGGTCAGCATCTTCTCCATGCTGATCTCTTTTTTTATTGTCTCGCCGCATTTTGTTGTTCTTCCTTCTTGAGCTTGCACGCCGCCCAAATGAAGAATGACACGCCTCCGGCAATGCCGAGCGCAAGCAGAATGCTCACGCCAGCCCAGAACAGATCAATCAGTTTTTCGAGCATTTCTTCCCGCCTCTTTTCTCGACTGTCTTTACATCATCGCGAATCATCCGTTCTGTCGCATGAGATATGAACTCACAAACCAGCGACCCAGCCTTGTCCTCATCCTCACCCGCCAAGGTTTTCACGACAACGCTGACACAGATTTCCAACGCTTCAAGGATATCCTTCGCATTTCCGGCCATCGTTGTCATGCCGTTCTCGACTTTAATCAGGCAGTTGCCGTCACTGACCTTGGATTTTTCACCGCAAACGTCTTTGACCACCAGCTCGACAAACTTCTCGACAATCTCCTTGCGCATTTCGTCTTTTCTTCCTGCGCAGGCCACTTTGAGAACATTTATGGCAATGGCGGTTGCCTGTGCAAGCAGTAAATCGGCCGTTCCAGAAAGATGCAGTTCCTTGTTGTCCTTGCAATAAATCATAATTTTCGCTCCTATCTTCTCCGGGCTATCCGCCCGTTCTCATCCAGCAGCCCGTCCATAACGAGCAGCTTTGTCGTGGCTTTCCGCCTTCTGCCAGCCTCTCGCTTTTCCGAATCAGGCTGTCGCACCGTCCTGCGGCTCTGAATCCACGCATCAAGATCAGGCTCAAGCACGGCCAGATGCGGTCTTGTGGTGCTCGTTCCGATATTGACGCACGGCATTGTCCGCATAAGGTCGCTGGCCGTCCTGCGGCTTACGCCTAAGACCTTGGCCACTTCCTCCGTGTGGAGCAGCTTCGCTTTCATGCCGCTTTCCTCCTAGATTTGTAAGAGACCCAATGCCGTTTCGATGGCTTCTCTGGCTTCCTCCAGCTCTTGTCGATAGCTGTTCCGCAGCGTCGGGTCAATCTGTCCATCGACGGCATCCCGCTCCACTCTATCTTGGAGCTTGAGCACATCGTCGATCTGATGCTTGGTATTGACGACCGCACCGAGCAACCCCAACTCTCGGCTATCGGACGCACCGAAGTATTTCACGATTTCGGGGTACTGCGCCCGTGCCCAGCGCCGGAACAAACCGACATCACGAAGCTGCTCCTCCATCATGTCCACGTCGGCCATCTCTGGAATCCAATCGCCGCGCTCCATGCGCTTGACCTGCTCAACAGACACACTGAGCAGCGCCGCAACCTGAATTTGGGTCAGCCCCGCCTCCTTTCGGGCATCCTTGAGAATCTGATGGGCTGGCTCGCTCACGTTCCCGCCTCCTTTCCGAACGAAATCTGTTCTCTCTGCCTTCAAAACAGACATTTCTTGACACTTCTTGACGTTTAATATTGATTAAAATTAACTTAATCAACATCAATAACATCACTAAGAGAACAACCAAACAACTTAGCCATTCTCTTAATTGATGCGTACTTTGGAATTCGCTTTCCCTGTTCCCACAGGCAAACCGTCGAAGCATCTACACCGATTTTTTCAGCAAGTTCAGCCATTGACAGTCCAAGCCGTTCGCGATGTTCCTTGATTCGGTTCATAATTTTCATCACACCTCCTTGTTGATTTCTGTCAACATTATATTATTAGATTTTACTTTTGTCAATATGATTTCGTGATTTTAATAAACTTTTGTCAACTTTATTGACGTTTCATTGAATTAAAGATAAAATCATATTGATTAAAGTCAATAAAAGGGCGTGAAATCATGAATCGACTAAAGGAACTCCGAAAAGCTAACCGTATCACGCAAAAGGAAATTGCTGATATGTTCGGCATTTCTCCCAGCGCAGTTTCATTCTGGGAATCTGGGAAAAATAATATCGACTGGCGCTGTGCCACAGCACTTGCTGAAAAGTTCCATGTTACCCCCGAATACTTACTCGGCGAAACCGACATCATCGACAGCGCTTCTATTCAGGCTCCTGCCGCTGTCCGAATCCCTGTCGTCGGTACAATCCGTGCCGGAATCCCGCTGGCGGCCATCGAGGATATTGAGGACTGGGAGGAAATTCCAGCGGACATGGCAAAGAAGGGCGAGTTCGTTGCTCTGCGTGTCAAGGGCGATTCAATGCTTCCCGATATCAAAGATGGAGATGTCGCAATCATTCGTCGGCAGGAAAGCATTGAAAACGGACAAATCGCCGCGGTCATCGTCAATGGGGAAGAGGCAACAATAAAAAAAGTCCGGCTTTTGCCGGATGGAATCATGCTGATCGGTCTGAATACCGAAGTATACGAGCCTCATTTCTATTCAAAGCAGGAAATTTCTGATCTTCCCGTTCGCATTTATGGGAAACTGGTCGAAGTACGAAGGAAATTCTATTGAGGAGGGTATTGTCTTTGAAAAGGATTCTTTTCGTTGCCGTTATTCTCTGCATATTTCCATTCTGTTCCATTGCCTCAACAAATGACGAACTAAATTATTTATGGGGCATTCGCATTGGTTCTCCAATTACAGAAGCCGTTTCAGATTTTGAAAAAATTACAGGTTTTGAACTTGAACCCGTTTATTCCGATGATAGAAGCTCTCTTGCATATTATCTGTCAAACAATATTATAATCCGTGGAAATATCTTTTCTGTTCTGTTCTCAAAACATACTAATGAGCTCGGACAAGACATTCTAAGCACTGTCTATGTCTCACATGATTGTCTGAATACTGGAAAAAAAGTTGACCGAATAGATGGCTATCGTATTACTGCCGAATTAGCTTCCATGCTTATAGACAGCTTTGGTTCTCCCACTTCAAATAGCTGGTCTATTCCACTTAATGGAAAAAATTATTTCTTTGACGTTCCTTTCTCGGAAGGCTCATTCGATATGGAACTCATCGACAGTCTCGGTCAAGACCATAGATTATCCTTTTGCTGGAACAATATTAAACTGCAACTTAGTTTCTATAATTACGAAAGGGACGGCGCCTCTATCCAAATTTCAGAAAGTGATAAAGCCTCCTATTCTTCGCCATCTCTCGGAGCATATTCACCAGACAAAATTGGCATCCAAGGCTTCTGACAATTATCAATAGATCAAGAAGGGATTATTCCATGAGCAACGATTTTCGTTTTCTGATGTATCAATCCGCCGAAGAAAATGTGAGCGTAAACGCCATCATCAAAGACGAAACAATTTGGCTTTCTCAAAAGGGCATGGCCGAGCTGTTTGGCGTACAGCCTCCGGCCATCAGCAAACATCTGAAAAACATCTTTGCCGAAGGTGAACTGAATGAAGAAGTGGTCCTTTCCAAAATGGAAATAACCACTCCCCACGGCGCCATTGAAGGAAAAACACAAACATCCGAAACAAATTTTTATAATCTGGATGCGATTATCTCCGTCGGCTACCGCGTCAACTCCCGCCGCGCGACACAGTTCCGCATCTGGGCAACCAGCGTCTTGAAGGAGTATATGACCAAGGGCTTCGCGCTGGATGACGAACGCCTCAAGCAGGGAACAACTGCGTTTGGTCACGACTACTTCCGTGAGCTGCTTGAGCGTGTCCGCTCGATCCGTGCCAGCGAACGCCGCATCTGGCAACAGGTAACGGATATCTTCGCAGAGTGCAGCATCGACTATGATAAAAACGCTGCCGTTGCCCATGACTTCTACGCCATGATTCAGAATAAATTCCACTACGCCATCACGGGGCAGACCGCCGCCGAAATCATCTATGACCGTGCCGACCGCGCCAAAGACCACATGGGGCTGACTACATGGAAAAACGCCCCTGATGGTCGGATTCTCAAATCGGATATTTCCGTCGCAAAAAACTATCTGGATGCGAAGCAGATTCGCCAGCTTGAGCGTACCGTCTCCGGCTATTTTGATTATATCGAAGATTTGATTGAGCGCGAAAATACCTTCACGATGGAACAGTTCGCCTCCAGCGTCAACGAGTTTCTGACCTTCCGCCGCTACGACATTTTGCCTGACAAGGGGCGCATATCTGCGGCGGCCGCAAAAAAGAAAGCCGAAGCGGAATATGACGCGTTCAACAAAACGCAGTGCATTGTCTCCGACTTCGACCGCGAAGTGCAGCGCCTGATCGAATCCGAAAAGCGCAAATAAACATGTCTACTGGTTTGCACCAAACGTTTTGCCGTCGTTGGCAAAACGTTCAAATCCGTCGATTTCGATGGGTTTGAAAGAAGAAAGCGCATCTTTTGTGGTGCGCAATTTTTTGACAGTTTATTAGAACATACGTTCGTATTTTGGATAGTAGGAAGGGGTTGGGTTCTCGTGCCAAGGCAGCACCTCAAACGCCGAAAAGATGGGCGCTTCGCATGTCGATATCAAGGAAAATGGTTTTACGGTTTGACAGAAGGTGAAGCCTTTGCCGCCCGCGATGCTTATAAGCAAATGCTGAAGCAGGGCATCCAGCGCGATGCCTATAGTATGGATGTTAGGCATTACGCTGCCTCATGGCTTCCCATTCACAAAGCCGATGTCAGCAAAAAACACTATAACGATTGCGCCCATCATATCGACATTCTTTGTGACCAAATCGGCGACATGCTCATTAGAGACGTTAAGCCATCCGATATTAAGGCCGTTTACAGCGCACACTACCTCGGTTTGAGTGCCAGTACAATCAAACGTGCCAAATGTCTTTTTTCTGCAATCTTCGAGACAGCTATTGAAGACGGTTATGCTACCGTTAATCCTTGTCGATCAAAACATGCCAAACCGCCCAAGGGTTCATCGGGTTCTCATCGAACAATCACAGACTCTGAACGGGCTTTGATTCACGAGTGCAACCACAGTTTCCGCGCCGCCGTCTACGTCATGCTCTATGCCGGCCTGCGTCGTGGTGAAGCCCTCGCGCTCAATATTGACGAAGATGTAGATTTTGAGCATCATGTTATTCATGTTCACCATGCCATTCACTACGAAAGCAACCAGCCTATCCTCGGCGATCCTAAGACCGAAGCAGGTGAGCGTGAAATACCGCTTCTCTCCATTCTGGAAAATGAACTTCGCGGACTACACGGCCTACTTGCCCCTGCTTGCAAAAACGGCGGTCTGATGTCTGAAAGCGCCTTCTCCAGCGCTTGGAATTCGTACCTCGGAACAATCGAACGAAGGCTGAACGGTCACCCTAAGCGTTGGCATCATCGCGGAGCAAAAAATCGAAATCACGACCCTATCCAGCTCCGCGTTGAAGCTCTCATCAAAGCAGGAAAAACAGAAGAGGCCGAAGTCCTTCGCTTGTCCGATTGGAAAACATTCTCTGTTCGCCCCCATGACTTTCGCCACAGCTACTGCACCATGCTTCGCGATGCCGGAACTGATCTCAAGCTCGCAATGAAATGGATGGGTCATGCTGATGAAAAAATGATTCTGAAAATTTATGACCATGTAACGGATTTTCGCACTGAGCAAGCGCTCTCCACTCTCGAAAAAATGACCTCTGGTAGTCAAAATGGTAGTCAAACAGAAAATCGCATCAGAAACTTTCAGCAATATCAGGAAAAACTCTCCTAACCCAGCATCCCTCCGACTCTGAAGGCCACAGGTTCGACTCCTGCCGGGTGCACCAGCAAAAAAGCCTTGATTTCATTTGAGAAATCGAGGCTCTTTTTTTATGTTTTTGAAATGATTATAGGGAGCTTTGGGGACTATTCTGGGGACTACTGCCCTTTTTTCGCATAGAAAAACCGCCGAATGACGGCGGTGAATCACGCTTTTCGGGCTTCCTCCAGCGCGCGGGAAATCGCGTCGGTGGCGCGGCTGTTGGAGTCAATCAGGGCGTGGGCGTAGATGTCAAGGGTGGTGCTGGTCTGCGAATGGCCGAGGCGGGCGGCAACGTCGCGGATGGGCAAGCCTTCGGCAATCATCAGGCTGGCGGCGGTGTGGCGCAAGCCGTAGAGCGTCAGCGGCGGCAGGTCGTACCGCTTCACCAGCTTCCTGAAGACGTGCGTCGGCGTGGAGATGTTCACCCGGTGCCCGTCGTCCGTGGTGAATACCGCGTCAGGCTCCGGCCAATTCTTCCCGAACGGCAGACGATAGGCAAGCAGGGTGCGGCGATGGTCGCTGACGATCTGCATTACATCGGGCGGCAGGAGGATATCGCGGACGCTTGACTTCGTTTTCGGGCGGTCTGTGCGGACGGTTCCCTCTCCCTTGACGTATTCGGCGGAAGCGCGAATGTGGATCGTGCTTTTCTCCAGGTCGATATCCTGCCAATTCAGCGCGATCAGCTCACCGGGGCGCGCGCCCGTATACAGGGACAGATAGAAAAAGCATTTCCACTGGACATCTTCAAGCCCGTCCAGCACATCCAGCAGCCGCGCCGCGTCAGACGGATTCAGCCACTTCGTTTCCGGCGTGTCCTTGCGCGGCGGCTCGACCTGCGAACAAGGATTGACCGCGATATACCCCGCACGGACGGCATAGCCCATCACGGCAGACAGCGCGGTGTGATACTGGTGCTGAACCGTGCCGGACAGCCTGCCCGTTTCTGAGCGGTTTGAACGCGCCGGGGCTTTGGCAAGCGCGGCATAGAAGCGGGAGACCGTGCGGCGGTCGATATCCTGAACCGCCATATCGCCGAGCATGGGCAGGATGCGCGATTCAAACAGGTTGGTGTAAAAGCGGATGCTGGAGGCTTTCAGCCCTGACCGCTGCTTCTCTTCGACGAACTCCGCGAAAACCTGCTTCAGCGGCGCGCGGTTGCCCGTCAGCAGCAGCTTTCGCCGGAAGTCTGCCTCCAGCAGGGCGGCCTGCTTCTCCGCCTCTCTGCGCTGAACGGCGGGCGTGTGCATCGGGTCAACGTGGATCGTCCGCTGGAAGCGAATCTTCTTGCCGTCCGGGGCGTACCCATCGGAGATCGTCAGCCGCCAAGAGCCGTTGCCGCGGTTTTCGAGGGAGGACATTTTATTCACCGTCCTTGTTAAAATCTTCGTTCTCCGGTTCAGACTGATTAAATTTCAATCCATAATTGTTTTCAAATAAACTCTTTATTTCATCTCTGAATTGAGAATCTAACAACTCAAAATCACTTATAAATTCTGAAATTCTTGTATTCGCTTCTTGATCTTCATATTCTATCCGCATTTCATGCCAATTTCGAATATTCAGTTCGACACCCATCTCTTTAATAATTTGCAAAATGTAAGAACGTTTTATCGCAAAATCCGCATATCTCTTGACGATTATTCCGGGCATATCCAATTCTTCGCATGCATCCACAAAATCATCGGCGTATTCAGGCGCAGAGCAAGGGTTTTCTCTCATTATCTTTCTTTTTTCAAGTTCGTCTAACAAACCGTCAATAATCATTCTAGCTTCACGCTTTGAATCCACTAGTTCGGATATGTCACAATGAAAAACTTCCGATATTTTTTCAAGTGTTTGATATCTGGGTTCTCTTTTATCCGCCTCATACTGTCGAATTGTAATGGTTGATAGCCCTAACGCCTCCGCCAACTGGGCTTGCGTCATTTTTGCCTCTGTACGCTTTTGTTTAATTTTCTGACCAATGGACATACGATCCCCCCCTATGTCTCTTTAGTGTATCACAATCGTTAAGACGATTCAAGCCGAATCGCAAAAAGGCTTGACAAATTCAAATTGAATCGCTATAATTGTCTTATAAAGATTCAGATTGAATCTATAGCAGAGCAAAGGAGGCATTTTATTGAACGTCAACGGAATGAAGATCGAAGTGCTGTTAGCGAAAGCCGGGATCACCAAGACAGAGCTTGCTAACCGTTGCGGAGTTTCGCGGCAGAACATCAGCACCATTGTCAAACGTGGCACTTGTGAACCGCGCACGCTGGGCAAGCTGGCAGCTGGACTGTGCGTTTCCGTATCGGAGCTGACAGAGGGGGCGAAACCGTGCTGATCTCGACCAAACAGGCCGCCGAACTGACAGGTTTATCCGCTTACGAACTTCGTCACGGTTTCAAACGGGGATTATATCCCGCGCTGGAGGTCGGGCGCGGCAGCCGTCGCAAGTCTCTCAGGTGGGACCCGGAGATTTTGCAGCAGGCGATCCGCGACGCGATGCACGCCCGGCAGGCCGTCAGCGGTGATGACTTCACGTTTACGAGGTGATGCACCGTGGGCAAGTATGAACGCCGAACACGCCCCGGGTGGATGCTCTATCACGAGAATTTGCCCATGCTGGAAGTGCTTTCGCCTGAGGACGCGAAAGCCCTTATCGTTGCGTTGACGCGGTATTCGATTGCGCTGGCAAACGATGAACCGCCGCCGAACTTCTCAAGCGTCGCTAGCCCGATGGCACAGGCGATTTGCCTATTGATAGCACCGAAAATCGAACGCGATGACAGCTTGTATAAGACAAAGTGCGAGAGAAGCGCACTTAATAGGAGCAAGCAAAAGGCGACAGTGGTTGACCGTGGTCAACCAGAGCTGACCAAAGCTGACAGTGGTCGAGCAACTATAACAGGAACTCCAACGGTAACTGAAACAGGAACTCCAACGGTAACTGAAACAGGAACTGAAACAGGAGATGAAGCCGGAGCGGAATCGACAGCGTCATCCGAAACTCCAGCGGCAGCAGATCGTAACCCTTCCGGCGACTGCGGCGGCTTACTTCAAGAGGCGGAACGACGAGCGCACTCAAAACACGATAACGCATCTGAGCTGGACATTCAGCGCGAACTCCGTGATCTTCAGCGCGCTGGCGAGTTAGCGCGGACGTATGGCTTGCCGCAGACACTCGCTGTCTATGATTCGATTCTGGAGGATGTGAAGCGCTGCGATTGGGAACAGGTGGAGAGCGCGATCAAGGAGGCGTCCGCCTCAAACAGCCGAGGCTGCGTTTCCGTCAACTTCTACCGCACGATTCTCAAGAACAGGCGAATACCGAGGTCTCACCTCAAGGATCTGTAACATTTCGAAGAAAGGAGCGAAAACGAGATGGAAGCAAATTGGACGGAACAGGAGTTTTTCGACGTGATTGCCGAGCTGAACGAGGATGAAAAGCAGGAAGTGCTGGAATATGTCCACGCGCTGGCCGCCGGGGATTACGAGAAATGCCGCGCCATGGAAGCGGCGCACGGAATGAATTTGATTGACGAAGGAGTGTGATTAAAATGACGTTGACCCATGATGAACACAGCCTCTTGACCCAGTACCGCGCCTTGTCGCCGGACAAGCAGAAGGTCTTCTTGGAATTCCAGCGGGCATTGAACCGCGGCGATTTGGAAGCCTGTCGCGCCATCTGCGAGGAAAACGGTTCTAACGCCATTCTGGCGTGTCCGAACACTTGATAGATATTTCCTATCAACCGAGCGCGAAAAAACGCTTCTAGACGGCAAAGAATCGAAATGGAGGCATTTAGACGAACAGCAAACGAAAAGGCGACGCGGGAGAGCGGGAGCTGCTGGAGGTGCTGACCTCCGGCGGCATCCCCGCCGAGCGTCATCAGCAAGGCCTGTTGGCAGGGTGTAAGGGTGGGCGCGGGAATCCGGATATCTCCGCAACCGTCGCCGGGCATCCGCTGCACATCGAGGTCAAGCGAACCGAGCGTCTGCGGCTTTCCGAGGCGATGCATCAGGCGAAGCGCGACGCGGTGAATGCCATTCCCGTGGTCGTTCACCGGGCGAACCATCAGCCGTGGGTGATTTCGCTGGAGTTGAGCGAATTTCTGGCGATTTTCGCCGGAAACAAAGCGCGACAAAACCGCGACAAAAGTATGACGGCTTTCGGGAGTAACGACGAATGAGCGACGAAAGAAGGCGATTTATGAGCAACCCTAACATTGCCGAAGCGGGACGGGCGACCCGGTTTGCTCCCGGCTTGAAATCGACGCGGGACGCAAGCGAAAAAGGCAACGAAACGAAGGCGGCGAAGAAGAAGACGCGGGAATTGGCGCGGCTGATCCTCTCTTCTCCCGCGCCGCTCACCGAGGACAAGCAAGCCGAAATCACCGAGGCGCTGGGCATCGGCGAGGTGACGCTGCAAGCGGCCGCTCTGTTTGAGATCGGCAAGCGGGCGGCTGCCGGGGATTCAAAGGCACTGGATTATCTCGTCGCTGCGGCAGGCGATCCGAAAGACGACCTTTGGGATTTCTGCCTCTGATGCTGGCATTCACAGACGAGCAGCGCGCCGCGCTGATTAAGATGCGGCAGGACTGGCAGGCGGCAGAACAGGCAAGGGATGCGCTTGATCGGGCGAAGCTCCCCCTCTCCTCCAGCGGGTTTGACGTTTTGCCGTCTCACGGATTGCCGAAGGGGCTTGACGACCGCCTGACCCGCATAGAAGCCCTACAAGCTGCCTTAGAGCGCGCCGTGAGGCAGGCGGCAGAATCCCTCTCCCTCACGGACGAAGCGCTCAAAATGGACGAAATAGGCATACCGGAGTTCCGTTTTTTCTGTGCCTATTACAGACGCGCCGAGACGCTGGAGGAAGCGGCAAAGGCGGCGAATATCACCATGCAGAAGGCGCAAAAGCTGCGAAGCCTCGTCGAGTTTTCAGCGGATGAAAAGCAAAAAAGGCGCTGGAACAGACGACCATGGTTTCTTTGAGGCAGGAAGAACGAA
>OLQO01000307.1_pt1 | contig 45567 bp, 50 predicted proteins | sample 1672281 | NCBI WGS metagenome assembly OLQO01 (sample SAMEA3136667, study PRJEB25190) | human gut metagenome | biome: human gut; feature: human-associated habitat; material: faeces | place: Austria | collected 2013
CAAACCGATGGCGAACCCATGCGGCATCGCGAAGCGACGAGCGATTCATTGCGTCATAGAGTGCAAGCAGCTTTTCCTTGTCCAGATAGAGCTGTTCGGGGCTTTTAAAGTCGCTGGGGCTTGCGTCTCCGCTCGATAAGGAGCAGCGCGCGGCGCTGAAAACAGAACGTATGCAGCTAGAAGCGGAGCGCGAAGCCCTTCTTCCAAAGCTAGAAGAAGTCAAAGCTGAATTGGCGGAACTGAACCGCATCCGATACTGGACACGCAAGGTTATTCCTGACGCGCTGCCGCGTGTGTCAGATGGGCGGGTTTCGATTGAGGACGCGATGAAAACGGCGGTCAATCGGAAAGAATTGGAGCAGGTTATAAATGATGCTGAAAAGAACGCCCTCCGACAATCGGATGATCTACTTCAAACAAATAAATCTGCACCAATTCATTTCCTGGCGATTTAAGAAAAATCCATTCCTCTCTCATCTTGACTCCCTCCCTCAAACCCCGTATAATAAACGAGAAAATCTATACCGCGCAGGGTGTTTGAAGCCATTCAAATGAAAAGGGAAGCCGGTTCAAATCCGGCGCAACAGCCATTACTGTATTCGGTATGCGTGTGCCATGAGCCATTGAAAGCGATTTCGAGAAGGCGGCGCACGTGAAGCCGTCAGCCAGGAGACCTGCCCTGCGGAGATGAAACCGATTCTCGGGCAGTTGGAGAAGGCAGGTCAAGCGTTTGTTTGCTATGCGTCCATCTTTGTCCGAGATGGGCGCTTTTCATTTATTTTGAGAAAAACTGCGAGGAAGTTTATGAAAAAGATGATTGCGCTGCTTTTGAGCCTTTTTGCTGTTCAAACCGCGTTAGCGGAGCTGCCCGTCGTCACAGAAAAGCTTGATCTGGAAGCCGCGAAAAACTTTGCCGTGGACAGGCTGGAAGGCGGTTATTCACTGATTACCGTGCAGAACGGCGGGCGCTTTCTGCTGATTCCGGCGGGTATGGATGCACCGGATGGTCTGGATGCGGACATCATGCTGCTGTACATGCCGCTTGACAACCTGTTCGTGGCTTCCACCTCGACGGTGGCACTGATGGATGAAATCGGCGCGCTCTCCGCCGTGACGCAGACGACCTATGACGTGGAAGACTGGTATCTGCCAAGCGTGAAACAAGCGGTTCAGGATGGACAAATCGCATACATCGGTCACTATAAGCAGCCGGATTTCGAGCGTATTGCCTTGAACCCGCCGAAGCTGGCCGTTTTCTCCACGATGATCGAGGGCACGCCGGATGTGCGGGAAAAGCTGGACGAGCTAGGCATTCCTTTGCTGGTGGACAGCTCTGCATTGGAGGAAACTCCGCTGGGGCGCATGGAGTGGATGAAGCTCTACGGCGTGCTGCTGGGGCGTGAGAACGAGGCGAGCACCGCGTTTGACGCGCAGAAGCAGAAAATCGAATCGCTTGAGCCGATGCAGGAGAACGTGACCGTCGCCATGTTCTACATCACCTCCAAGGGCGCGCTGTATGTGCGCAACAATGGTGATTATATGGTCAAAATGCTTGAGCTGGCTGGCGGGCGGTATGCGCCGGAAGGACTGGGTACCGGCGAATCCGGCACGCGGCAGATGGAGATGGAAGCCTTTTATCTCGTGGCGGGCGATGCGGACTGCATCCTCTATATGGGTCAGCTCGGCGGCAAGCCGAAGACACTTTCGCAGCTGATTGAGCGAAACACGCTGCTGGCCGATTTCAAAGCGGTGCAAAATGGACGCGTCTATTGCACCGGCGCAGATTATTTTCAGCAGGCCGGACGGCTGGGCGACCTCATCGAGGACATGAACCGCATGCTTTCGGGTGACGACGCGGCACTCAACCATATCATGAAGCTGGAGTGAGGAACGGGTGAAAAAAACGCGGTGCGCGCTGTGCTATGCGGTGCTCGCAGTCTGCTTTGCGCTGCTGTTGGCGGTCAGTGTGGGCACGGGCAGCGCGGCACTGTCCCCGCATGAAATCCTGCGGATTCTGCTGCTGAGAGAGGGCGCGGGCACAGCGGCCTACAACGTGCTGCTCAAAATCCGCCTGCCGCGCGTGCTGGCGGCGGCGGTGATGGGCGGCACGCTGAGCGTGTCGGGCTTTCTGCTGCAAACGTTTTTCCGCAATCCGATTGCCGGGCCGTATGTGCTGGGCGTGTCCTCCGGCGCAAAGTTGGCTGTCGGTGCGGTGATGATCTTCGGCATGAAGCTCTGTGGTCGCGTGCCGTTCGGCGCGGTGATGACCGCGGCATTTGTCGGGGCAATGCTCTGCGCGAGCTTTGTGATGATCGTTTCCCGAAAGATTCACAGCATGGCGATGCTGCTGGTCGTCGGCATGATGATTGGCAACGTCTGTTCGGCGGCGACGGATTTCTTCGTCACCTTCGCCAAAGAAAGCGATATTGCGAACCTCACCAGCTGGTCGATGGGCAGCTTTTCTGCCGTGTCGTGGGGAAATCTGCGCATCTGCTTGGCGGTGATTGCCGTCTGCCTGCTGCTGTGCCTGCTGCTGGCGAAGCCCATCGGCGCATATCAGTTCGGCGAACATTACGCGGCGAGCATGGGTGTGAACGTCCGCCGTTTCCGGGCGGCGCTGATCGGACTTTCCTGTCTGCTGGCCGCGTGCGTGACGGCGCTTGTCGGTCCGATTTCCTTTGTCGGCATTGCCGTGCCGTATATGACGAAAAAGCTGCTCGGCACGGCCAAACCGATGGCTGTTCTGCCCGGCTGTTTCCTGCTGGGCGGCGTATTCTGTATGGCATGCGACTGGATCGCCCGAACGGCGTTTTCGCCAACGGAGCTGGCCATCAGCACGGTAACGGCGTTTTTCGGCGCGCCGGTCGTTATCGTGATGGCACTCAAGCGGGGAGGCGGACACCGGTGAAACCGACTTTGGAGCTGGACAACCTTTCGGTCGGTTACGGCAGACGTGTATTGTTGAAAGACCTCTGCGCGTCGATTCTGCCGGGGCAGATTTTGACGCTCATCGGTCCAAACGGCGCGGGCAAATCGACCATTCTCAAGACGATTTCGCATCACCTCGCGTGTATGGGCGGCGTGGTGCGCATCGGCGGCGAAAATATCGAGCGGATGGACAGCTGCGAGCTGGCAAAGCGGCTTTCCGTCGTGCTGACCGAGCGCGTCCGTCCGGAACTGATGACCTGTTACGACGTGGCGGCTTCCGGGCGTTATCCCTACACCGGCCGTTTCGGGATGCTGACTGCGCTGGACAGAGACGTGATTGCGCAGAGTCTCGCATTGGTGCGTGTCGAAGAACTGGCGGACAAGCCGTTCGCCCGCGTCAGCGACGGTCAGCGTCAGCGGGTGATGATTGCCCGTGCGCTCTGCCAGCAGCCGCGCGTGCTGGTGCTCGACGAGCCGACCTCCTTTCTGGATATTCGATATAAAATCGAATTGTCCGCCATTCTGCTTCATCTCGCGCGGGAGCAGGGCGTGACCATCGTGATGAGCCTGCACGAAATTGACCTCGCTGCACGGGTATCCGACCTCGTGATGGGCATCGGCACGCACGGCGTGGAGATGTTCGGCGCGCCCGAAGCAGTCTTTACGGAAGAAAACATCACGCAGCTGTACGGCATTTCGTCTGGTGTTTATGACGCGCTTTCCGGATCAATGGAGCTTCCCCGTGCGGAAGGTGCGCCATACGCGTTTGTCCTCGGCGGCATGGGGAAGGCGACAACCGTCTACCGCCGCCTGACGCGGGAAGGAACACCGTTTGCAACGGGTATTCTGGCGGAAAACGATATGGATATCCCTGCCGCGCGCCATCTGGCCGCCCGCATACTGACGACAGCGCCGTTCGCGCCGCCGAGTGAAGCCGTGTTGACGGAAGCCCGGCAAATGCTGCTGAATTGCGGCGCGCTGCTTATTCCCGATGGATTGGAAGCCCATGCATGGGACGATGAACTGATTTGTTTTGCTCAAGAACATTGTGTGGAGGTGCGCCATGCTTGATATCATCAGCGTCGGTCCGGGTGAGGCCGTTCTGCTCACCGACGACGCGAAGCAGGCGATTGATCGTGCGGATGCGGTCTGGTGCGCGGCACGCCATGCCGTGCTCGTGCCGCCCGAAAAGGCAAGGCCGCTTTCGCCGCTGGAAGGTGCAATTGAACAGATGCGTCTATCCAGCGACGCAGGACAGAGTGCTGCCGTGCTGGTTTCCGGCGACGCGGGACTGTACAGCCTGCTGGAAATGCTCAAACGGAAAATCGGCGGCGAATATCTGCGTGTGCATCCGGGCGTCAGCGCCTTGCAGCTCTTTGCCGCGCGGCTGGGCGTTTCGTGGCAGGACGCGAAAATCCTCTCCGCGCATGGCCGAGCACTTTCGGAAAGCGCGCTGTGCCACGCCGTGCGGACGCATCGGCAGACGTTTTGCTTTCTCGACGCGGCGCACAATCCTGCGTGGGTGCGGGAGAGCCTGAACCTCGGCGGGCTGGAAAATGTGCGGCTGTTTGTCGGCGAACGGCTCTCCTATCCCGACGAGCGGACGGAGGCCTATGACCCGGATGCGACGTATGACCCGCTCTGCATGGCTTATATCGAAAACGACGCGCCGGAGAGCGGCCTGCCGCCTGTTGGTCTGTCGGATGAGGCGTTCATTCGCGGCAAAACCCCGATGACGAAGCGGGATGTGCGTGCGCTCGTCGTGTCGGCGCTGCATTTGAAACCGAACGGCGTCGTTTGGGATATTGGCGCGGGGACGGGCAGCGTCAGCGTCGAATGCGCGCGTCAGTGCCCGCTGGGCGAGGTTTATGCCGTTGAAATGAAGGACGAAGCGCTCGACCTCATCCGCCGGAACGCCGAAAGATTTCACGCGCTCAACCTGCGCGTCGTTCCCGGCCGTGCGCTGGAGGTGCTGTCGGCGCTGCCCGCGCCGGACGCGGTTTTCCTCGGCGGGACGACCGGCGCGGCAGAAGCTATCGTGGAGCTTTTGCGCGGACTTCGACGCCCGATTCGGCTGGTCGCAACCGCCGTCACGATGGAAAGCGCGCAGGCGCTTCTGCGCCTGATGCGGCCGATGGTGGATTTTGAAGCGCGGCAGGTCGCCGTTTCAAATCTCGAAGCAGTCGGGCGCTATACCATGTTCAAGGCGGAAAACCCCGTTTTTGTTTTCTCCGCCAGCCTTGCTTAAAACAGCGCGAAGCGAAACGGGAGGTCCCGGAACCTCAGGTTCCGGGCAGGGTTTGGGGCAGCGCCCCAAGAAGGAGTTTCTATGATTTACTTTATCGGCGCGGGGCCGGGCGCAACCGACCTCATCACCGTGCGCGGCATGCGCCTGCTGCAAAAGGCGGACGTGGTGATCTACGCGGGTTCGCTCGTCAACCCCGAACTTCTGGATGATTGCAGACCCGAAACGACCATTTATAACAGCGCGTCCATGACGCTGGAGCAGACCGTCGCGGCGATGCGGGATGCGCCTGAGGGGGCAACCGTCGTGCGGCTGCACACGGGTGACCCGTGCCTGTACGGTGCGATTGCCGAGCAGATGCGCGAATTAGATAAACTTGGGTTGGCCTATGAGGTCGTGCCCGGCGTCAGCTCGTTCTGCGGCGCGGCGGCGGCCATCCCGGCGGAGTACACCCCCGCCGAGGTCAGCCAGACGCTCATCATCACGCGCATGGCGGGCAGAACGCCCGTGCCCGAGCAGGAGAACCTGCGCGCGCTGGCGTCGCATCGGGCGAGCATGACGCTGTTCCTGAGCGTCTCGATGCTCAAGGACGTATGCGCCGAATTGACGGCGGGCGGCTACCCGGAAGATACGCCCGTCGCCGTCGTCTACAAAGCGACGTGGCCGGAGCAGGAGGTCGTGCGCGGCACGCTCGCGGATATCGCGGAAAAGGCGGCGCACATCAAAAAGACCGCGCTGATTCTCGTCGGCGATTTTCTGCGGGAGAGCGACAAGCGCTCCAAGCTCTACGATCCGGCGTTCGCCCACGCCTGTCGGGAGGCCGAAACGCCATGAACATCCGCGCCATTGCTTTTACTGAAAAGGGGCAGGGCTGGCAGGAAAAGCTCGGCTTCCCCGTGACGCGCGGCGTGCCTGTGATGCAGTGGGCGCGGGAGGCGTTTGCCGAGGCGGACGCGCTGCTGTTCATCGGCGCATGCGGCATTGCGGTGCGTGCGATTGCGCCGCTCTGCCGGGATAAGGCGGCCGACCCCGCCGTGCTTGTCATGGATGAAATGGGAAGGCACATCATCCCCATCCTATCCGGGCACATCGGCGGCGCAAACGACCTCGCGCTGCTGCTGGCGGAACGGACGGGCGCGGAGCCCGTGCTGACGACTGCGACGGATGTGCGCGGTGTTCCGGCCATCGACAGTTGGGCGATGAAAAACGACTGCGCGATTGAAAACAAGGCGGCGATTCAGGCGGTTTCCGCTGCCGCGCTGGCGGGAAAATCGGTCGGCGTGGCGATTACGGAACGGGAGATCCGCCCGCCGTTTCCCGTGACGCTCTTTTTAAGGCCGCGGACGCTGACACTGGGTGTGGGCTGCAAGCGCGGCACGGACGCGGCACATCTGGAGGACTGCTTCCGCGCGTTTCTGCATGAAAACGGCGTGTCGCCGCTGTCCGTCCGGGCGGTTGCGACGATTGACGTGAAAAAGGACGAGGCGGCGATTCTCGCGCTCTGCGAAAAATACCGCTTTCCGCTGCAAACGTATTCGGCGGCGGAGCTGAACGCCGTGCCGGGTGTGTTTGCCCATTCGGATTTTGTAATGAAAACGGTGGGCTGCGGCTGCGTGTGCGAGCGCGCGGCGGTGATGACCGGCGGGCGGCTGCTCGTGGGCAAAACGGCGATGCAGGGCGTGACGCTCGCGCTGGCCGGGGAGGAAAACGTATGATTCAGGTCGTGGGCATCGGGCCGGGGAGACGCGAGGGGCGCACGATTGCGGCGGACGACGCATTGCGCCGTGCGGAGGTGATCGTGGGCTACACGACGTATGTCGAGCTGGTTCGGGACGAGTTTGCCGAAAAGCGGTTTGTGACGACGGGCATGCGCGGCGAAAAGGAACGGTGTGTACAGGCTCTTTTGCTTTCGCGGGAAGGCAGGCGCGTGGCGCTGATCTGCTCGGGCGACGCGCAGGTTTACGGCATGGCGTCGCTCCTGCTGAGCATGGCGGAAGAGGGCGACGAGATCGAGGTTGTGCCGGGGGTGACGGCGGCGCTCAGCGCGGCGGCGGTGCTCGGCTCGCCCCTCTGCGGGGATTTTGCCGTCGTCAGCCTCTCCGATCAACTGACTCCGTGGGCGACGATTGAACGGCGGCTTCGCGCGGCGGCGGCGGGTGGCTTTCCGATTGCGCTGTATAACCCGTGCAGTCGCCACAGGCCGGATCACCTCGCCCGCGCCTGCGCGATTCTGATGGAGACGCTGCCCGCTTCGACCGTCTGCGGCTATGTGCAGAACATCGGGCGCGACGGGCAGAAAAGCCGTGTGCTGACGCTGGGCGAACTGGTGCATGAGCCGCTGGATATGTTCACGACGGTGCTCATCGGTAACGCGGAAACACAGGAGCGCTTTGGGCGGATGCTCACGCCGCGGGGGTATCGCCTGTGAAGGCGCTTCGCGAGGGCTTCACGACGGGGAGCTGCGCGGCGGCGGCAGCGCTGGCGAGCTGTCTCTGGCAGAGGGACGGCGCATGCCCCGAGCGCGTAGGGATCGTCGTTCCGGCGGGCAAAACGTTTGCGCCGGAGATCATCGCGCACGGCGGCTATGTCTGCGGGGTCATCAAGGACGGCGGCGACGACCCGGATATCACCACCGGGAGTGAGGTCCGCGCACGCGTTCGGCTGATGGAGAGCGACGGCGGCATCCGCTTTCTGGCGGGCGACGGCGTGGGGACGATCACCCTGCCGGGCATGAAGCTGCCCGTCGGCGAGGCGGCGATCAACCCCGTGCCGCGGCGGATGATCGAGCAGGCGGTTCGGCAGGTTTTCCCCGCGCGCGCGGCGGAGGTGACAGTCAGCATCCCCGGCGGCGAGGAACTGGCGAAAAGGACGTTCAACCCCCGGCTGGGCGTGGTCGGAGGGCTGTCCGTGCTGGGGACGACGGGCGTTGTGCGCCCGATGAGCGAGGAAGCACTGAAGGAGACGATCCGGCTGGAATTATCCGTCCGCAAAAGTCAGGGCGCGGAAGAAATCGGGCTGGTTTTCGGCAGTCAGGGCGAGCGCGCGGCCAACGCGCTCTTTCCCTGCATGCAGGCGGTGCAGATGAGCAACTTTGTCGGCTTTGCGCTGGATTGCGCGGCGGAATTGGGCTTTGCGCGCGCCACGCTGCTGGGGCAGCCGGGGAAGCTGGTCAAGGTTTCCGGCGGCAGCATGCAGACGCACAGCCAATACGGCGACGGACGGCGCGAAACGCTGATCGCGCATCTGGCGCTGATGGGCGCGCCGGTTGAGCTGCTGGAATTCGTGCGTCAGAGTGTGACGCTCGACGGATGCATCTCTCCGATTTACGACGCGGGGTTTGACGCGGTTTGGACGCATCTGGCTGACGCGGCGGCGGCTTATGCGGCAGCGCGCATTCACGGGGAAATGCGCGTGGACGCGGTGATGCTGGATGCAAAGGGGCAGATTTTGGGAAGGAGTACAAGCCTATGAAACCAATGGAGATCGAGCAGGCGAGCATGGCGATCATCGAGCGCGAGTTGCAGGTGGCGCTTGACCCGGAGATCAAGCCCATTGTCAAGCGTGTGATTCACGCGACGGCGGATTTTTCCTTTGCGGAATCGATGGTCTTCACGCCGGGGGTTGTCCCCTATGCGCGGGAACTGCTGGCGCACGGCGCAATGATCGTCACCGACACGCAGATGGCGCTTTCCGGCATCAGCAAACCGGCGCTCAGGAAGCTGGGCTGTCAGGCGGTCTGCTTCATGGCGGATGAAGATATCGCGCGGGAGGCGAAGGCGCGGGAGACGACGCGGGCGCGCGTTTCGATGGAGCGCGCGCTGGCCATTCCCGGCTCGAAGCTGCTGGTCTGCGGCAATGCGCCGACGTTTTTGGAGCCGCTGGAAAACCACGCGGATTTGAAGAATACGGTCGTCATCGGCGTGCCGGTCGGCTTTGTGCATGTGGTGGAGGCGAAGGAGATGCTGCTTAAAACTGGCCTGCCTTGCATTGTGGCGCGCGGGCGGCGCGGCGGCAGCAACGTGGCGGCGGCAATCGTCAACGCGCTGCTCTACGGCATGGAGGGCGTTCGGGCATGAGAATCCTGTTGGCGGGCACGAGCAGCGGCTGCGGCAAGACGACGGCGAGCCTTTTGCTGATGGCGGCACTCAGGGAGCGCGGGCTGGACGTCGCGCCCTGCAAGGTCGGGCCGGATTACATCGACACGGGCTTTCACGAGCTGGTCTGCGGCAGGCCGAGCCACAACCTCGACAGCTTTTTGATCGAGCCGAGGGATCTGCCGACACTGCTCAGCCGCCCGGCGGATATCACGGTCATCGAGGGCGTGATGGGCTATTACGACGGCATGGATGCGACGAGCTGCCGCCAATCCACATGGGAGATGGCGCGGCTGACGCGGACGCCCGTGCTGCTGGTGGTGGACGCTTCCGGTTCGGCGGCAAGCGCGGCGGCGACGGTCAAGGGCTTTATGACGCTCCGGGAAGACAGCGGCATCGCGGGCGTGCTGGTCAACCGGGTTTCCGGCGCGCATCACTACGAATTGGTGCGCGACGCGGTGGCGCATTACACCGGCCTGCCGTGCGTGGGCTACATCGAAAAGCATGTGAATCTGGCGCTCAAGAGCCGCCATCTGGGGCTTGTGCCCGCCGAGGAGGTCGAGGACGCGCTGCCCCGGATTCAGGAGGCGGCGCGTCAGGTCGCGGACACGCTTGATCTGCCGATGATTCTGGAATTGGCAAGGCGCGCGCCGGTTCTGCCCGTCGCGCCGAGGAAATATCCCCGGATGGACGGCTTTCGCATGGGGCTTGCGCGGGATAAGGCGTTCAGCTTTTACTACCGCGCCAATCTCGATGCGCTGGAAGGGGCGGGCGTGGAGCTTGTGCCGTTTTCCCCACTTGAGGACGGCGAACTGCCGAAGGGGCTGGACGGGCTGTATCTGGGCGGCGGATTTCCGGAGGTATTCAAGGTGCGGCTGTCGGCCAATATATCCATGCGCCAAGGCATCCGCACGGCACTGGAAAGCGGCCTGCCCTGCTATGCGGAGTGCGGCGGCATGATGTATTTATCCGAAAGCATCGACAGCGCGGAGATGGTCGGCTTTCTGCCGCAGGTTTGCCGCATGACGGATAGATTGCAGCGCTTCGGCTATGTGCTCGTCGCGGATTTGAAGACGGGAAGGACGTATCCCGCCCATGAGTTTCACCATGCGGCGACGGAAGCGGCAGGCGAAGCGGCGTATGATTTTGAAATCCGCAAGGCGAGCCGACCGGAATTGTGCTGGCCGGGCGGGATGCACAAGGGGAACACGACGGCAGGGTTTGCGCATCTGCATTTTCTGTCGCACCCCGAATGGATGGAGAGGCTGTGGCGATGAAAACGATCATCTTCGGCGGCACGACCGAAGGCCGCGAGCAGGCCGCGCTGGCACTTGCGCGCGGGGAAAGCGTACTGGTCAGCGTGACGAGCGAATACGCGCGGCAGTTTCTGCCGGAAGGCGCAGCTTGTCACATCGGCGTGCTGGATGAAGCGGCCATGAAGGCGTGGATCGCGGCGGAAAGGCCGGAGCGCATCATCGACGCGACGCATCCCTTCGCCGTCCGTGCGACACAGACCATCCGCGCCTGCGCCGACGCGCTGCATATCCCCTACGTGCGCATCGAGCGCGCGGCGGACAGGCGCGAGGATTGGCGCGACGCGGTGACGTGGGCAGGCAATTCTGAGGAGGCGGCGGCGCTGGCCGCGCTCAGCGCGGGAAACATCCTGCTGACGACGGGAAGCCACACCCTGAGCGTCTATGCCAAGGTCATTGAGCCGGAAAGGCTGTTCGTCCGCGTCCTGCCGACGCATCAGGCACTCGATCTCTGCGCGGCGGCGGGCATGGTGCAGAGCCACGTCATCGCGATGCAGGGGCCGTTTTCGCGGGATTTCAACGCGGCGCTCTACGATCAGCTCCGCATCCGCACGATGGTGTCAAAGGATTCCGGGCAGCCGGGGGGCGTGGCGGATAAGGTTCTGCCCGCGCTGGAACGCGGGATCGACGTGGTGATGATTGAACGACCGAAGGAGGATAAACGATGAAAAAAGCGTTGGTCATTGTGAGTTTTGGCACGACGTATGAAAGGGCACGGCGGAGCATCGACGCGGTGGAGCGTGCACTGGCGCAGGCTGCGGAGGGCTATGACGTTTTCCGCGCGTATACGAGCAGCATCGTCCGCAAGGTGTTGAAATCGCGCGGCGAAATTGTGCCGTCGCTTGAGGAAGCATTGGAAAAACTGGCGAACGAAAGCTATGACACGGTGTTTGTTCAGCCGACGCACCTGCTCTGCGGCAACGAATACGACGAAAAAATCCGCGCATCGTATATGCGCTATGCGGGGCGATTCCTGCGTGGCGGCATCGGTAAACCGCTGATTGCGAATAACGATGACCTGCTTAAGCTGGCTGAGATTTTGGCGGCTCTCAAGCCTGATGATGCGGACGCGCTTCTGCTCATGGGGCACGGCACGACGCATTTCGCAAACATGGTCTATCCCGCGATGCAGACGGCACTTCGGCTGCAAGGCCATCCCAATGTCGTCGTCGGAACGGTCGAGAGCTGGCCGACGCTGGAAAACGCCATCGACGAGCTGCGTGCGCTGGGCGCAAAGCACATCGAGCTGCGCCCGATGATGCTTGTCGCGGGCGACCACGCACAAAACGATATGGCGGGCGATGATGCGGATAGCTGGAAAAGCCATCTGACCGCCGCCGGATTCGACGTGCATTGCACGGTGGAAGGGCTGGGCGAGCTGGAAGATGTGCAGAGGCTGTATGTGGAGCATTTGAAGGCGGAACTGAAATAAAACAATAAGAAAAACCACGCACTTCCTGCATGATGAACGGGGAATGCGTGGTGAACTCCTTCCGTCACGACTTCGTCGTGCCACCTCCCTCGATGAGGGAGGTTTTATTTATATATGACGTTATTTCGGCGTAAAAGGCGTTCAAACAGGCACAGCCCGCGCAGACCGTATTGGAATTTTCGCAGGCGACGATTGCGATTCGTTTCATTTCGTATTCCTTTCTTTGAGCAGCCGCCCGTCTTCCATCTTCACAATCTCGTCACAGAATTGCTCGGCAAGCGCCGTGCTGTGCGTGATGAACAGATAGGCAGTCTGATGCTGCTGCTGATAGCGGCGCAGGAAGTCGATCATCTGCGCCTGCGTAATCACGTCCAGCATGCTGGTCGGCTCGTCGAGCAGGATCATCTCCGGCTCAAGCACGGTGACGCGTGCCAGCGCAGCACGCTGCAATTCGCCGCCGGAAAGTTCGCCGGGATAGCGGGCAAGATGCTCGGCGTGTAGGCCGAACGGCTCGATAACGGAGAGAATCGCCCCGTCGTCAAACGGTTTGCCCATCAACTTGAAGGGTTCAACCAGGCTCTGTCGAAGCGTGAGCTGGGGATTGAACGAAACCTCCGGGTGCTGAAAGAGGATCTGAATCCTGCGGCGTGCCTGCCCGCGAATGGGATAGCTAAGCAGCTTGCCATGGAAAAACAGCTCGCCGGAATCGGGCTTGAGCAAGCCGACCATCATTTGTCCCAGCGTGGATTTGCCGCTGCCGCTCTGCCCAAGCAGACCGAGCGTTTTGCCCTTTTGCAGGGAAATCGACGCGCCGTCCACCGCGGTGAACCACGTCTTATCCGCGCTGCGGAAGTGCTTGGTCAGCGAAACAGCCTCCATGATGGTTTCACACATACTGCCAACACCTCACTTTGTGGCCGTCCACGTCCGCCATCGGCGGCATTTCGGCACATTTTTCGCTGCAATTCGGGCAGCGCATTCGATATTTGCAGCCGGTCACGCGCGTATCGTCGTGCGCGGGGGCATAGCCGGGGCGGAAATGCAGCCCGTTTTCCGGCATGGCGGCGAGCATATCGCGCGTATAGGGATGCAGCGGATGGGCGTACAGCTCGTCCGCGTCGGCGACCTCGATGAGATTCGCCGCATACATCACACCGATGCGATTGGCGACGTCACGCGCAAAGCTCAGGTCGTGCGTGACGCAGACCATCGTCTGCCCGTCCAGCTCGTTCAGCGTGTCAGCGACCAGACGGATGCGTGCTTCGTCCAGCCCTTTGGTCGGCTCGTCAAAGAGCAGAAGCTCCGCGTCGGCACTGATGCCCATCGCAATCAGCGCACGCTGGCGCATGCCGCCGCTCAGGGTGTAGGGGTACTGCCGCGCCAGTTCTTCTTCACGCCCCAGATGAAAGCGGCGCATCAGCTCCACCGCGCGGGCAATCGCCCGTTTTTTATTCATGCCGCGATGCGCTATCAGCGGTTCGCCAACCTGAAATCCAACGGAAAGCAGCGGGTTCATGCCGTTGCCGCTTCCCTGCGGCACATAGGAGATTTGACCGCCGCGAACGCCATCCATCTGCTTGGGCGAAAGGGCGAACAGGCTTTGCCCGTGAAAGCACACGTCGCCGCTGACGACAGCACTTGCCGGAAGCAGGCGCAGCACGGAGAGCAAAAGGATGCTCTTGCCGCTTCCCGTTTCGCCGATGATGCAGAGTTTATCGCTGGGAAAGACAGAGAGGGAGACCTGTTCAACCGCCTGTACGGCACTGCCGTTGGCAAAGCGGACGGAAACGTTTTGAATATCCAAAATCGCATTTTCCACAGGAATCACTCCCTTCTCTGCCGGCCATAGTAGCCCACGAGCATGAAGCCCATCACCGCGACGCTGATGCAGATGATCGGCGGCAGATACCACCAGATCTGTTTGCGCAGAATGCTGTTGCGGAAGAAGGCAAAATGCAGGATGTTGCCCCAGCTCTTTTGACCGTATGTTCCCAGACCGAGAAAGCTCAATCCGGATTCCGTCGTCATCGCGCCGGAGACGGAAAGCGCCATGCGCGTGAGCAGGATATCCTTGAGGTTGGGCAGAATGTGGCGCACCATGATGACCGGTGCGGAAACGCCCATCGCCTTTTCAATCTTGATATAGGGCAGCTCGCAAATCTGTTTGACGCGCGTGCGCAGGATGCGCGCCGTGCCCGTCCACGCGGTGATGCTGATGGCCAGAATCAGGCTGAACATGCCGCTCTTGAGGTAGGCAATCAGCAGCATCGTCAGCGGCAGGGACGGAACTGCCATCGCAACGTCGATCACAGCGCAGATGGTTTTATCCGCCGTACCGCCGAAGTATCCGGCGATAAGTGCCAAAGCTGTGCCGATCAGCGAAACCAGCAGTGCGGAAAACACGCCGAGCAGCAGCGACACGCGTGTACCGTAAACCATCTCGCTGAAAATATCCTGCCCCAAATCGTTCGTCCCCAACAGATGCTCCGCGCTGGGCTTGAGATACGCCGTGCCCAGTTCAGAGGGGTCATACGGCGCGATGAAATCCGCGAAAATCGCAATCAGGCAGAACGCCAAAATGATGCACCAGCCTGCGATAGCGGCGGGGTTATGCTTTTTACGCACGCTCTGCCGCCTCCTCCCGAATGCGCGGGTCGATCGCCGCGGCGACGATATCGCCCAGCAGGTTGCTGAGCACGACGCAGAGCGCCGAAAGCAGGAAGCAGAACTGCGCGGTCGCAAAGTCGCGGCAGGATACGGCGTTGTACATCATCTGTCCCATGCCCTTCCAGCCGAAGACGACCTCGACCACCATCGCGCCGGAGAGCAGCCCGCCCAGCTGCATGCACAGCGATGTGGAATACGGCACGAGCGCGTTTTTAAGCACATGGCGAAAGAGCACCTTGTTTTGACCGATGCCCTTGGCGCGTGCGGTGAGGATGTATTCCTCCTGCCGAATCTGGGAGACGGTGCTTTTCATCAGCATGAAATCACCCGACGTGCGGAACAGAATCAAAATGCACAGCGGCAGAATCATGTGCTGGACGATGCTCGCCGTCCGCGCCGCGCCGGAAAGACCGGGCGAAACCATGCCGTTGATCGGCACCCACTTGAGCTTGTAGGCGAACGCGATGAGCAGCAGCAGACTCAGGCAGTTTGAAGGAATGGTATTCAGAAACAGGAAAAACGGCGTGGCGATGCGGTCAAACAGACCGCCGGGGCGGATGCCCGCGTGAATGCCGAGCACCGCGCCGAGAATGCAGGAGATGATGAGCGTCGGAACGGAGAGCAGCAGCGTCCAATACGCAGCGGAACGGAAATTTTCGATGACGGGCTTCTGGTTGGTATAGGAAAGACCGAAATCCAGCGTCAGCACGCTTTTCATGTAGCGCGCGTACTGCGTCGGCAGATCGTCGTTCAGACCGAATTTCTCCGTGACCTGTTCCAGATAGGCAGGGTTGTTATCCAGCAGGTAATAGTATTCCTCTTCGCCAATCAGAAAGATGATCGGGTCGCCCGGCATGGTATGCACCAGCGTGAAGCTGATGGTGATAATCAGCCAGATCGTCGCAATGGCGATGAGGGTTTTCTTGAGGATGTGTTTGAACAAAAGGAAATCACTCCTGTTATAGCAGAAAAGGGCTGACAAGCCCCAAGATCAAGGATTTGTCAGTCCCCAAATTCAGATATGCTTACTTCGCCGTCAGGTCAAACCAGGTTCTGGCATTGATGACGCCCCAGCTCTGCCAGTTATCCCAGCCTTCAATCTTGTCGGTGCGATACGGGAAGAAGCCCGTCTGCCACGCGAAGGTCAGACCGAACATCTCCTCGTCGGCGAGGTGCTGGAGGTTGCGGCTGTTTTCGATATACTGCTCGTCGTTGATGGCCTCGGTCATCGCGTAGTAGTATTCCTTCAGACGCGGATCATGGCAGCTGCCCCAGTGCCAGCCGGAATCGCCGTCGCGCAGCTCGGCGAGCATGTAGCGGAACGGCGTGGAATAGAGCATGCCAGAGGTGGTAAAGGTGATGGAGATGTCGTATTCCTCCTTGGTCACCTTATCTTCCCAAATCTCGCTGTTAGCGATGGCTTCCTCGTCGATGTGGCAGTTCACGCCGACATTCTGGAGGGACTTGCAGACGATTTCGCCCAGACGGGAGCGGACTTCCATGCTGCGGGAATACTGCGGAATGACGGACAGATCCATCTTGCCGCCGTCCGGCAGTTCGCGCCAGCCGTCACCGTCCGCATCGACATAGCCCGCCGCATCCAGCATGGATTTCGCGGTCTCCGCGTTGTACTCCAGCATCGCGATGGAATCGTCAAAGCCCTTGAAGGACGGACCAAGCACGCCGCGGTTGGCAGGCTTGCCATATTCGCCGTTGATGGCGGTCGCCGCGGTCGGGTAGTCGATGGCGTAGGCAATCGCCTGACGGAAATTCACGTCGTCGCCCGGTGTGCGGCTGCATCCGAACAGCATCTGATAGCTGCCAGCGAACGGGCTTTCGCCCATGTCGAGTCCGTCCATACCGGTGAAGCTGTCGATCAGTGTCGCTTCAATCGGGTTGGCGTAGTTGTAATACGCGTCGCACTCGCCGCTTGCCAGCGCCATCATCAGGCTCGCCTGATCCGCGTAGGTCTGCACGGTCACCTTGTCCACGGTGATTTCGTCGAGGAACGCGTTCTCCGGCACGGCCTCATAGTAAGAGGTCTGGGAATCCACATCGTAGCCCACCAGCTTGTACGGGCCGCAGCCAATGGCAGCGTCCTCGCCGGTGTAGTGGGAATAATCCTCGATGCCTTCCCAGATGTGCTTGGCATAGATGCATGCCGTGTTCATGCAGGAGGTGTTGAGGTAATAATACACGTCCGGCTGGGAGAAGGTCAGGCGCGCCGCGTTTTCACCGGTGATCTCCACGCTGACCAGATTGGACAGACCGCCGACCTTCTTCACGTCGCGCTGGAACTCGAAGGTGAAGATGATATCCTCGTCGGTCACGGGCTGACCATCATGCCAGATCGCGCCCTTATGCCAGGTGAAATCCAGCACCTTACCGTCTTCCGAAATCTCGTAGCTGGTGAAAAAATAGGGCTGCAAATCGCCGTTCGCGTCGCGATAGACGTAGTTGCCCTGCGTCAGACCGTTGTAATTCATGCGACCGAATGCGTCGCTTTGGGTGGTCATGTTGAAGGTGTTGTTGGCTGCCGTCGTGCCGACGATGAGGTTTTCGACGTGCTTTTTGCCCTCGGCCATGGCGCAGGAGAGCGAGAACACAAACACCAGCATAAGCAGCAGGGAGACAAGTTTCTTCATTCGGATTATTCCTCCTTTTATTTGGTGCGCAAGACGACAAAAAGCACTGCATCGACAATCTTTTTCGGTCGGCACAGTGCTTTGAGCGCGCCAAACAAACCCGCCGCCGTCAGGAGAAACGGGATATTTGGGTACAGAAAAAACAGCTCTTCCGAGACCGGGAAGACCCTTGATTGTCGCAAAAAGTATGTATTCTGACTCAGGCTTCATAGCAGACGCTCTCGCCTTCCCAGAGCTTACACCCCAGTGACTGACCCAAAGGGTCGTGAGAGCCGCTCAGCCAATACAGCAGCGGTCCTGTGCGGGATTCTCACCCGGCTTCCCATGCGCAAAGGCATGATGCTTTTCGCTACGCTATGCAGTTTGAGGCTTACGCCATAAGGAATTATAGGGGGATTTGAGGCAGTTGTCAAGGCGATATGCTCGATGAATATATACAAAAAATCTTTTGAACAGAAGGATAAGAGCGCAAAACACCGGAAATATTCCTTGACAAAAACAGTTACTGTAGCAGGCGATGATATTGATCTTCGGCAAAACAAATTGAGATCTTTACACATAAGTAAAAGTACAAAATATAAATATAGGAGATCTGCGCTATACCTCAAACGAGTGAATAAGAAGTCTCGTATTAGGAACAGATACACAACTGTATATGAAGAAGGCCCTGACGGTAAAGGTGATGGAGGAAATCCGCCAATTATTAGTACAGATATCAAGGAGTGAGTGAATGTCTTTGATTAAGGAAATTGTTAATAATCTTCCCTATCTCTTAATCTAATATGTACCTGGATTTTGCACGATATTTGCGTATCGAAGGTTTAGATCGGCGCGTTCTTTTGCGATGAGTGAGACTGTTCATTTAGGGGCTTGTGTAGTTATAAGTTACACAATCAATTTGTTTCTGGAGGTAGTTTGGCCTACCTCCGAGAGTGCTGGGCTTGAAGTGACCGGATGAAAGTGCATTTTGGCGATTATTGTCGGAGTAGGAATTGCTTTTGCTTTAGTAAAACTGAGAGGATGGAGAAAGGCACGGCAGCTATATGCAGATAAACTGAAGAGTAGTTTGTCAGATACAGTTTTTGAGGCTTCTGAACTTGCTGATGATGTATATGTTACGGTTTATGGAGAAAAAAGCGAGTGTCGGGCAGATTAGTGTTGTATGGTGATGAGAAAGATCCATGGATTGCGTTAGATTATTATCAAGTATTTGAAGAGGGGAGAGGACGGATTGATATCTGGCATAACTATACGACATATACCAGATACATAATTCCATTTGCCGAAATTAAGGCAATATTAATCCAATATAAAGCGGATGACCATACATATACGACTGAAAGATTTCGTGAATTGCAGAGAAAAAAAGTAGATAATCCTATGAAAAAAGATTGTAAACATCATCTAAGGTTATTCCAAATTCTATGTAAACTCTAAAAGCTAGTGTAAAAATGAAAGTGAGTAGAAGGATGGCAGGCAGGTTTTCCTGTTTGCCGTCTTGACTGCCACGAAACAGCTTTGCGAAATTTGTTCTGTAAATGTAGGCCTTTCGTGATTCGACCAAGATTAGGTAAAACTGTTAGGAAAAACTAAGGTGCGGTGTTTTCTTCAATAGGCTATTGTTTATGGACAAAATAACCAGACTTACATGAAATTGAGATAACGGTAAAATAATCCTTGACAAAATTCTTTCCAGGTTTCGGGAAAATTCATGTGAGCTTTTGACTTAAACTGTTTGAAACCTCCGAACGGTTGTTGCTTTCATGAGCCTGTTGTGTTTATCAATGTGTTTAATCCACATAAAACTTCCGTCCTCAACCACCCCGCATCCGCCCCGTCATCCATGCCTTTTATTTCCAATTTTGATTTTTCATACCCGAAGTGTCATGTGTTCGAATCACATTGCCGCTACCAGAGATTCCAGTCAAGGTGATTGCTTGGCTGGATTTTTTTAATGTATAGGAAATTGCATAAAACCGTCCGCGTGAGCAAGACTTTGATGCGTGGCAGACTTCGGCGGAAGTGAAGGCGGGCTCAGCCCGCTTTTGTTCATGTCAAAGTGCCGAAATTTTGGGATTTCGGCACTTTTTTTGTCACATCTTCAATAAAATAACAGCCGTTTAATCCTTGTATGGATTGAGTTTTTGGAGGCTTTGCGCAGTCACGTGCCGTGCCACAAACGCTTAAAGAAGGGTCAGCAGCCTGCGGGCATTTTCCAAGTCTTCTTCCTGCGTGTGGATGTACACATTCTGCATGGTTTTCAAATCTGCCCAACCGCCCATGCTTTGCAGCGTTTTTTTCGATACGCCTGCGCGATAGGCGCGTGTGGCGAAGGTATGTTACTTGAGGAACCCACCACCGTTTCTCCCCTGCGGAGGGACGCTGATTCGCTGACAGAGCAGCAGAAGTTTCTGAGCGAACCGACTTCCATTCCCGGTATGCGTCGGCGGCTTTCTTTTGATGGGCTGGTAAAGAAGATCAAGGATCAGATTGATTACTGGGATCTGATTGAGAATGAAAACAGGGACGAAATTGACAATATCGTTTCAATCATGGTTGAGGTCACGTCCACCAAGTGTGAGTATTTCACGATTTCGGGTAAGAAGTACCAGGCGGACCTGGTTCATCAGCGTTACAGCCAGATCACTTGTCAGACCATCGAATATGTCCTGGAATGTGTGCATAAATGCGGCAGCGACATCCGGAATATCAAGCAGTACCTGGTTGCTAGCCAGAAATGAATATATGTCGCTGGTCGGAAAGCAAAATTCCAACGAGGTGATCGCTTACCAGTTGCGACAATCCTTCAAGCCGGGAGAAGTGACGGCGGAGGAAGCCAATCAGATAGGATATCAGGAGGCGGGGCTGCAGCCGGGCGACACGGTCTGCATCGGCATGAGCGGCTCATTTCCGGGGCTTGGCATTGCCTCGATTGCGGCGGCGAACGAGATGGGGCTGAATGTCCGCGTGATTGCGTCCTACGGCGCATCCATGTACGGCGCGACGCGGACGGCGCTGCCGATTGTGCGGATTCTGGACGTCGCCAGACAGACGTGGCTGATTGAATACGACATGCTGGCGGTTTCGCCGGGCGGCGATTTCGATCAGGGGTATAACCTGATTTACCCGAATTCGCGCGAGGTGATTTTCGCGCTGGCGCGGGAAGCGGGGCTGACGATGATCGACGAGGAGACGATTCCGGCCTCGATTCAGAGGCGGCTGGCGATTTACGGCGACGATGTGGATTGCTTCGTCAACGTGGGCGGCGCAAGCGCCAACATGGGAACAAGTCCGTACACGCTGACGTTTCCGAACGGGCTGGTGCTCGACCCGCCGGCAATCCCCGCCAACGAGGACAGAGGCCTGACCTTTGAATACGCGGCGCGGCATATCCCGGTGGTTCACCTGCTCAACGTGCGCGGGCTGGCGGAGGAAAACGGCCTGCCGTTTGACCCCGTTCCGCTGACGAGGCCGGGGGAGACGGACGTGTATTATACACTTTGAGTTTTCCAAGCAGGCGGCTGCCAATATGAAATCGGTACGGCGAGCGCGATGGCCGCGGCGGCGCTGTGCTATTTGGGCGGCGGCGATGCGGAGGCGATCTGCCACGCGGCCGCGCTGGCGATCAAGAGCCTGCTGGGGCTGGTGTGCGACCCGATTGCCGGGCTGGTGGAAGTGCCGTGCATCAAGCGCAATGCTTCCGGTGCAATGGTCGCCATGTGCTGCGCCGATATGGCGCTGGCCGGAATCCGCTCGGCTGTGCCGCCGGACGAGGTCATTATGGCCATGAAGGACGTCGGGGACGAGATGGATGTTTCTCTGCGCGAAACAGGCTTGGGCGGCATCGCCGGAACGCCGAGCGGCGTGAAAATTGCCGACGAATTGAGATTGGCATACGGCCGTCTGAATGGATAAAAGAAAGCTGTTTTCTTTGAACGGTTGAGGATGAGGAGCGCGTGGAACAGGAAAATCAGTTAAAGGCCGCATAAGAAAAATTCCGTCAGAGACAGTGATAAGACTCTGGCGGAATTTTTTCGTTATGGCGGATGATCTTGTTCGGCGCTTCATTTCGTCGGCATAAAAGCAACTAACGGCAACGAATGTTGCGAGCACCGGATACGGGCTTAATCATCACGGTAATTGGCGGCATAAACGATTCTCCCTTGGCATGTGAAATGGTACGGCTCTATTATGGCATATCCCTCAAGAACGATAAAACGAAAAAGCAGCCGAAGAAGAATGATACAGTTTATGATGCGTGAAATTGTGCACATAAACGGGTACGTGTTCAGAAAAACGGACAAATAAGCAGAAAAAACGGTTGAAAAATCATGCAACACGCATATATAATAAAACTGGCAAACGCCGAACGGAATCATCGGCGGAAAAAAACAGGAGGTAAACTGATATGAAGAGGATCTTTGCTATGCTGTTGTGCGCGTTGCTCGTGTGTGGTATGGCTGCTGCGGTAGCTGAAGAACCTGCGGCGACCGGCAAGCTGGTTCTGTACAGCCCGCTGACCACGTCCATGATCGAAAACATGCTGGCGATGTTTGAGGCGGATACCGGCATCAAGACCGAGTGCCTGGCGATGGGCACGGGCGACGCGCTCAAGCGCATCGCGGCTGAAAGCGAGAAGCCGCAGTGCGACATTCTCTGGTCCGGCACGATCGGCACTGTCAAGAACAGCAGCCAGTATTTCCAGGATTATACCTGCGTGAACGAGGATGCGTTCTACGACGAATACAAGAACGTGGAAGGCAACCTGACCCGCTTTGACTGCGTGCCTTCCGTCATCATGATCAACACCGATCTGATCGGCGACATCGAGATCAACGGCTACGCGGATCTGCTCAATCCGGCGCTGAAGGGCAAGATTGTTTTCGCTGATCCGCAGGCGTCTTCCTCGTCCTTCGAGCATCTGGTCAATATGCTCTACGCGATGGGCACCGACGGACAGCCGAACGGCTGGGATTACGTGAAGGAATTCTGCAAGCAGCTGCCCAACGGCTGCGTGAACAGCTCTTCCGCCGTGTACAAGGGCGTTGCGGACGGCGAATACACCGTCGGCCTGACCTTCGAGCAGGGTGCCGCGACGTATGTGTCTCAGGGCAACATCAAGGTCGTTTACATGAATGAAGGCGTTATCATCCGCGGCGACGGCGTGTACATCGTCAAGGATTGCCCGAACGTTGTCAGCGCCCGCGCGTTCCTGGATTGGCTGACCGGATACGACGCGCAGGTTTACATGAATGAAACGCAGTTCCGCCGCACCATCCGCAAGGACGTGCCGGAAACCAACGCGATGCAGAGCATGTCTTCCATCAACGTCATCAAGGATGATGAGACGGTTGCCTCCGAGCACAAGCGGGAATGGATCGAAATGTTCCAGGAAGCGCTCGTGGACGCCGCTGAGTAATCCGCCGAACGGATTGAATACGGCATAAACTTTGGAGAAGCTGTCGTGCGGCAGCCCGATCGGGCAAGCTGTCCGGCAGCTTCCTTTTTAGAAAAATGAAGGGGCAGGCTTTCAGAAAGAACGATATAAACCCTGCCCGAACCATGAAATGAGGGGTGCGAACGATGAGCGTTGCAATAAAGGTCGACCATGTGTGCAAAAAATATGGCGATAATATCATCATTCCGGATTTGACGGCCAATATCAAGAACGGCGAGTTTTTTACGCTGCTCGGCCCGAGTGGCTGCGGCAAGACGACGCTGCTGCGCATGATCGCAGGCTTTAACAGCATTGAGGCGGGCACGATTTCCTTTGGCGATCAGGTCATCAACGAGCTTCCGACCCACCAGCGCAATATCGGCATGGTGTTTCAGAGCTATGCGATTTTCCCGCATCTGACCGTGCGCCAGAACGTTGAATACGGCCTGAAGATTCGAAAGCTGCCCAGGGATGAGATGAAAAAGCGCGTGGATGAGATGCTGAAGCTCGTTCGCATCGACGAGTATCAGGATCGCCTGCCGGAGCGCCTTTCCGGCGGCCAGCAGCAGCGCGTCGCGCTTGCGCGCGCCATCGTGATCCATCCACAGGTTTTGCTGATGGATGAACCGCTTTCCAACCTGGACGCCAAGCTGCGCATCGAAATGCGCACCGTCATTCGCGATATTCAGCGGCAGGTCGGCATTACGACCGTATATGTCACTCATGACCAGGAAGAGGCGCTGGCGATTTCCGATCGCATCGCCGTTATCAACCATGGCGTGATTCAGCAGATCGGAACGCCGCACCACATCTACAGCCGCCCGGCCAATGTGTTTGTCGCCACGTTTATCGGGCATTCCAATTTGTTCTACGCGACGCTCAGCAAGAAAAACGGAAAGACGGAGATCGTCTTCCGCGACGGCTGCCGGCTGGAGATGAACAACCTGATCGATGACTGCAAGGACGGGCAGGAAGTGATCGTCGGCGTTCGCCCGGAGGAATTCTATGTCAGCGACAAGGGCTTGGCCTGTAAGGTGGAAAACACGACGTTCCTTGGCCGATACAGCAACTACTTCCTCAAGTTTGCGGACGGAATCTGCGTGCCGGATCAGCCGAGCCTGGAATTTTCGCAGGACTTGGGACACACGCAGGAGCTGTATCGTATGGGCGATACGCTCAAGCTGATGCCGGACGCCCAAAAGATCAACGTTTTTACCGCCGATATGGAGCATAGCCTGATCAAGGATGTGATTTGCTATGAAGAAGCGTAAACTGCAATTTGATTTCTGGACGGTGGTCACGATCGGTATCATCGCGGTGTTTGCGCTGTTTCTGATCTATCCGCTGATTTCGCTGTTCATCGACGGCTTTCTCAAGGAGGGAACGGGCGAATTTACGATGGCCAATTTCCAGAAATTCTTTGGAAAGAAGTTTTATTATCGCTCGCTGCTCAATTCCCTGAAGCTGACGGTTTGCGTCACGATTTGCTCGCTGGTGATTGGCGTGCCGCTGGCGTATTTTATGTCCTTCTATAAGATTCGGGGAAAGGGTATCGTTGAAATCCTGATTATCATCTCGATGATGAGCCCGAACTTCATCGGCGCGTATTCGTGGATTCTTCTGCTGGGACGCAGCGGCGTCATCACCACGTTCCTTTCCAATGTGTTTGGAATCAAGATGCCGTCGATTTACGGCTTCGGCGGGATGCTGCTGGTGTTCACCCTCAAACTCTATCCGTTTATTTACATGTATGTCAGCGGCGCGCTCAAGAAGATCGACGTGGCGGTTTGCGAGGCGGCCGAGAGCCTTGGCTGCTACGGCATTCGCAAGGTGTTTACGGTTGTGATGCCGCTGGTGATGCCGACGGCCATCGCATCCGCGCTGCTGGTGTTCATGAATTGTATGGCGGATTTTGGCACGCCCGCATTAATCGGTGAAGGATTTGACGTTTTGCCGACGAAAATCTATATTGAGTTTGTCGGCGAATCCGGCGGCTCGGCCTACTTTGCCTCGGCGATGGCGTCCATCATGGTGGTCATCACAGCGGTGCTGTTCCTGATGCAGAAATGGTATGTGAACAAAAAGAGCTTTACAATGAGCGCCATGCGGCCCATTCAGCCCGAACGGGCGCGCGGCGTCAAGAATGTGCTGATGCACGTGTTCACATACATCCTCGTCGTGTTCTCCGTGCTGCCGCATCTGGTGATTGTCTGGACGTCGTTCCGAAAGACGGAGATCCAGTATTTCGTGGACGGCTATTCGCTTGAAAGCTACACCAAGGTTTTCGGCACGGCGTGGTCGGCCATTCGCAACACCTACTTGTACTGCATCATTGCGCTGGCGATTATTGTGGTGCTGGGCATGTTCATCGCGTATCTCTCCGTGAGAAGGAAGAGCCCGCTGACCAGCTTGATCGATACCATAGCGATGTTCCCGTACATCGTTCCGGGTTCCGTTCTGGGTATTACGCTGCTGCTGGCGTTCAACGGCAAGGGCGACCCGATGATTCTATCCGGAACGGCGACGATCATGATCATTTCACTGGTCATTCGCCGCCTCGCCTACACGCTGCGCTCCAGCTCTGCGATTCTCTACCAGATCAGTCCGAGCGTGGAAGAGGCCGCGATTTCGCTGGGCGATTCGCCGATGAAGGCGTTCTTCAAGGTGACGGCTAAAATGATGCTGCCGGGCGTTGTTTCCGGCGCGATTCTGAGTTGGATTACGCTGATTAACGAACTGAGTTCGTCCGTCATGCTCTACACCAGCAGAACCAGAACGATGTCCGTCGCGATTTATAACGAGGTCATCCGCGCGAGCTACGGCACGGCGGCGGCGCTGGCGACCATTCTGACCTGTACGACGGTCATTTCGCTGCTCGTCTTCTTCAAGATCAGCGGCAGCAGAGACGTTACGATGTAATGCGAATAAAGGGGCAGGGACATGAACGTGCAGAAGAAGCAAACGCGCTTTCGCGATGATTTGAGGCGGCTTCTGCTGATTTATGCCCTGCTCCCGCTTTTTTGCGCGCTGCTGGTAGTGTTCGCCGTGATGGGCGGGCTATTCATCAGCAACATCATCCATCGCACGGATGAAGATCGAATACAGGCGGCCGAGGCTTTTTCCTCGGAGCTGGATCCTCTTGAACATGCAGGACGCGCTGAGCCCCGAAGCCTATGAGCAGAGCGTCAGCGAGCGCGCGGAGATCAACGGGCGCTTGTATCGCCGGATCAACGGCATGGCGTCAAGGCCGCAGGCGTTGATTTATGACGAGAGCGAGCAGGCGGTCTTTACATCCGGCGGCGACGCGTCTTTGACGGATACCGTCCGCTGGCAGTTCCTGCACAACATTCCGGATCGACGCGGCGAAACCGCCTCTCAGGTGCTGCGCGGCGGCGAGCCCTGCCTGCTGATGGGCGCGCGGCTGTTTGACGAGGCAGGGGAGCCGAATGGCTATCTGTGCATGGCGATGACGGAGAACGGTTTCCGCAAAACCGTTGCCAGCAACGTGGACGATGTGCTGATTACCGATCGGTTTGACACGGTTTTTGTCGGCGGTGCGCATGTTTTTACGGGCAAATTCAACAAGCTGGAGGCGGACGTTCGGCAGGCGAACGGCGTCAAGGATACGCCGTGGGGGCTGTATTACATCAGTTCGGAAGCCTGTGGAACATACAGGGTGTACGCGGCGCTTCCCTGCGGGGACGTTTTGCGCACGGCACGGTTTTTGCTGCTCATGGTGCTGCTGTTCTTCGCGGCGATGATTGCCGCGATTCAGATCAGCACCAAACGGGTTGCGCAGGAAAAAACGCGGGTGATCGACGAAATTGCGACGGCGTGCGATCTCGTCAGCCACGGCAACCTGAATACAGAGTTGACCATCAGCAGCCACGACGAATTTCAGGTCATCGCGCAGGCCTACAACACCATGCTTGAAAACGTCCGGAAATCCATGGAAAAGAGCGTAAAGCTGGGGCGGGATACGGCAGTGGCGCAGATTCGGCAGATGGAAAGCCAGTTCAACCCGCATTTCCTGTTTAACACGCTGGAAAACATCCGGTTTATGGTTCGGCTCGATCCGGGTGCGGCGGATGCGGCGATGGTTCAGCTTGCGCAGCTTATGCGCTATTCGATCAAGCAGGAGGGCATGACCGTCTCTTTGAAGGAAGATCTCCGATACATTGAGAGCTACATGAGCATCCTCAAAATGCGCTTTGGCAGCCGGCTTTCGTATGAAACGCGGATTCCGGATGAATTGATGCGGCGGCGCATCCCGAAGCTGATCGTTCAGCCAATTTTGGAAAACGCCGTCAAATACGGCATGGAGAAAAAGCGCGAACTGAAAATCGAAATTGAGGCGCGATGCATCGGCGAACGGCTGGAGATTTCCATTCGGGATAATGGGCCGGGCATCGAGCCGGAAGTGATGGAAACGCTGACGCGGTATATAGAAAACCCGGATATGGAACGCAAAACGAGCTTCGGTCTGATGAACGTACACGACCGGCTTCGGTTGATGTACGGCGAGCGCTACGGCATACGCATCCAAACGCAACAAGGCCGGACGACGGAAGTGGTTTTGAGTCTTCCGGGAGGAGAGGGTGAGACGGAATGATTCTGCGGGTGATGATCGTCGAGGATGAGGATATGATCCGTAACGGGCTGGTCAAGACGCTGCCGTGGGCCGATATGGGCTGCACGGTCATCGGCAGCGCGGGCGATGGAAAAAGCGGGCTGGAACAGATCATCGAAAGACGCCCGGACGTCGTCATCACGGATATACGCATGCCGGAGATGGACGGCTTTGAAATGCTGGAACGCGCGCTGGCCGTCTATCGTTTTCACATCATCATCTTTACAAGCTATGCTGAATTTGATTATGCGCAGAAGGCGATTTCCATGCATGCGTATGACTATCTGCTCAAGCCGCTGGATGAAAAGCGGCTGGCGGAGCTGCTGGCGCGCATTCGGGAAACGGAGGAGCCCCAGAAACAGCTCGAAACACCCGGCTCGTTTTCGGCGGAAGAATTGCTCAAGCGACTTGCGTATACGGATGAATATGTCGAAACGGCGCTGCGCAGGATTGTGGCTGCCAGCGATACGAAGCTCTCCATCGAGGAATTGGCTGACGAGATGATGATTTCCGCCAGTTACCTGAGCCGCCGGTTTAAGCAAAGTACGGGGCAAACCTTTTTGGATACGCTCAATACGCAGCGCGTCAAACGCGCGGCCGCTCTGCTCAAAAACGGCGGAAGAACGTCGGAAGTCGCGGAAAAGACCGGATTCAGCGATTATAAGCATTTTTGCGCCGTATTCAAGCGCTATACGGGCATGACGCCGCGGGATTTTGGAAAGCGGAAGTGACGGAAAAGGGAAACAGATGGAAGAGGATGACGAGTCGATGACTCGGACATCCTTTTTTCAACGTATCTGCATAAGAAGCGTAGAAAAACAGAATTTGATTATGAAAAAATCCGAACCCATTTCCAATTTGGAAAATCGAACAGATTCGCTCTCTGGAAGCGTCCGTAGACGTTTTCGATACCGAAATTGACCGCCTGCTGTCCGGTTTTGATACGCAGCTTACAACTATTACCGGCATCGACCCAACCCTTGCTGCCGTCATCCTCTCTGAAATTGGCGGTGACATCAGGCGTTTCTCTTCATCTGCCAAACTTGCTGCTTATGCAGGCGTCGATCCGACTGTAAAGCAATCCGGCGACTTCTCCGGCATCAGAATGAAGATGTCCAAGCGTGGTTCGCCCTACTTGCGCCGGGCAATCTGGCTCGCTTCTGCAGTTGCAGCCTTCAAAGACTCGGCAATTCACGCGCTTTATGAGCGCAAACGCGCTGAGGGCATAGACCACATGACTGTAATCGGTCATAAGAGCTGATCGACAGTGAAGAAACTGGACCGAACCTCACGGAAATGAATGAAAAATGGGATCACTGGGGCTGGTCAAAGTATGTTAAGCATTAACAGTTCTTGGCGATAAAGCAGATCAAGATAGCTTAGATTAATAGGAGCGGCTATGACATGAACTCATAGCCGCTCCTATACACTCATGGAGTTAAATAAAAACACTCCGTGGTTTCCCCTTGTGCATTTGTCTTGCTACCATAAAAATAGAGACCGTACCCCTGCTGCTGATTCCAAGTCCCGGCATAATGGAAAGCATAGGGATCGTCTTCATCCGGGTACATCCAGACGCGCCACTCTGGCGGGTTGGTATCATCGACAATGTTCAAATCAAAATTGGCGAGCAAGATTATGTCAGGCAGGTTTCCTCCGTAATCCTGCGAGTAATCATATTCTTTTGAAAAGCGGAGGTTAACAAGCATAAATTCATCATCAAGGATCAGAAACGAACCGGATTCCACCAACATGGGTTCGTCGCCCCAATAGTCGGTTTCTATGCGGTAGTTGTTTTCGAGGTCAATTTTGAATGTGACATCGTGTTCGCTTCTGGACAGGAAAGGGGACAGCTCGGAATCACATGGAAAACTGAGGGGGGATTCCGCAACAGCTGCCAGGGTCAGTAACGATAACATACAGAACAGAATCAAACACCGTTTCAAGAACATATTCCAGTCATCTCCTTTGATTGCTTTATAAAATTATTATACCCCTAAACCTTATTCACAGCAATAGTTTTTCAAGTTTACTTGTTTTCCGGATTCCAGTTTTTGGAGTGCTATACACTTCGTATTATATAACGAGTTAACCTGCGAGTAAATTCCATTACGTTGCGTAAATGCAATTATTCAGAAGGAGCGATTTGTATAGCGCTGACATATAAGCAGGGCAAGCAGATTCAGGCGCTGCGGGGCAGGAATCTGGGCTATCGGGCGATTGCGGCACAGATGGGAATAGCGGCACACCGGGCTGACCACCTCCGCCGAGGGGTCGGTGACCGAGCCGTCGCGCTCGACCGTCCAGTGCCGCCCGTCGGGCATGGGCACCTTCCAGTCGTCAAGGTGGAGGCCGATGTGCCGCGCCGTCGTGCCGAAGTGCGCGGCGATGGCCTTGGCGGTACGTTCCCGGCCTATGCCGGTGGTTTCAATCTCGATACCGAAAGTCTGGTTTTTCATGGGGTGCGCTCCTTTCGCTTGGTCGCTTCGTTTTCCGGCGGGGCTTTTTGCCCGCCCCGCCCGGCGTGACACATTCATCACTCTGCGCCGCCGAAAAAGCAACCCGACCGAAGCGACAAGGATTCGGGCGCAAAACAGCTCTGATTTGACAAGAGCTGCGCCCGGAAAAAAGCGCTTCCTTATAAGGCAAAAACGGGCTTTTTCGCCCGCCCGCTGCCTCTATTGCAGAGGTGGCCTGAAACCCTACACAAGCCGCGCTGGGTGCAGCCATTTTGCCCGCGCCGCCCGCCGCGCTCCGGTGTGCCCCTAAGGGGGGATCGAATCCTTGGGCTGTACCGGCAGGAGACCGCGGCCCCCTCTCGTGCGAATTTTCGCAAAATTCTGGGGTAGGGGTATCGCACCAAAAATCAAAAACAGCCGTCCTCTTTCGGACGGCTGTTTGCATAGAAAATGGAGCAGGGTAAGCTCACGCCTGCCACTTTGATCACATCATCCCGCACAGGGGCGACATGAGGCTGTTCTGGGATGAAAGCAACTGGCAAGCGCTTTGCGAAAGCTGGCATGACCATAAGATCGAGTATGGACTTTAACAGAAACTGGCCTTGCGGAATTAGCGTAATTATGCTAAAATATCAGTGAAGATTATGAGAGGAGCTGATGATATGTCGCAAATCAGACCTGTTTCCGATCTGAGAAATAATTTCGCGGATATCTCGCATACCGTCCACGAGACCAGAGAACCCGTGATCCTGACCAAGAACGGCTATGGGGACATGGTTGTCATGTCCTATGACGAGTATCAGAAAATCCAGTATGAAATGGGCGTAATGCGCGAGCTTCAGGCGGCAGAGCTGGAAGCCGAAACCACCACCGAACGGTATGCGCACGAGGACGTGATGGACGATCTCAGAGAGCGGATTGGAAAGGTGAAGTTCCGCCATGTATAAGGTCGTCTATCTTCCTACGGCGCGTCGGCAGCTCGAAGAAGCGGTCGTCTATATTGCGGAAGAATTGTGTTCACCCGATGCAGCCGCAGCCCTTTTGGACGGGGTAGACGAAGCCGTAAGGTCGCTTATGGAAATGCCTTATCGCTATGCCATCTATCCGACGCTATACACGATGAAGCGTGAGGTACGGTTTATCCCTGTCAAGAACTACAATGTCCACTATGTCGTCGATGAAGCGAATAAGACCGTAGAAATCTGGCGTGTCCTGCATCAGAGAAAGAGACAGCGCCGCGTCTAATTGAACAGAAACAGCAGATTGGAGCATCTCAGAAATGAGGTGCTTTTTAACGCAAAGAAAATTGCATAAAATCGCCCGCGTGAACAAGACTTTGACGTTTTGCAGACTACGGTGGAGGTGAGGGCGGGCTCAGCACGATTGCGGCGATTTTCCTTGGTGCTGTATTGGAGGATAAACATATGACACAGAAAGGCTTTGAAAAAGAAATTCGGTATCAGGCGATGCTCTCTATTTGCCGCGCCATGCTGGAAAGCGGCGTGATCTCCATGGATGAATTTCGCAGCGCAGAACGGCTTTTGCGGGAGAAGTATCAGCCGATTTTTTCTGCTCATTGTTGATACAATTTAACTTGCTTTGTCCGGGCTTCAAAGGTAATATGCCAGGAACTGGATGCCAAGCGCCGCACCTGAGCGAACTGATGATTGAGCAGAAGTTTCTGGCGGCCTTCAATCAGCTGCTGGCGCAGCGGGATTTCATTGCGGACGATATGCAGGCGATTATCCGACAGCTGACCAACACGGCGGAACTGGATGCGGAAAAGGAAGCTCTGCAGGTCGAGGTGGGTATCGTATCCGAACTCATCCGGCGGGTCGTGAGTCAAAACGCCAGCGCCGCGCTTGACCAAGAAGAATATGCCAGAAAGTATGACAGCTTGACGGAGCGCTTCCACAAGGCGGCGGATCGGGTCAAGAAGATTGACGCGGAATGTGCCCGACGCAAGGGACAACGCAGGGAAATTGAAACCTTCCGGGACGCTGTATTGGCAAATGACAAGCCGGTCACAGTTTTTTCGACAGAGCTTTGGAACGCGACGATTGACAGGATGACGGTCAATCTGGACGGCAGCGTGAAGGTTGCATTCCGAAATGGGATAGAGATTACGTTTTGAGAATGGATGTCGGATTGCGTTTGCTGTAAGATGTTCGGAGGTTCCATAACTCATTCCACTTGGAATTCCTTATGAAAATAATTCCTTGAGTGCCGTTTTTTCTGCACTCTGTTTTCGATTGCCCAAAAATGTTGCAGAAAAAGGTGCTGCCTCTCATGGCCTGCTTTAGCCATTTTGAGACAGCACCTTTTTGTCTACAGTTTGAAAACCCAGCAAACGTTCCCCTTACAGGGTCTCCGGATCGATAATGCCTACAATGGTGATATCACTGGGCGGTGGATCATCCCGATCCAGCATGAGCGCGGCCTCCTTGCGCCCGATCATGTAAACGACATCGCCGATTCCTGCCTGACGGGTTCCGTCGCAGGCGACCAACAGCCCTTTTTCCTGCCCGTTGACGATCTGCCGAACGACGAGCAGCTTGATTCCGCTCAAAGAAGGCGTCTTGACCGTACACACCACGGAGCCGACAACTTTGCCGATATTCACGCCTATACCTCCTAATGACAGTGGACGGTTTGCCCCTGCCAGCTATAGGAATCAATCACGCCGCAGATGGTAACGCTGGCGATGAGCTTGGTATCGCCCATAATCATCTGCGCCGCGCCGCCGTCGTTGTTGACCAACACAATGTCGCCAATACCAGCATCGGCGGCATCCAGCGCAATCAGTTCTTCCCCCGTGGGCTGCCCGTCAAGCGTCAAATGGCGAACCCGCAGCAGCTTCATCCCCACATATTTCTCGTATTTGATGGTGGATACCACCGTTCCCGTGACCCGTGCAATCTTCATCGCTCATCGCCTTTTCTGTATTTGCGTTCGCCGAGGATATCCACAAAATCCACAATGCCGATGATGGAGCTGTCTACCGGTTTATTGGTGGTCAAATCCGTCTGTCGGGATGAGCTTCCGCCCGCCCACATGACGATTTCGCCTTCTCCCGCGCCTACGGTATCGACCGTGATGAAGGGTGCGCCCTTCTCTTCAAACGTATCCATATCAATCGGCACAGCTACCAGCAACTTCAGCCCCTGAAGGCGTTCGCATTTGCGGGTACTAACCATGCTTCCGATTACTTTTGCCAACTGCATGCTACGATCTCCTTTGCCTTGTCGTAGGTGCGCGCGCCGCGCATATCGATGGAATCCACAATGCCATAGATGCTGAAATCGGACGCAACCTTTTTGGTGGTGTCGGATTGGCGCGCTGAGCTTCCGTATGCGCAGAACACCAGATCGCCTTCGCCCGCGCCGACGTCGTCTACACAGATCACGTAATCGTCCTTCATTTGCAGCGTTTCAAGATCGACCGGCTGCACGATGAGCAGCTTGGCCCCCCATAGCGAATCGCACTTGTTCGTGCTGACGACATTGCCTGTCACACGGCCTACCAGCATGTTGATTCCTCCGCTCAGTCGTCCACCGCGCGGGTGCTGTTGCGAACGATCAGCTTGCCGCCGATGTGCATGTGCATGCCCGGCCAATCCAGATTCTTGATGCGTTTGCGGATCAGATCCACCGCCAGTGTGCCCATCTGGGATCGGGAAATGCGCATTGTGGTCAGCGCGGGCATGGTCACCGCGCTGAAGGGAATATCGTCAAAGCCGACGATGGAAATATCCTCGGGAATGGAATACCCGGCCTCCCGAATGGCCTTGATCGCGCCGATGGCAACGGTATCGTTGTCGGCAATTGCCGCGCCGTGCGGCACATATTCTCCACTTTTAATCAGCCGCTTCATATCCTCAAACGCGCCGTCCACGGTGGGCTTGAGCATGATGGGTTCAGACGGCTCCAGCCCCAGACGGTGAAGCTCCTGCAAATAACCCTCGTAGCGCTCGTCGCAGTTGTTGACCGGCTGGGTGAACTTGTAATACTGGATTTCGCGGTGCCCCAAACTGTACAGATACCGCACGAGCTGCGCGGTCAACTCCCGGTTCGCCATCACCACGCTGTCCACGTTCTCCAAGAGGATGTTGTTATCCAGCACCACGAACGGCACGGTGAACAGCTTAAAGAGCTCGTAATCCGCCTCGCGCAGTTCTGTGCCGATAAGGATCACGCCGTCAGGCGGGTTTTCCATCAGGCTCCGGATGGTCGTCGCGGCCGTGGCCGGTTCGCAGTTGCACATGACGAGGTCGAAGGCGAACCGTCTGCATTCGCTCTCGATCCGGTCGATGATGGATGCGGTAAAGCCCTGATTTTCCTCCAAGGCGATGCCGTGCGCACGGAATTTGAGGATCATCAGGCGGAAGCGGTCGGCCTTGCGCCGAACGGGTGCAGGCACGTAGCCGCATTCCTCCATGATGCTCTGAATATGGCGGCGCGTCTCCGCGCTAACCCCTTTTTTGTTATTGATAACCAGAGACACCGCCGCCGGCGATACGCCGGCGATGGCCGCAATCTCTCGGATGGTCATGGCAATCACTCGCTGTCTGCTTTAAAATCAGCGTATCCCCTCATCAGCAGAGCGGCAACAGCTGCGCCGGGATCCAGCAGTTCACGCGACTGCTCACCGCGAATAGCCATTCGACCATGTTTGGCGAGCATTCCTTTTGTGTTTTCAAAGGCAGTCCATGCCGCCTGCGCCGCGAGGCGCGCAGCCTCTGCCTCCTCTATACCGCTGTTGATGGCGTTGTCCAGTGCTTCGATGGCGGGATACAATCCGTCCAGGAAGGTTTTGTCGCCCAATTCGGCCTTGCCGCGGCTCTTAACCCCGTCAAAGTATGCCCGGAAAAACTCGACATCCTGTTTGGCATTACACTGTTCGACGCCCTTGAACGTTTTTCCTGCATTCATTAGACCACTTGCCATCAAAGTTCCCATCGTGGAAGGAACCGCACTCGCCATCGCCTTTCCGGCAAGATACGCCGTCTTTCCGACATCGACGGCGGGTGCCTTGTTGACCGCATCTGCGGCAGCGCGGAAGCCATCGCTCATAGTCAGCCCCAAGTCGCTGTCGCCCACCACGCTGTCCAACTGGATGAGCCAATCGCGGTGATCGGCCATCACAACGGCCCAGCGCTCCATCAACGCGCGGAAATCAGCTGCATTCATGTCAACCCCTCCCTTCTCACAGTTGGAACTGCTTGAAGAACGGGGTATCGGCCGACGCGGAGAGATAGGTCTTCAGCTCGTCGTCCAGCCGGAGCAGCGAGATGGACGCACCCGCCATTTCCATGGAGGTTGCATATTCGCCCACATAGGTGTGGAACACTCTGATGCCCTTCTCGTCGAGAATCTGCTTTACGCGGCGGAACATAACATACTGTTCCTCCAGCGGTGTCGCACCGAGGCCGTTGACAAGCACCGCCACCTCGTCGCCCGCGGCGTAAGGGATATCAGCCAGAATGGGGTTCATCATCTCGTCTACGATTTCGTCGGCAGGGCGCAGTTTGCCGCGGCGGATGCCTGGCTCGCCGTGAATACCCATGCCGATTTCCATTTCGTCCTCACCGATGTCAAAGCTGGGATGACCCACGCGCGGCACGGTGCAGGAGGTCAGCGCCACACCCATCGTGCGGACGTTGGCACAAGCCTTGAGCGCAACGCGCTTGACCTCGTCGAGCGTCAGTCCTGCCGCGGCAGCAGCGCCCGCGCATTTATACACGAAGAAGATGCCCGCCACGCCGCGACGGTGATTCGGCTCGCCCTCGGCGGAAGGCGCGGCGGAGGCGACGTCCTCACCTGCGACGACGCTTTCCACGCGGATATCCTCTTCCATATCCGCCATTTCGGCTGCCATATCGAAGTTGAAAATATCACCGTTATAGTTTCCGTAGATGTAGAGCACGCCCGCGCCTTGGTCGATCGCTTTGGTCACGGCAAGCATCTGCTCGGCGCTGGGAGACTGGAACACATCGCCGATGGAACAACCGTCGAGCATGCCTTCGCCCACGTAGCCAAGGAACAGCGGGAGATGTCCGGAGCCGCCTCCGGTTGCAATGCCCACCTTGCCCGCGTGTTTGCGCTTGGAGACAAGGCAGTGAAGATCACCCTCAACGCACATTAATTCGTCAGGGTGAGCGGCATAAATGCCTTCCAGCATTTCGGGAATGAATGTTTCCGGTGCGTTGATGATTTTTTTCATCGCCTTGTCTCTCCTTCTATACGATAATGCTCTGATTTTTAGGGAAATCGGGGGAATATCCGTTTTGCGATACGCCGCCGCATGCAAAGTCTGACTTCGCTTCGCGGCGGTTTAAAGAAGTGTTTTAAGGAAAATCCGTATCAGATGATGCAGCCCTTTTTTATGATGATACAAGCGTAAAGTGCATTTTCACCCGTTGCCACGGTTGCATAGGCATTCTTAGTGCGGTCATAGAAAGCAAAGCGATCAATCGCTTCGCTCTTCGTGCCGGGCTGATGCTTTTCAACGATTTCGGCAAACTCCGCCCAAATCGGCGGGTTTCCATCCATCGCGCCGGGCGCGGGCGCCATCACCGTGACGGGCGCCTCCACGAACTGATCCAGCGGGAACAGGGCAAGAATTGCGTCAAGCAGCTCCGTGCCGCGGTGCCCGTCGCAACGCACACAGCGCCTGCCCATGGATTGCGCAGGAAAATTGCAGTCGCCGATAACCAGCTCATCGCCATGCCCCATTTCGGCAAGGATTTTGAGCAGTTCCGGTGTGAGAATTGGAGAAATACCTTTCAGCATGGCGTTTTTCCCTCCCGTTGCTTACAGCTTGGGCAAGATGGCTTCCACGTCCTCATGCGGGCGCGGAATGACGTGCACGCTGACCAATTCGCCCACGCGCTTGGCCGCCGCGCCGCCCGCTTCCACAGCGGCCTTCACCGCGCCGACGTCGCCGCGAACCATCACGGTCACCAGACCGCCGCCCACGTGAACCTTGCCGATCAAATGCACGTTCGCCGCCTTGACCATCGCGTCGGCCGCCTCGATCGAACCGACCAAACCCTTGGTTTCAACCATACCCAGCGCTTGCTTTTCCATTGTGATAACTCCTTTCGCTCTATGGCGGTAACGCCTTTTTTACTCGGTGACGGCAACCTTGGGGAGAATCTCTTCCACATCGCCATGGGGACGGGGGATGACGTGCACGCTGACCAGTTCGCCCACGCGCTTAGCCGCCGCGCCGCCCGCTTCCACAGCGGCCTTCACCGCGCCGACGTCGCCGCGAACCATCACCGTCACCAGACCGCCGCCGACATGTTCCTTGCCGATCAGATGCACGTTCGCCGCTTTGACCATCGCGTCAGCAGCCTCAATCGAACCGACCAAACCCTTGGTTTCAATCATACCCAGCGCTTCCATCATGGTGAATATCTCCTTTTCTATGCTTTGTTTTTATGTTCAGCTTTCTACGCTTGGTAACTTGATGATGCGGAATTATCCCGCCGCCGTCACATCAGGGCGCGGACGATGTCCATGTGCGGCGAGGGGATCACGACGCTGGAACTGATGAGCCCCTGCGTCTGCTCGCTTCCTTCCGCCGCCTGCACGGCGGCCTCCACCGCGGCGACCTCGCCCGTCACGATGACAAACGATTTGCCGCCCATGCCGCGCCCTAGACGAACCTCGATCAATTCCACGTCCGCTGCTTTGACGGCGGTATCCGCCGCACTGATCGAACTGGCCAGCGAGAAGGTTTCCATCACGCCCACGGCCAGCACCTGCTCGACCGGGCACGCGCCCGCCATCGCCGCCACGACGCGCTCGTCCACGTTGGCGATGACAAGACTGTCCACCAGTGCGCTTGCCGCGCTTTCTACGCCTGCCGCAACAGCAGAGCGTACCGCCGCAACCTCGCCGCTGACGACGATGATGTACTTGCCCGCGCAAACCGTCTGCGCCGTCACAAGCTCCACCTGTGCCGTTTTGACCATCTGATCACCCGCCAGCACGCCCAGCGGGATGCTGACCGTCTCCACCACGCCAATGGCGGTCATGCGCGCTCACCTCCTGCGACCTGTATCGCTTTTGCATCGACACGGGTGACGATGCCGTCAATCGGCGCGTGAATCCTTGCGCCCAGTGACTTTTCTGGAATCTCGGCGACCACGTCGCCCGCATGCACACGGTCGCCCGTGCGCACGACCGGCACGGCAGACTTCCCCACATGCTGACGGAGCAGCAGCGTCACCGAGTCGGGCTGATAGCCCGTTTCGGTATAGGGAGCAGGCACGTCATAAGCACTCAAACCCATTCGGGCAACGAGGCGGCTGACCGGCACCCGCTTGTATGTGATAAAGGGGTCGGGGGTGATATTCATTTCCGGCTCGGGACGAAGACCGTTTTTGCTCAGCTCGCTTTTGTACAGCGCCATCACCTCGGAGGGGACAAGCCCCATGTGACAGGCATAATTCGTACAAACGCCGCAGCTGGAACATGCCAAAATGGTCTTGGGATCTCCCAGCAGCGCACCGTTTCCGGTGATGAGCGCCCGCATCGCCTTATGCGGCTGCACATTCAGCCCCAGCGCGTTGCGCGGGCACATCTGCGTGCATTGGCTGCACTGGCAGCACACGGCGCGAGCCACCTTCAGCATCCTCTCCGGGCTTTGGGTGCGGCGGACGATCAACGGATGCATCCGCCTGAGCAGCAGCAGACCGCCCGTGGTCTTGGTGATGGGCGCATCCCAGTCTTCCTCCAGTCTGCCCATGCAGGGACCGCCGACGATCAGAGCGAAGTTCTCTCGGCTTCCACTGAAACCGGAAAGCGCGATGACCTCGCGAATCGGAGAACCGATAGGCACCGTGACCGTGATGGGATGGGGAACATCGCCGCTCACGGTCACATCCTTGCGGATGACAGGCGTCCCGTCCACGGCCGCACTGATGTTGACCAGTGTTGCCACGTTGCTGACCACACAACCCACATCGAGCGGCAGCTTTCCACTGGGAACCACGCGCCCTGAGACCTCGAAGATGATGGATTTTTCGTCCCCGGAGGGATAATAGCTGTCCATCAGGTGCAGCGTGATATCGTTTCTGCCGCCGAGCGCCTGTTCCAGCGCATGTACAGCGTCGTGATAATGCGCCTTGGTGGCGATGACACCGCGTGCTGCGCCTGTGGCTTCCATGGCCAGCGCCACGCCGCGCACGACGCGCTTTGCCTCGCGCTGCATCAGCAGCTGATCCACGCGCAGCAGCGGCTCACATTCAGCGCCATTGGCGATTACATACTCAGCCTTACCGTTGAGCTTGACGTGAGCGGGAAAACCCGCGCCGCCCGCACCGACGACACCGGCAGCACGGATGGATTCAACAATGTTCATAACCAACGCATCCTCTCGTGATCAGCAGATGCGGAAGTCTCCGTACAGCACGCAGCGGCGCAGGCGCGTGAAGGAACGCGCACTGGTCACGCCTTCGCCGGTCGGGGTGGCGATGGTCATCGTCGTATAGCCCTCTCCGTCGAAGCCCAAGCCGGAAAAGCTGGAGGAGTTCTTCACAAAAATCGTGGTATTGAGCTTACGCGCCGCCTTGCTCATGTTGTGCACGTTGCTCGAATGAATCATCGCGGAGTGCTTGCAGCCCCGCTCGGCGCGGAAGGCTTCTTCTATCGCTTCGTCGATATCGCGCACGCGTACGATTGCCAGCACCGGCATGAGCATTTCGGTGGTCACAAACGGGTGATTGCGATCGACCTCGGCGATGACCAGCCTCGGGTCGCCGGTGAAGCGAACGCCCGCGTCGCGCAGGATCACCGCCGCGTCGCGCCCGACGTACTTGCGGTTGATGACGTAGTGTCCGTCCTTATTGATGAGCGTGGTGCGCATCACCTTGTCGATGTCCTCGCCGGAAATGCGGAAGGCGCCGACCCGTTCCATTTCGCTCATCAGCCCGTCGGTGATGTTCGAGAAGGCGAAAACTTCCTTCTCCGCGATGCACAGAACGTTGTTATCAAAGGATGCGCCGTCCACGATGCGCTTAGCTGCGTCGGGAAGATCGGCGGTGTCATCCACGATGACGGGGGGATTGCCGGGACCCGCGGCGATGACCTTTTTGCTGGTCTTCATCGCCACGGCGACGACCGCCTCGCCGCCGGTAATGCTCAGCAGCGGGATATCCTTGTGGTTCATGATGACGTTGCCGCTTTCCAGCGTCGGCTCTTTCACCGTGGTGATGAGCGTCGCCGGGCCTCCTGCGGACACAATCGCCTCTACCATCAGGCGCATCGCTTCCTGCGAGGCGCGTTTCGCCGCGGGATGGGGATTGAAGACCACCGCGTTGCCCGCCGCAATCATACTGATGGAGTTATTGATGACGGTGGATGTGGGGTTTGTCGAGGGGGTGATGGAGCCAATCACGCCGAAGGGCGCCTGCTCGATGAGCATCATGCCCTTGTCGCCCGTTTCGCATCGGGTCACCAGATCCTCGATGCCGGGGGTGCGGCGGCTGACGAGCAGGTTCTTCTGCACCTTGTCGGCCACGCGTCCGTATCCGGTTTCTTCATGGGCGAGCCGCGCGAGATATTCGGCGTTGTCGATGCCTGCCTTGCGCATGGCGGCAATCAGCTCGCCGCGCTTTTCCAGTGTCATTTCGGAGAGCTGCGCTTGCGCGGCCTTGGCGTTGGCCACCGCTTCCTCCGCAGTGTCGCACAGCCAGCGGCCGGTGCAGCCGTCCGCATGCGGCGGCGCGGCAGGCGCTTCCTCCTTCATGGATTTCGTAAGGCTTCGCACGATTTCATCCGTGATCTGCCTAATTTGCTGTTCTGTCAATGCCATGGCTGTTTTTCCTTTCCTGAAAGCGGGTCTTCCCGCGCGCGGGATCAGTGAACCGCCGAAGCTAGCTCGATGCGCTTTTCTGCGGCGATATCCCGCGCCAGCGGCGTGAGAATCGCATCCGGCGCATAGCGGATGATCCGGTAGCCGCGCTGCGCCGCGCGGCGCACATCGTCCTCGGTAATCAGCCTGCGCGCCTCGCCCGATAGGTCGAGCATCGCGTCCCTGCCAATCGGCTCACTCTGAGCAGGGCGGGGTGTGGGAGACTGTGCAGCAGCTTGGATTGGTGTGCCGCCCAGCAGCATACCGCCCAGCGCAGCCGCCAATCCGGTGTTGCCGGGTGCGCAGACATCTGCGCCTTCGCGCCGAATCACGCGGCAAAGCTGACCGTCCCGCAGGGCGCAGGCATTCGCCTCGTCCGTATCAATATGCGCCTCCAGTCGATGCGCCGCGCCGCTTCGCACGATGAAGCCATCCAGTGTCGCCGGGCGCGGTCCCTCCACGCGAAGGCTGACCACGTCGCCATCCCGAAGGTCAAAGGCTTGCGCCTCCTCCGGAGACATATGCAGGTGACGTGCCGCCACGATGACGCCGCTTGAAAGGGCGATTCGGGCATTGCCGCTGGACAGCACACACCCCGGACTTCCCTCCAGCTCGCCGCTCATGCGGATGGGCGGCCGCAGACCCAGCTTGATGGCGTCGGTCAGCGCCAGCTCCACCTGTGTCTTTCCTCGGGCAGGCCCGACGACACGCAGCGTCAGCTTTCCTTTCTCGGTTTCGATGGTCACGCGCTCATTGCAGGCGAACTGCCCCGGCTGCACCAGATCGCGCAGCTTCGTCAGCCGATATCCCGCGCCGAAGAGCCGTTCTACATCCGCCTGACACAGGTGGCAATGGCGGTTAGAGGACATCACCGGCACATAGGGCTCACCGATTTTAGCCAGCTCCGACAGAATCACCCGCTCCACAGCAGCGCGCAATTCTTTCTCGTTCATAGCTCTCCTTTATGGAACGCCCGCCCGTCCCTAAATGGGGCGGGCTTCGGCGTTCCGCTCTCACTTCTTTTTTGCGGCCTCGGCTTCGGCCTTCTTCTTGAAGATTTCCTTGAGGCTCTCGGTGTACGGCGGGCGGGCAATGCCGTATTCGGTGACGATACCGGCAATCAGCTCGTTATCTGCAAAGTCGAACGCGGGGTTGTAGACCTTCACGCCCTCGGGCGCCATGCGCTTCTTATACCACATCTCGGTGACTTCCTCGGCAGGACGCTGCTCAATGTGGATATCCTCGCCCTTTTCGATGGACATGTCGATCGTCGAGGTCGGGCCCAGCACATAGAAGGGGATGCCGTAATACTTGGCGAGAATCGCCACGCCGGAAGTGCCGATCTTGTTGCAGGCGTCGCCGTTGGCCGCCACGCGGTCGCAGCCGACGAACACCGCGTTGACCCAGCCGTTCTTCATGACCTGCGAGGCCATGTTGTCGCAGATGACGGTCGTATCTACACCGTCGGCCTGCAATTCGAAGGCGGACAGGCGGGCACCCTGAAGCAGCGGGCGGGTTTCATCGGTGAACACGCGGAAATTCATGCCGCGTTCACGTCCCAGATGAATGGGCGCAAGCGCCGTGCCGTACTTGGAGGTTGCGAGCTGACCGGCGTTGCAGTGGGTCAGAATGCCGTCGCCGTCCTTGATGAGGCTCAGGCCGTATTCGCCGATCTGGCGGCACATCCACACGTCCTCATCATTGATGGCGACACATTCTTTATGCAGCAGCTCCTTGATTTCGGGAATGGACTTGTCCTTGTTGTCCGTGACGACCTTCTCCATGCGGTTGAGCGCCCAGGAGAGGTTCACCGCCGTCGGGCGGGAGGAATCGAGATATTCCTTCGCCTTCTTGAACTGGGCGTAGAACTCGTCATAGTTGTCCGCCTGAATCCGCTTGGCGGCCAGATACACGCCGAAGCCGCCGGCCACGCCGATGGCGGGCGCGCCGCGCACCTTGAGCAGGTAAATTGCGTCCCAGATATCCTTCTGTTCGGTCAGGTGCAGCACCTCGACCTCGTAGGGCAGCTTGGTCTGATCCAAAATCACCAGCGCGCTCTGCTCGTCATCCAGCGCGACGGTTTCATAACTCATAATGTTCTTTTGCTCAGCCATGGTGGTCTCCTCCTTTTCCTCGGCGTTACTTGGCAGCCTCGTCGGCGCGCGTGACAGCGGCGATGAAGTCCGCACCGTTCTTGAACGCCGCGCGGTTCATAATGTAATCCTTGGCGCAGAGAATGTTGACCTTCTCGGCGTGGGCACGCTTTGCCTCGTCGCTGATGGTGGTCACGTCCTTGACATTCGCCATGCCCACGGTACGGCGGATCAGCTCGGTGCCGGCGTATGCGGCCGTGTCGGAAAGTACGCTTTCCAGATAGAACTCCTTGAAGCCAGGGGTCTTGGCCATCAGGTCGGTCACGCAGGCGTCAAAGCACACGAGGAACTTCTCGCAGAACAGGTCGATGGTGTCGGCAATCGCGCCAAGGCACCAGTCGCAGAAAGCGTCCGCGCCCGCGGCGCGGCCATTGTCCCACGCGAAAATCATGTTCGCCACGACGTTGCCGATGTCATAGCCCATCGGGCCGTAGAAGGCGAATTCCGGATCGAAGACGCGGGTGGAATCCTGCTTGACGAAGATGGAACCGGTGTGCAGGTCGCCGTGGATGAGCGCCTGCGCATTGTTCATAAATTCAAACTTGATCTTGGCGACGGCCAGCTTGAGCGCCTCATCCTCATAGAGCTCCTTTTTCACGAAGTCGGCAATGGGCGGGAAGACGTTGTTGCGGTGGTTGCAGTCGTTATACGGCTCGGTCAACACCAGATCCTCGGTGATTTCGCACAGTTCAGGGTTGATAAAGCTCTTGACCATGGCCTTCTTTTCCTTGTGCTCCATGGCCACGTCGGTGGTCTTGAGCAGGGTGTTGACCATGTAGGTCGAAATATCCTCCGCAAAGCGCGGGAAGGTTTCATGGCGCATGAGCGCATAGCGCATCAGGGCGTGGTCGGAAAGATCTTCCATCGCGCAGGCGCACATCACGGTATCATAGCCATAGATTTTGGGCACCAGACCGGGCGCGTACTTATCCTGAATCTGGAGAATTTCGCTCTCGATGCGGTTCCGATCGGTGGATACCTTCATCTCTGCGGAAATGCGAAGCGACACGCCGGCCTGCTTGACGATGATGGACTTGCCGGTGGCTTCCTCGATGACGCGGAAGACGTAGTTCAGGTTGCCGTCGCCGATTTCCTTGACGGTCAGCACGGCTTCAGGCGCGAAGAAATCGGGGTACTTGGCCTTGACGTATTCGATGACGTCGGCTTCCTTCATCAGAAAATAGGTGTCGAAACGAGACATAATGCTGGACTTCCTTTCTATCTTGTTTTTATCGTTTCCAAAGGAGCAATCATCGGAACTCGATGCTCCGGTAATCCATGGGGTCGATCTCGCGCAGGGCGCGCAGCTCCTCCGACGTGGGGGGCGGCGTCTGCTCGATGGAAAAATAGCGGATGGGGAAGCCGGTGTTAGCCGCCACTTCCTCAATCGAGGAGGTCGGGTGAACGGATTTCAGAATCAGCTCGCCTTCGTGCATGGTGAACACGCACAGCGGGGTGACAATGTCGGATACGTTGCCCCGCGCGGTGACGAAATCCACCTTTCCGGTGAAGGTACGCTTATCGTGCTTGGTGCGCCAGATGATCGCACGCCGCGCCGTCGGAATCAGCACCGCACTGCCCGCGCCGCCTGGAAGACGAACCTTGGGTTTGTGGTAATCGCCGATGACAGAGGCATTGACATGACCGCGAGAATCGAACTGCACGCCGCTGAGAAAAGCGACATCCAGCCCGCCGCGCATGCTCAAATCGAAAACCTCCATCAGCGGGAACTTTGCGCAGGCGCTTTCCCACAGCTCGCCGCCCGCGCTGGTGTATTCCCGCAGGGCAGGCTTGACAGGATCAACGCCGCCGGGAATGTTCAGATGCACGGCGTTAGGCGCGTGCGTCTTTTTTGCCAGCAGCGTGGCGATCATGGGCATGTGGGAGGATACGCCATGGAACACCGTGTCGCCGTCGCCGATCAGTCGGGACATCGCGACGACCATCATGTCACAGGGTCTGATCATGGCTCTTTCCTCCCCTGAACAAAATCGAGAAGCGCTTCCCTGCTGTCAAGAGCAAGGAATTCACGAATCAGCGAATCATTCGGCTCGTAATAGCCGTAACAGGCGCAGGGGGACGCGCCGCGTGGGACATGCACGACAGCCGAAGTCATAAAGTGCGGGATATCCGCCTTTTGTTCGCTTGCCGAAAACCAGCCGTCGCCCACGATGCGCTCGGCGGTGACGATCACCCTTTTGGCCGCGCGGGAAAGGAGCACGTCCTCATACAGCGGGCCTTCAAAACAGGCGTTGCCGTTCGCGTCGGCCGTCTGCGCATGGACAATGGCGAAGTCCGGCCGAATGGCCTGCACCGCCGCCAACGTTTCGCCCGTAAAGGGGTCCGTCACATCGGCAAAGTAATCGTTGACCCGCCGAAGGTCGCTGACCTTCAGCCCGCGCACCGGCATAAACGGGATGCCGTAGCTGGCGGCGCGCAGGGCGGAAATGACAGTGTAGCAGGCGTGCTCATTGGCGCGAACCAGCCCCTTTTGCACCGAGGCGCGGTAGCGCTGCGCCAGCCCGTATTGGCTTTCGTAGCTGACAAAACCTGCGTCCACAATGCCGGCGCATCCGCCCAGACACAACGCGTCCACATCCATCGCGCCCGCCGTCTTGACGACGCGCAGGTTTTTCCGCCCCTGACGGATCAGCTCGAAGACGGCCGCCATGGGCGCGCGGTTGAGCGTGTTGCCGCCCAG